>Ga0123352_10018101_pt1 | contig 11230 bp, 7 predicted proteins | sample TergutLab28metaG_FD_89700 | JGI IMG/M metagenome (GOLD analysis project Ga0123352, IMG submission 89700) | Labiotermes labralis P1 segment gut microbial communities from Petit-Saut dam, French Guiana - Lab288 P1 | ecosystem: Host-associated > Arthropoda: Insects > Digestive system > Gut ... | reverse complement strand
GACATTAGTTGCAGAAGAAAATAAAACACGTTCCCTGTAGAATGAACGTTTCGGACATTAGTTGCAGAAGAAAATAAAACACGTTCCCTGTAGAATGAACGTTTCGGACATTAGTTGCAGAGGAAAACAAAACGCGTTCCCTGTAGAATGAATGTTTCGGACATTAGTTGCAGAAGAAAATAAAACACGTTCCCTGTAGAATGAATACTTTCGACAAAAGTTGTAGAGAAAAATAAAACACGTTTCCTGTAGAATGAGTGTTTCGGACAGAAGTTGTGGAGAAAAATAAAAACACATTCCCTGTAGAATGAATGTGTTTGTATGTCTTACCAATTCGGTCACCGAATAACAGTTACGGCACGGGCCAGATTCGTTGCACTTTGTGTAATTTTCCTAACTTATTTCCTTTGGGTGTTTACCTGTGTCTGCCATCTGTTGCAAAATGTATAGAAATATGTATTTGCATTACTTTCTTGTGTGAAGGCAGGCAGGCAGGCCTACTCTCCTCACCGGTAGCAACGGACGTGCAGCGCATAAAGCTATATCTTTATGTAGGCACATATCAGCCCTTAAACTCAGGTACACCTACCCCCTGCCCCCTGCCGATGCTTTTAGCTGGATTGCTACTGCAGCTTGCATCTTGAGAATTACGCAACTTTCTTTCCCGTGTTCGTCCTTTTCCTTTTGCCGTTTATTACATCGTTTTGATGTTTTTCAGTGCCAGCGACTGACAGAATCCAACTTCGTTACTTTAATTTCCTCGTTTCCTGCCATTGCCCTCTTCCTCAATTATTCTGCAAATCTTAAAATTCTAATTAAATTCATCCATCTCTACGCTTTTAATTTTCTTTTTAATTGTAGTAATTCATTTATCATTTCCAGGACCTTCACTCTGTCTTCCATTCCACTGTGAGTTATTAAAAGTACAGTAAATTTAAGGGCGAGTAATGTTTGCTTAGGAAGATGACTGTATTATGTGCCAATTAAAATAAGCTAATTATTTTTAGCGACAAATAACCCACAGATCTGGCGCCGTTTTAGAGCAAGCAGCTGTAACATTTCAAATATTTCTGCACGTTACTAACATTTCGAATTCAATGTGTGAACCCATCTTAGACATTCCGTTAGGTTGTAAATAAAACTTATTTATACGGTATTAATATGAGACTTCAAGGACCTCATATTATAATCAGATGTGAGTATTATATTTCTCATGAACATTCATCCTTGAGCCATTAAAATATACTGTTTTTTGGAAGATATCGCATTGCGTTTTATTAAAGATTAATTAATAAATAACCATCGTCATACACTAGAACATTTGTTGTTAAAAAGATAGTGTTATGAATAGATATTGTTATGTTTGACGGTGGTTTTATTAATTAATTGTAGAAGGAACAGGCTCTGAAATAGCGCTCCCCAGTATAGCGCAACTCTCACTCAGCGACCATGCAAATCTGTGAACATAAATTCCCTGTTAATCTGTTACATGCACCGCCAAAGATTGCTGTGCACAGTGGCACTGTGTCAGGAGTTGACTGTGCGCGAAATACATATTTATAAGTTCGTGGCTAATTTCACCTTTCATTACTTACATGTCACGTACTGTTTAACCTCAGTTCGAACCACTGTCGAATATATTCCGCGTTTTACAAGCGTTCAGTTAAGTAATTTTCACGTACCACAAGTGGCATTAGAACCAGCGATTCCAGTGTTTGAACTGTCAGACTTCTATCTTCATATTTGTACCATGCATCTATGATGATTAAAACACTTTATTATCCAACAGATGCACAAATATATAATTCGTAAATACAATTAGAATTATTATAAAATATTTTAAAATATTTAAAATTGCTCCAACATGCTTCGGATCAGGGAGCTTTATACAATACTTGGCTAAAATTACAGTAATGGTTCTATCCTGTCCGTTGACATGGACGTAGTCGGTGTTGTGGATAATAAAGTATTTTAATTGTCAGACTTCTTTTAGTTAATCAGTCCGCAGGTTTTGCCACTGTGACCAGTTCATGTGACTAGCTGTTCTCCTCCTAAAGTGCTCAAACATACGTGTTGTTGGTAATAATTAGTGCATTGTTTATTTCTTAATGAACAATGGAAATAAGAGCGATAGATTAACAATTCGGGTGTTATAATAAAGATGGAATGTGTTTACTACGCGGGACGAACAGAATGTTTAAACGTAATTTAGGTTCTTTCTTCTTGAAGTGGCTAAATTGTAACTTGGTTGTGGAAGGAGCTAGTGAAATCTCCTGACCTAGGTTTGCTGTAGATTCCTATAGATTTAATTGCATGTGGGAATCTCCTGTTTGAAATTGGGACAGTGTTCCCTTCGCTGTGCTGAATTACGATATGCCCTGGGCAAAACCTCAGCGGCTGTTTCGGAAGCCGGGGGACTTCAGAATATGCTGCATATGGAAAAGAAGGGCAAGATGCGCGTCTGTCGAGGGTACCCAGTTTTTCAAAACGATATTCTACCTTGTGACGACTTGTAGGGTATAATTTGGTGGGTACCAAGGTTTAGGAGGAACCAGCGGGAGACATTTGTCCAAAAACAGCTGCTTTGTCAGTGTGATTGCGCAGACTAGAATCTAGAAAGAAAGAAGCGACAGAAACATTATGAAGATTGGTTGACTATTCTGCCTTGATGATGGAAGCAGTCAATTCCTACAAAGTGTCGGTGTGTATATACCTCAGTACACGGTCTGACTTCCCAGAGCACTTTGATTTTAAGACTTACTGCCTTGAGAATCTATACAGTCCCGTCCAAGGGTATTGTTTACGTTCTTTATGAGTGAAGACGCGGCTGCAGTATCACCATACTCATATTATCCTCCGCATTTCAGCGTCTCACATAACTTATGAACCAACATACGGAGTTGCATGAAACTGTTAGAGAGCTTGACGCTCCTCAACTGCAAGCTTGTGAGTGACATTAACATCACTTGTGACAAGATCATAGAACTTTCTGATCTGATACCTCTTTGACAACTGCCTTCCTTTTTAAGGAACTTTTTGAGGAATATGCAACAAAAACACGTCACCCTTGCGGGATTTTATTCAGGTTCGAGTCTGAGGGCGTTCACCATGTTTTTGTCTTGATGTGGGGCACTGACGTATCTGAATTCCTTGCATAATGCGGCTTTGAGGTGGTCTTCCCTCTTCTGGGAATTTGCACGGCCTTGGTTAGTAGGTTGTTGGTGACATTTCGGGACAACCTATCTGTCGCACCTTCAGTGGTCGGAGGAAGTCTAAAATCTTGCATAATTTTCAAAGAAATGAAATGACGATGCGATATTTTTATATTATGTCTGACTAATATAACTTCACCGAAATACTTGATAAGGGAAGTTCGCGCAGAAATCGGTCACTAAATAGTAGAGTTGTTAGTTTGGAGGATGTAGTGCGATAGCCATACAGACGAACATTTCAAAGACAGTGGGCATTATCATGAGTTATTCCTGAGCTTCATATTGAACTTGGTTATACCTGCAGAGCTTATTTGGATGAACTCTGTTCATTGTCCTATATTCTTCAAACACCTATGTATTGGTAATCTGCTATTCTTTCCGTTGTCAGGTGTACAAGACGCTGCTGTATTGGACTGCAGGTGGGGCTGCTCGTGTCGAATTCACGTGGCAACAGACGGTCGGTAAGTTAGTCATCCAGTCCATTTGGTGCAGACATTAGTCTGGTCCTGAACGTTACTGCCATTCTGTCTTGGAAATAGTGTGAAATTAGTGTTCCAACCAATGCCCCCCCCTTCCCCCAGGGATTTCTCAAAGAGCATTGCTTTTTGGAAGGTTCCCAGGCTTCGCCCATTTGTCTCTCTGGTAAGAGCAACGTGTAAATGTAGATGAGCGTTAAGAATTTTTGGAATGCTACTGACAAGAGGAAACCGAAGTACTCGGTGGAAGATTTGTCCCACTGTCAGTTTGTTTGGAGCTGCTGTCAAACCGTGAAATGTAAAAGAGTTTAATTACTACCTCACAGAGAACATACTGATTGTTGGCGGCAAAGATATCCCGTGAGTGCTGTTTTGGGAAGTAACAACTCTTTCATACTGTAATAATACAAAGCATATAAATACACTCCGAGTATGAAATTCAAAGTTTCTTAATGGTAAACCAGATTATGCATAGAGTTACAGCCGTGCTTTGAGGTATTAGAGAATTAGACATGGCTTTTAGTCTTTCCTGGATTATTGCGGCGTTCATAAATAAGCGTTATTTTGCGATAAAGTGATTACTAATTAATGAAAACGAATTACGCGGTGAGACGAATTTCAGTCGAAAATGAACAAACATTGAGGAAGCCTTCGTGATATCACGCTCCGGATTACATGGGTAATTAGATACACGAAGGACAATGCCTTGTCAGCACACGTCAGAACGGGGAACTGTGACAGCCTTGCAACACAAAAGCTGTTTTAGTGTACACAAAGCTCGTCTACTGTGTTATTACAGTGTAAGGTAAAGTGTATGCATGTAAAGACGCAGTAATGCTGCTTTGACAAGTATCAGAAATTCACAGTCGTGCCAAAGTTGTTTCAAGAAACACACACATAAATCTGTCTAGTTATGTTAACTTCCTACTGTGGTGTGCCCAGCTGAAGTGGTGCTCTCTCGAAACTTCACTCTCTTGCTTAAGTAAGTAGGAGGTTCTTCCAGTGACTGCTGTTGTAGTTGTAATTTGTACCTGAACGTGGGTTCAGACTGGAGAGAAGAAAAGGGGAAGAAATAAAACTTTTCAGCTCACACGCGATTACCAGAAATTACCCACACATTTAAATTGGTCTTGGGACGGAAGTTCGTGCTCGCAGACATAAAGTATCATGTAGAATGTGTGCTTAATGAGAGAGCTATTTAAAATATGTTGATTTGTGGAGCTCTCGTGTGTGAATGCTGCAAGAGTGTGTGCTGTGAAGCTGTAGGACTTGAATTGTGTCCGGCATGGAATAACACACGTGATCCATTTCGATGCATAGAAATATTAGGGTTTTATGTAATATATGAAGGATAAAAGTAAAATTTTTCAGGTTTTCGCGGCGGTTGTTGATCAAATGATATTGTTATTTTGGGCTGCCACACCGTGTAGTAGTCAAATGTTGCGACGTTTCTTTCATCATCACAGTCATAGAGACGTTTCGTTACCTGGAGACATAAGAACATTTGACACGATGCAGGTAGCCAAAAGAAAACCACTAGGTGAAGCACAAAACTATTTGAATTGTTATCTTCATTTGTAATCACTCCGTGTCCATTTCCTTTCATTTACTAATCATACTTTCGAAATAACGTCATTAGTGTCTGCTCTATAATGGTGAATGCACTAGACACTCCAAACAATATCGCCAAGACTATTCGTCAGAAGGCATTTAAGGCGAAGTCACTTGACGTTTCTTTTATTCTATGCGTGCCTACAAGAAGTAGGAGCCGATCCCGGTGGCCGCGCGGTCTAAGGCGTGGATATGCGGGGCCTCTCGTACTGGGATTGCTTGTTCGAATACCGCCGGGGACATGTTTGTCTATTGTTAGTGTTGTGCATGTTGTTAGGTAGAGTTCTGTGCGACGGGCCGATCACTTTTCGAGTGGAGTCCTATCGAATGTGGTGTGTCTGAGTGTGATCGTGAAGCGTCGACAATGAGGAGGCGTAGGCCCACTAGGGCTGTCAAGCGACGAAAGAGAAAAACGTTTAGGAATAAGTAACTAGTAAGGAACAAAAATTGAAAAAAAAAACGCCTAAAGAACGTTAAATAACAACTGAGATTTCTCTGATTGCCTCTCTTGCAACTTCGCTTACTAATTTCCGTATCTGTACGGCTAGTCGAGAGTAACCGTCGATGAAGTTGAAAATAACAAAGCGATTTGCCGTAAAGGTGTCAATGATACGTGCCCTCTGTTCAGAACCTGATGCTTTTCGGCCACATAACATATTGAGAGCTGTAATTGCAATTTCCATTAGATTCCCATTAGTAGTTTTGTGCTTGAATTAATCGCCTACAATCAATGAGACGCTTAGTTAGTGTTTAGATTAACAACATTTAACCCCTATTTATGGAATTAAGCGTATTTTGCATTCTGTTTCATTACCTGTGTTGATGGAATTTGAATTCCATACGGGTAATGCATAATATAGGTCTGCCAGCTTCACAACAGCTTTTCCTCGATTCCCCATAGAAGTGTGTGGGCCGGGATAGCTCAGTCGGTATAGCGACTGGCTACGGTCTGGGGATCGAATACCGGTGTGGGCGAGATTTTCCGCACCTGTCCAGACCGGCCCTGGGTACCGGGTCTTTCCCGGGGGTAAAGTGCGGCCGGGACGTGACGCTGACTCCTCACCACCTTCTAGTGCCGTGGTCAAGAAAGAGTACAGCTATACCTCTACGCCCCCTATGGGCCGTACGGCCTGTGCAGAGCCTCAGTGCCTGTACAAGGGTGCACTTTACCTTTTACTTTTACCCATAGAAGTTTAAAATACGTATGTATCAGGCATTACGTGCCTGACGTGAAACGATTATTCAGGTTGATGAAATACGTATTACAAAACCCGGATCCATAAATCAGATATTTCTTAACAGATTTATGGATTTAGGATACAGCGGAAAAGTTGTGTTCAAATGAACGTGTTGAAACGACGCTCTGTCCTGAAAGTTGTTCCACGTTGCATTTTGAGCTGTAAGACCTATTAGGTACGTAAGAGGTCGTTCGGTCTGTTATGCTCTTACCTGCGGTCGGCTGTCATCTTCAGCTGGTGAAACTCTAGTTTATGTCTTCTGTTTGTGTCTCTCTCTCTTTTTCCCCCTCCGGTGGAGATTCAACTTTACGCCGCCTCTTCCCTCATGCACCATGTCTATAAGCGCTGCACTAAGCGCAGTCAATCGATAGTTCACAAACCGAGAAGCAATTTCCATATTTCTAATAGCTGTCAATTAATGTCTATGTTTAGGCCACACAGCAAGGTCCCGTGATTGAGGGGGCAATCGCGCTCGATGCCTTTCTTCCTCGTCAAATGATTTTTTTTTTATTACTGGCAGCCCTGTTTGAATCACGTCAGCCAGCCCAAAGCGCTAGTTAGTAGCGAACTATATCACATCTTATCACGCTCAGAATTTGTGTAAATATAATGGTTTGGCGACTGAAGGAAAGCAAGCTGGAATGTTAAGTAGATGTGGGGGAGGGAGAGGGGGAGTGGCCGATCCATGAAGCGTCTTTCCGTGGCCTCCTTGTAGAATATTTTGCATATTCTGGACCGAAAGTTGCGTTATAATGATCCCGCGTAGTATGTGGAAGGTCTTTCCTTCTTATATCGACGCAGGCATTGATTAATTCCTGCAGGTATTCCCAGCTTTATTCTATCTAAGGAGCTGCTGGTTAGTGTCTTGCAGTAATAAATGGCGGCTTGTCAATTCGCTATTCATTACCGGTCTCCAATTAGAAGGTATAAATATAGGCCAATAATCGATGCAGTTGAAGCAGCGTCGTTAAAGACTGTGTATATTTTACGTATCTGTTGTTGTGGGCCCAGGATAGCGTAGTCGGTGCATCGACTCCCCACGGGCTGGGCAGTTCGGGGTTCTAACACTGGTGGAGGTAAAAGATTTTTCTCTTCTCCACACACGTCTATACCGACCCTGGGGCCAACCCAGCCTCCTGTACAGTGGATATCGGAGCACTTTCCCGGGGGCAGAGCGTCCGTGGTGTGGCTTTGGTCACTCACACCGTCTTTGTCTGCGTGGCATATTAAGGGGAGACCTTTGCCTTTACATACATATTCTTAATATCGTTAATGGGGACTGTTTAACTGTGTTAACAGTTCAACATTTACTCAGTTTACACAGTAAAAGAAATGCCTTAAAAATATCGAAAAGAAATAAGTAAACGACGTTCGTATTTAACCACAGTACTTCATGTAAGTCAGTGTTCATTATAAAGATTTCTTGATGGCTTGTCATTTTTCTTCATTTTTTATATCTTCGCTTTTACTGTACGTTGGTATGGGAAATGAGGAATGCAGCTGGCCATGGGGGAAAACAGGTTCGAGGAAATGCTGTCCAATTTTTATGAAAGCTTTCTTTATACGCATTTCATGTATGGTCCTTGCAAATCGACGGATGTATTTCTGTTGTTGTTATTGTTGTTGTTGTTGTCGTTGTAAAAACATCGTAAGATCAGGTGCTTGTTGCTTACCGTATTTTCGGAATAAGAACATTTCCCCTGTTGGAGTCCCCATTTAGTACCTCAACCTGTAGTGTGTTTTTGTAAATACGCGGAAGACAACCCCAATAGTTTGCCACGATATTCTTTCAACTTACGGATCAGCGTTTCGATACTTCATATTGGTAGGCTGAACTTACGTGGTGAAAATACTGCTGGAATTAAACTATTGATATAGTCCGTACAACAGCTTTCTGGGTCGGGATAGCTCAGTCGGTATAGCAGCTTGCTACGGGCTGGATAGTCCGGGGATCGAATGCGAGTGGTGACGAGATTTCCCGCACCCGTCCATATTGGCCCTGGGGCTCACACAGGCTCCTATACAATAAGTACCGCATCTCTTGCCTGGAGTATAGGGGCCTAGGCGTTGCTTTAACCACGCACCTCCATCTAGCACCGTGGGTAAAGAAAGAGTACAGCTATAACTCTTCTTACTTTTACCCTTAGAGCGGGTTTTTCCTTTATTTTGGTCATTTTGGAACAAGGAAACATCATCGTGGTATGCTGTAATTTCACCTTCTGTAATATTCTTTAAAACAGTTGAGTTTTGTATACAAAATTGCACCTTCCAGAATGTGTTGAGCATTGTTTGATTGCAGTGTGGGATGGACTTGTCATGTGTTATACTCATATAATTCAGAATATCAGTTTTAATCAAAATCCTTCACTGGCTTCGAAGTCTAAACCTGCGGACAAATGGACGGACTAGACTGTCTAGCAGGTGTTAGAGCTTCAAAGAAAATGAGGTACGTGGCTTGAAGTTACTGACTTTGTTATGGTGCATGGTAAGATATGTAACAGTTTGCATTCTATTTGCCTTGCACTGGCAAGTTGAAAGTCTCAAGGCAGACAGTAGATCTGGAAAGCTTCACTATATATACCATAGTTGCGTTAATAGAAAATTTTAGATTTTTTTCGGGTAATGCTTTCGGATCACAAATTTATCGTGATTTACATGCGTAAGTGCTGCGATATCGTGACCAGTACTGTTAGTGCATTTGCCCTGCTGGTTCGATAAATGTAAGTATTGTGCATTTCCGCGCCTTCCGATTGACTTTACAGAACGACTATACAAATGAATGTCTTTTCTTTGTGAATTGTACCGCAACATTGTGTGCCCAGTACCTTGTGTAAGGTATTGTGAGGGAGTGCTTCACAAATGGTGCTCTTCGGAACCCCAGTGCTGCGCGAAGTGACAGTAAAGTTTGCGTAAGAAAATTCAATTAATTATGACACTGTATTATTATTATTATTATTATTATTATTATTACAGATTCGTTTAAATAATTTGGATTTGTAATTAGCTAAAATTAATTTGTTTCAATCTTTGTGAATTTTTGCTTTGGTAGAATAAATGAAATAATCAGAATTTTGAAAATGAGTTGTTATTGAGTGCCTAAATTTTTGAAGGTTTCGTTTTCTTGTGTATTAAATGTGATTTTTATTTCTAAATATGTAAAATGAAATAATATGTTGATCTCATATCACTGTTTAACATTTATTATTATTGTCACTATTTATTTGTCGTCTGTGATTAGCTTCGTGGATAATAATGTCATCAGAGATTCCGCAATCATTTTTCGATTGCCATAATATTCTGTGGCAAATAATCAAATTGAGAAGCAATCTTCTACATGCTGTTTTTTTTCTCTGTAACTGATATCCAAGTATAAATTTTGTAGAGTGCTAAGCCTTCACATTGATAATAAAATTGTGCGAGAGAGTGGAATATTGAATTCTAGAAATGAAAACCTGTACCGCTGTTTGGACGCTTTTTCAACTGGATTATCTGGATTTGTTTTATTTTTCCGTTCTGCCGTTTAGCTTACCCGAATAAAATGTTAGGTCTAACTGTGCGCTGTGCTGTTCATACAAATTATAAGCCGCTTTACGTAGAGTTAGATTTACAAGCTGCATTATTTCACGGAACTCCCCTACATTTCTCTGAATTATACATTTTTGTCCCTTTTTGTGTTTCGTACTTTGTACTACGTATTATATTACATTTAAGTCGATTCATTGTTTCATTTTTCATCGGTTGGACCGAACACCGTCCGTAAACGCATTATGCAGTTTTCAGATTTATACATCGGACTCCATTATTTTATATATTGTGTATATTCGGTGACGTTGTTCTAGTGACTGCGTGTCTGATAAACATAGGGGGCGCATAATTTAATTCATAATAGAGGTAACGTGTGAATTTAACTTTTTTTTTTGGCGCAAAAACCCCTAGTGGGCCAGGGCATCCTCATTATCCAGGCTTAACGATCACACTCAGACACACCACACTCGGTAAGACTCCTCTCCACGAGTGATCGGCCCGAGGCACAGACATCTACCTGACAACATACAACACTTACAAGAGAGATTTTTGTCCCCGATGGGATTCGAACCAGCAATCCCACCAAGCGGGCGGTCGCAAAACCCACGCATTAGACCGCGCGGACACTGGGATCGGAGAATTGCACTTCAGCGACAGAGTAGGCCCCACTTACTTCAAACGAAATGTTCAAAATCTTCTGTCTGTCTTTCCGGAATGCTTGCACAGTACTCTCAAACACCTGGCTTAATTTCCGTACGTACGACATTTTTTGTTATTAACTGTCATTTAACTTTTGTGGCACGTTGTGTTTTACAGAAGCTGCCACTCACTTTGAGGGGCAAGATTTTTACTTCCCACTGTTCATTGCTGGTTAATTCTGGCTTTTCAAGGCAGTCTTTAAAGCAGACTGATTTTAAGTAGTTATTACGCGAGCCGAAACGTGCCTGTAAAATTTCGTGCTATTCACTCAGATGACAAACTCCGCGTTTCAATTTCCACTGGGATTAGCCAGGGAAACTATCTCCTTCCATTATAGTTTCATATTCTGTAAGATCAACGTCCCATTTTAAACTTCTGTTAATCACGCTGAGCACTCGGGATGGCTTAGCCAATATAGAGCGTAAGCAACGAGATGGACTACCACGGACCATAGTTCGACTCCAGACAG
>Ga0123352_10018098_pt1 | contig 11230 bp, 6 predicted proteins | sample TergutLab28metaG_FD_89700 | JGI IMG/M metagenome (GOLD analysis project Ga0123352, IMG submission 89700) | Labiotermes labralis P1 segment gut microbial communities from Petit-Saut dam, French Guiana - Lab288 P1 | ecosystem: Host-associated > Arthropoda: Insects > Digestive system > Gut ... | reverse complement strand
ATAACTGCTGTTAGGTTGTTGAGATGATGGGCTGGTCGTTAAAAAATAGGAATATTTCCAACACACAACATATTAGCGAATCCGCAAGATGGACTCAGCGCTGATGTTCCTTCAAGGCACCATCTCCTTCCTCCCAGCGACCCACTTCTACTTCACAAAAGGCGCAACGAACCACATCACCCCAATTTGTGAAGTAAAATCCTGCAGCTACCAGTTCATTTGCATCCATGAATTGCACACACCACGTTTCATGTGTTTTTCGACGATCAGCTTCACTTTTAAAGTTTAAATGATGTGGTTTCATACTACTTCTAGGCGGTGGCGGTGGTGGAGGCATGTATACAAAGTCGCTAGCAGAGTTATATTCCATGGACATGGTTTGAGTGCTACTTACCAACTGATCGTGGTTTCGCGTAGACGAGTAACTAACTGGCCTACTCTGTTCACACCCTGGGCTAAATCCATTAAAATTCCTTTAGATCGATAAAATCGCAAACACACTTAGAAACATGTTCACGCCTCAGGCCAAATCCATTATCGTTAATGGCCCACTGCCATCTGCTTGTTTCTTCATCCCCTCAGGCCAAATCCATTAGCGTTAATGGCCCAATTAGAACTGCTTGTTTCTTTATGCCATCAGGTCAAATCCATTAGAGAATCGTTAGGCTGATAAAAATCACTTAGGTCATTAGTGAAGCACCAAGGAGCGGGCTATAAATTGTTGTGCCTCAGCTGTACTGAGATATTTTCCATCGTGCTACAGCATCGTCAAGACCTTATCTGCTTCGATACCTACTTGCCTCGTTCTGCCTTCGATACCCGTCGTCAGTTAACTACAACAGTCTGCGCTACTGTTCGTAGTACTGCGTTCGATACCTGTCGCCGGTTAGCTACAACAATCTGCGCTACTGTGCATCGACACTTGTAGCGAGTTAGCTATAACAGTCTGCTCTGTGCTCTGATACTTCTATCAGTAAACCTGATACATTCAAATAAGTGGTATTGTTGCAAATCAAATTATGGCAAAGAAATTGTCTCTTAATAGGGAGAGAGCTATTCCTTCTGCTCAGGCCCCCCAGTAAGCAGGGAGGAAATTGCCTCTACTAGTAGAAACAGCCCGGTCTTGGAACATCTGCCCTTTTTGATTTTGGATTAGACGGTAAAATCTTTTCCAAAATTTAACGCGACCGGGCGTAGTATACTAATAAAGTTTAATACGGCAGCTGAGGAGCAAGACCCGATGGCATATTTGAAGGAATGTATGACAGCATTAAGAAATTACCTAGTTAATGACGTGCCGTGTAGATTTTGTGTGTTTCAGATTCCGCAATACTGAGAATGTACGGGATAAATTTGTAGGCTTTAGTTTACGCTATCGGGACCTCGCTTAAACTGATGTTGTCTTGCCCGTAATCCTTAAAGTAATTCAGAGAAGTGCTAGGTTTGGTTTGACTGATGTCTCCAAGTCCATCTGAACCTAGTCAGGATTCCTGCTGGTAACGTTAAAAGGGTGAAAAAGACGAAGGGGCTCCCATTGGGTATGAAGAGTGCTATAAAGAAAGTATTATTTTTGTGAAGAGGGCCTTTAATTATCTGGCTTATGCACTTATTATCGCTATGGCTCGGGTTAATGGTGACCCTAAGTACCAATTATATAGGCATGGTAATTGTTTGAAAAAACCTGTTGAAGATGTCTTGGAGGTTCCGGTATTGATCTAGCTAATGGCGATGGCTTTCAAGATCTTTGGCAGTTTCAAGAGTACCCTTCGGGCTACACATTTGTTTTGTTTAATAGTTTGAACCCCGAGAGGGTAATGTTTAGTGGAAATTCCCTTCGTCCAAGAAATTGTGTTTGGAGATCCTGTGAGTGTAACGAAATAAAGGGTAAATTTGCTAAGGGGTATGAACAAATATTTTCAACAGAAATATTACCGGTTCACAAAGTTATTCAGCGCTTGTCCCAACCTATTCACGAAATCTCTGACTTGCAGGATCGTCCTGTCTAAGGTCAATTTTACAATTACGACCTTGTCAGTTACTTTAAAAAACCAAACCGAGTTTCAGTAGTACGCACAGGTAAAAAGAACGGTATTAAACCACATCTTCTCACGTGGAGAAGAAACGGCGTGACCTTCAACACTTGGGTAAACGTCTCTGATATCAAGATAATATAATGGACCATTTTTACGTCGCATTGCCGTCAGATAGTTCCGGTTATTTTCCGGCCAACACAATACTCAAGTTTAGAACCAAATTAGCCACTTCGCTCGAGTTACAACCAGACACATGAGAATTATCAGTATATTTAGCGACTACATAAACAAATATGAAGGGCTTAGTAAAGACTTGTTTAATTCGTGCTACAGGGAAAATTCTTCCCTGTCCGTGTGTATAATGGAGTTGAAGATTTAGCAGAACCTGTTTATGTTTATATAGATATAAAACCAAATGTGGTCGTTGATTCTTACGTTAGACGTTTAACAACTTTACACGTTCCATCGAACACTGAATATAATAGATTTAATTACTCTCTGTATATACCTCTAGAGCAATCGTTCATAGATTCGATAACCATTCGTCTGGTAACAAAGAATTTTGAAGATGTGCTGTTTGAAAGTGACATTCCTTGCGTTCTGAATCTACAATTGAAAAAAAGTCCTCGGGGTAACAGATTTCAGTATGTGTATCATGTATCGATATACACGGTACTATGCAAGTTGAAGCGGCGGTAGTGGTGGTAAGATAAGTCCTGTTGATAGGGCAAGTTTCAGGGTGCAGAGGTTTAACGCAATAGGATCCTTCTTCAGAGGGCTGTTCGGTTTTGTTAACATTCTGCTGTATTGAGGGGCGTTGCAAACAGGTCCCAATAAAATAACTGATATTCCTAATAGGGAACCGGAAAAGCCTGTGGGCCTCATTTTCAAAAATCGTTTGCGTGAAGCAAAGGACAACCTTGAACGTAAAATTAAAAAGATGACGGTCTCTGGCTCGGATTTAAAAAGGAAGAGTGAGTCGAAAAAGGCTCCGTCTCCGAGGAAACGCAGAAAGGTGAATGATATTTTCACACAGAAGTAATGGAGTGTTTAAAGTCGGAGCTTGATATCTTCCTCAAACGCGGCATTTAAACATCTGTCGTAAATATTCACGCCGTAACATAGAAACCTATTGCGCCAACCGACAACCCTGCCCAGTTGTAAATTAATTACTCGAGCCATAGTGGTTACTACATTGATTTAAATTCTGTGTGTCTACTCTTACACCTCAAATTGGTAAAAACTGACGGATCGTATCTACGTAGTGCAGTCAAACACATTTGGGTGTGCAATAATTTGTTACATTCCATTTTAGTTTTCTCAGTGTCTCTTTACGAGACAAAATTATCATTACAACGCGTACCTCGAAAAGCTTTTAAACTATGGTTCTTACGCGGGTCACATATTTAGTCTCCAGTTTCTGGTACCTTGATTCGTTTGGAGAACTGAAGCACAGCGGTCGTTACGCCACTCGATTAAAGTATCTTGGCAAAAGCCAGATAATTTAACTATATGGAAGAATCCATATAGTGTCTTGTTCATTTCCGATAAAATGTGAATTAACGGTGTTGACAAGTACATTAAACTTACACGTGCGCCGAAAGCTTTCTATCTGTTGGCATCTTCAAGCAATATAAAATTACGTATCAGAATTTTAGACGCTACTCTTTTTATCACTCAATTGAAGCTAACTCCTCGTTTATCTCACGCTGATGGTTTGTCTATGAAACGTAAAACACATTATCCTGTCACACATACTCAGATTAAAAACATTGCAGCTTATTCTGTGGCCCAGCAAGTTTCTACCGAAAATGCATTCCTTGGAACAATTCCCGAAAGGATTCTCATAGTTTGGTTAAATCACCGCATACATTGGTTCTGCCAGTACGATTCCATTCCTCTTTCATCTTTATGATATGACAAATTTTGCATTGTACTTAAACGGAGTTCAGCACCCTTCCGAACCACTCACAATGGATTGCTCTTCACCCTTTGGTGCTACCAGGGCTCATAAAACACTATTTTCAAGTACGAGTATTCATCACGATGACCATACTTACATGATTACACTGGAAATGTTCACAAAGTTTTTCTGCGTATTAGATTTTGACCTGACACCTGATAGGGAGACTGACGACGCGCATTTGTTTACCTAGTCAAGGATATGTGGGTAGAGTGTCACGCTTTAAAAACCACTCCCTGAATCGGTGACATGCATTTTGTATGCTGAATTCCCAGGACACATCGAAATTGACATCTTGGAACGTTACGGCAGCATGAATACCATTCAAATTCATCAAGTTTTAAGTAAACATGTAAAGTACTTTCAAGGAGTATATCCATTAGATCTTTTACCAACCCACTTATTAAGCCCTCAATACTTGTCATGAACCTTGATAAGCATTACATGCCCGGTTCGCATTGGGTAGCTCTCTGCTTTTCCGACTCTGCGTATGCCGAATATTTTGTTTCGTACGGACTACCGCCATTGAAATTTGAAATCATGGCATATCTGCAGCGCCACTCAATTTCTTGGACATTTAACCGCCACAGGCTACAGAGGTTAACTTCGAATGCCTGCGGACATTACTTCTGCTTATACTCCCTCCACAGAGCCAGGAGACTATCGATGACGTTATTCGTCAACATGTTTATCCCTGCTCGCTACACCGGATATGATAAAAGAGCATGTTCCGAGCTCAATTTGGAGAGTGCCCAGCTTGCTACCGGTTGGAGCAGCAGCAGTCGCGCAAAACATATATAAGTAAGGTACGTACACTTACATTCTATCAATCGACAATATCTCTCTTAGTGATTGATTTCACATGCTTGGAAGGGCCAGATTGTGACATCGTGGTGAAGGAGTTTGCAGCTGTCGACTTCCAATTTAAGAGGATATCATCATATATATTCAAGAGACCCACGGCTAAGAGGAATTAACAATCCTTAACGCCAGAATGAATCAAGCCATTGACCACCGGTGTAATTGGAATGACGGTGATATATATTCAGACCTGGAGACTGTGGTACACCGTGAGGCATCATCTGTTGTTGTAATCTATTGCTTTGGGCCTCAGAAAATAATTTATCCGCTTGTTTATTGAGCCTACAGTTATTGATATCACTCAGGAATCCCTCCACTCGCCAAAATAAGTTTGCCAGACATCAGCTGCACGTTTGCATGTCAAAAAAATTCTAAACATGTTTGCGCATTGCGAACGGCATATTCATTAGCTCAGTGGCTCAACCTTCACATTCTTACTCTGTAGTGTGCATAGTGCCCTGCTCAGCCTGTATTTCATTAATGTTTTCCAGATGACTGCGTGGGGGTTACTTCCACGTACCTACAACTTGAAAGAGCAACAAACAAAGTACGTCTCCATCTACCTCAATGATAACCTCAAACCGAAAGTAAAGATTTGAACTCCTTCTGGTCAGACAGTGTTAAACGATATGCAGTGGTTCATTATGGTGACATTTAAAAGTGATATACCCAAGAATGAAGTGCACGAAATTGGTGACTCTCAACATACCATGACAGTGTAATGTGGACGGTATATCCGCATCACGAGTGAGAACACTCAAGTTCATCTAAGTAAAAAAGATTAGCCACAGGTGATTGATTTGGCAAGTGCTTGCATAGACAGAGAAGTCATCAAATACGGCGGGCTTCAAAATGAAGTTTTAGAGTAGCGCAATAAGTATTTTGAATCGAAATCCTTTTGTACACCTCCAGACACAAATGACGTCGATTTCAATACTTTGTGGAAAGAATTAAATATAAAAACGCGTCTCTTTCTGATGATATCTAAATCCTTGCTAGTATGGATAATTTAATAAACGTCATTGAACATATTTATGCCAATGTAATAATAAAAAAGTCGTACAATGTATATATTTTTAAATTGAAAATTGTGTGTGTATTTATTTTCCTTATTACAATATACGTGGAATAGGATCCTCTAAAGAAGAGATGGTTAAAGCAGCAGGATTCGAACCTACAATCTTGCAATAATGAGTCCGGCTTCTTACCGCCTCAGCCAACTCTTCAAACATATAAGGCCATATATTTTTTAGGTTGTTTTTTAATTTAAAGTTAGCGCGCTGGTCGTCATATTGCAAATGGTGGCGTTTAAGGTTAGGTTTAATTTAAAACTAGCGCGCTGGCAGACATATTGCAAAATGGCGGAAAGCGCTAATTCAAGTTTAATGTTAGCACAATTTTTAAAAACGCCACGCTGGTAGCCCTATTGAAAATGGCGGTAATCACTAATTCAACATTTATAGTTTGGTTAGCCCTAATTGAAAAATACCGCCCATTCAAAATAGCAGCAGGCGCCGAGCTGTCTGGTCCTACACGGCGCCATACTCTCTGGCATAATTAGGACATCCGCAATATTTGTTTACATACGTCATTTGTTTACATATCACATGTTAACGTTACAGTAAGGAAAGGGCATAATTAGGTCATCCGCCATATTTGTTTACATATTAATTCATTTGTTTACATATTAGATGTCAGTGTTATGTTAAGGCGCCACACTGGCATAATTATGTCATCCGCCATATTTGTTTACATCACGTGACCGCCGGAGACAAGTTCGCCCGCCGTATTTGCTTTATGCGATTTTTCTTCCGGTCCAGAGGTCATTGGCATCTCCGCCATATTTGTTTATATCAAGTGAATGTGACGTAACTTTCTCCCCATACCGCCATGCTTACTACTTACATACATACACAAACACAGTGTTAATTTTTCTTCTCGTTCAACATTATCGATGTTCTGCGCCAGAGCGTGTTCCGTGTTTTACAGGAACTCTTGGATATTACATGTAGAGCCATTATAAGTGCCTGAATCAGTTGACAGCCACTGTAAATAATTTTGTTTGTGTATTTATGTATTTGTTGTTTCATTGTTTGCGGTAGAACATACGTGATTACTGGCACAGTCATCACTGTAACACGATCGCATTTGCTTTTCTAGCTGAATTAATATATGCCTTCAGCCAGTACTCACTGTTTCTTCCGTGTGCCGATATTAACACTGCTGGTTCACTGCCGTATGTCTTTATGCACCTGGATGTGGCCATATGCAACTTTCTGTAGTTCACCAGTTCAATTTAGCAACAGAATATAAACCATCCACTTCATGACTCTTGGTCCTTCCGCCTGTTCCTTGATGGACCTATATGTGTTCTTAGCTGACACCGTCCCGTCCCGCTGTGCAGTTCTCAGTAAGGTGCTAATTACCCGACCAAACACAGCCATACAGATCTGCTATAGTAGTCTTTTATTATACACTGCATGTCCAAACCAGCCATCATCAGGTAGATGTCGGATATATTTCTTTTTGTATTATATTTATTGTATTTGTACTTATTTTTTGTGTGTCCGTCTTATACCTGATGATGGCTGATCTGGAGAGCCGAAGCATATAGTAGTATATAATAAAAGACAATTTTACTAGATCCATAGTTTGTATTCGGTCGGATAATTAGCTCCTGATATTTGTCTGTCGGTCGGCGTGTAACTGATAAGTCGGAGAGCACCGCCAGTGCATGTGTCTGGTCGCATTTCATAGTCGACAGTTTGGCGATTCGAACTGTCCCCAGCCTTGTCCCCGCGATACTACTAATGTACGAAAAATATCAAACCAAATTTAGGAGAGTAAGTGTTCGGTCTGGTGTTGAACTTTATGCTTTCCAACTAAGGGATTCGCGTGTTTGATTTACTCACATCGCCGGTTTGACACACCTTCCCCTGGCTGCAAGCGCCCCTGTTTGTGCCGAATGGCATCTTCCATACAACGACTTCTCACCGCTTGCAACTTTCAAGCAGCGAAACTTTGTCTCCCGGGAGCACGGGAACAAAGCAATCTAAATGGCAATTATAAATGGGAAAACTCTCAGTTCGGCCATTTTGTAACAAGTGGCTCAGCTGCTCAGATGGGTTCTTCTTTGAAAGTAAAGCCTTCCCACGCCTGTCAAGCTGAGTGCTATGAGCGAATATGCAATTAGAATTCATCTTACGTTGACAAGTCCGCTTTCGGGAATGCATCTGGCCCTCAGACGCATTGAAAAATGACATCCTGGTGGCACAAGCCACATATGCAGCATCATTCCCGTCTGTCGAGGCGTCGTGTTCACCGTTGGTCCGTGTCCAGAACACTGGGCAGTACATTAATACGTTCAGGCTGGTCCTGTGGTGACAGGAAGTGGTTAGTGGGAGAAAGGCCCATTTGTGTTGCATATTTCACTTTACATTACTTTCGGTTGCAATTCTTAACGCTGTGTCTGACTAACCCCACTATCTTCACCGGGGTCTTTCATAAGATGCTAATATTTACTGACCTAATAAATACTGCCCATCGCTCTGGTGTATTGCTGTGGCCATTGTACTCACATAAATACGGTCCACCCCGTCCTATTTCCGTAACGTGAGGCTGAGTACAATACTTCGAGCACACTCCACTCCACCTGTGGGGCTACCAGGTGGCCCCAGTCCGTCGGATTTTCTGTAAAAATCTTGGCACGTGTTGCCCTTCCGTCCCACGCATGCTCCATGCTAAGCCCAGCCCGTATTATGCTCCATCCGGTGATCCTGATGCTGTTTGAAGATCAGCACAGACGGGAATCTTCTTAAATGCAAGGCTGTCTTTCTTCTGCCTTAGGCACAAACATTCTCCAATACTCCCCGTTTGTGTATCTTTCGAAGGATCAAGTAGGATTAATGATCTAATCCTCCAGTTTAAATTATCTTTGGAAGCTCATTCTGGGGTTTGAACTACGGTCCTTTGCCGTATACACTGTGTGCAAACCGTAAACCAGCTGAAATACATACTTCTACTTAAACACAGTACTGTTCGTTTGCAGGGACATTGGACCGGTGAATTTTGGTTTTAGGACCGTTTTATCCCATGTCTCTTCCCGGGCCCTTGTTCTCATTTCTGCTTTGTCACGAGTTACCGCGGCAAATTTATCTGGCTGGGGCTGTGTATGGTGTTTGGGGGGGGGGGGCAGGTTGCGCTGATGACTGATTGATAACAGAACGATATTAGCCGCTTCTTCGATCGTCTAAAACAGGAACGTTTGAAATTTTAAACCAAGAGTAGGGGGATGCCGAACGGCCCTCTGCGATCAGACACGAGATGGCCGACTAAACGTCGCGGCGCCAGAGACTGTGCTGAAATGACAGATGCGTAATGCCGGTCATTGCCCTTGTTGTGACAGACCGCGATTTGGCGTCATGTTGTATCAGGGCGGAAAATGAGCTTGCATATTACAGGAGATGACCAGGTGTTAATGTTAATTGGTGTCTGCAGGAAAGACCGAGACCTGAAGATAAAGCCGCCTTTGTGCTTATTTAGGCCTAAGTATCCCACCTTGAAGACGTAGGCACGCCTGTAGCAGCAGGCATGCCTAATTTCGGAACTAGATGCAGGTCAGTCCTAATCGCAATAACCCGGTACCCTGCGGTGACGTCCTGGTTTATTTCTCCCGTTCTAACGTTCTACGTGTACATGGAGATGGGCAAATGATGTCAGAGCGGCCCTGTAGATCGGGTCAGAGTGTACGTATATACGGGCTTCATCCTGTTCTGGATTGCGGTCACCGGTCACCAGTCACTGGTCACTGTTTCATGGCCCCCACGACAATGAAAACTTGGGGCAGTTTTTCATGGATGAAGTGTTTGTGGGATTCTGACGGCGAAGATGATTAAGTCTGGCCATTGGGTGAACACTTGAGAGGTGGCGTCAGGACGACTGTGTTCGGTAACTTGAGATATTTCAGGTGACAAATAGTGAGAGGTATAACATATTCTGACATCTTGTTTTTGCGTAGGTGACCAGTGCAAAATAGTAGGGGTGATGAGTCTGAAGACGTTGAGAAGTGTGTGGCACTGGTCACTGCTAGGAAGGAGGACTTGTAGACCTACATGTAAGTTGAAGTGAAGTCGTTCACTTGTTTAATTAAGCACCACGCCTTGAAGGTACATGGGGAACTGGAGGTTAAACTCCAAGCGTTCTTAATTTGCTGTCTACGCTGAGGTGAATAGTCAGCTTCAGCCTTGGCTGGTTAGTCAGCAGGAAAAGAGCCCTACATTTATTTAGTGGGGCACTGTGTTTGGTGTTATCATTAGGAGGGCAGAATTTTGGTGTTTATATCGGGAGGTCTAATGACCAGCTTGCAGTGCAATTTGGAATTCTGAGAACGAAACCAGAATTTTCTATACGATGGAGAAAAGCAACGGTAAATGTTGGTCGAGTTGGCCAGTCGCAGGTTATGTCCAGATGCATACTGGACTGCTGGCCAGCAATGTGGCGCCGAAGTACGGGAACCCCATTGACAGGTCATATCTGTGGTTGGGTCGTTTTAAATGCATGAGCACTTGTTTTGCAGTGACCGGCGAAGTTAAGAGTAAGAGTTCAGCTCTTGTCTTGCGGCAAACACTGCATGTCCACTGATATGCTGTTTGTTCTGAGAACTAACTTACAGGAAACACATAACTGCGCTCTGCAGCTAGGATTAACATTTCTTTAGTGTCATGGCTGTTAGTGTGCCTAATAGTACTAATAGGCACAACTGAATGCAGCTTCAATAAAAGACATAAACGTCGGATTTTGTAGCTTAGGGGGGATATTCCGTGCCTTTGACATTAGCTCCGACGTTAGTTTGTCGACTGCATTTCATTTTACGTAAGCCTTGCACAGGAACTTAACGAAGACGTCGCAAGACAATCAATCAATCAATCAGGTCCTCTCAAACTTCATTCAAGTCCCGTTAATATTGCGCCTAGTTGTTAGGCATCGTGCAGAGCTTGCTCGGGTGACAATATTGCGCCTGGCATTTATGTGGGGTATCATGTAGGTAGTTGGACACATCAGCCATATTATGGGTTTCGGGTTGGTTATTGAATGACTGTTTATGTCCACACACACACACACACACACACGTGTGTGTGTGTGTGTGTGTGTGTGTATATATATATATATATATATATAATGTGAATGCATTTATTGGATGTAACCCTTGTTTTACGAGTCGATCATAGTACCTATTCATAAGAAGGGAGATAAAACAGATTGTAATAATTGTAGGGGTATTTCACTTTTGCCAACCGCCTACAAAATTTTATCAAACATCTTGCTCTCAAGGTTAACTCCATATGCGAAGGAAATTATCGGGGATCATCAATGT
>Ga0123352_10018095_pt1 | contig 11231 bp, 7 predicted proteins | sample TergutLab28metaG_FD_89700 | JGI IMG/M metagenome (GOLD analysis project Ga0123352, IMG submission 89700) | Labiotermes labralis P1 segment gut microbial communities from Petit-Saut dam, French Guiana - Lab288 P1 | ecosystem: Host-associated > Arthropoda: Insects > Digestive system > Gut ... | reverse complement strand
TTTTTTTTTTTTTTGTTTTTTTTTTTTTGTGTCTTTTGCTTTTTCTCTTTTATGTTTTTTTTTTTTTTCTTTTTTTTTTTTTGCCCTCCCCCCCCCCCCCCCGTATATGACCGGGGAATGGTCCCAACCTCGATTTCCAAATTGAGATACTTTTTTAATAAAATTATGTTCACTATAAACAAGCCGTATCATGACTCGCGCGGTTAGGTGCCTGCCTTTCACCGCGAAGGCTGAGGTTCGATCCTAGCCCAATAAGTGGTGGGATTTATTATGAGCAAAGTGGCACTGGTATGGGGGTTTCTCCGAGTAATTCGCTTTTCTTCCCTTGTCATTATCTTCCCACCAATGCTACGTTCGCGTACTACGGACACTGCGCAGTCTTAAAAGTTGATATCGTCATTAAATAACACATTTGAAAGAACTTGGAAACGTGGTTGAGTTTAGACTGTAGTTGAAAATGTCGCATACGTAATGTGTAGTGTTTCTGAACGTCACACATTGCAATGAAGGAGGATGACTGCCTGTTTTGTGATGTAACATTTAAGGTTTCTAAACAAAGAGCCTTTACTTTGGAGGTTACAGGCTTCTGCCGCGGTGTAGTTGAGGCTTCTCGCTCTTCTGGACTCTTAAGACGGTTTAGGTTAGGAACTGCCAACCTACGCCATCTTAACATCTCAGAAGAACGAAGACCTGAACTCGGAAATTCCTACTGTTTTTATATACTCCTAAATGTTCTAATCACGAAGCCTTTATGGCTTCTCCTGTCACTTATTCTGTCTTAAGTTGGGATATTGTTCAGCTCGTCTTTCACAAAGACACTGTCAGAGGAAAAGACTATATTTCGCACCTATAAAAGTAATAATTAACGGTTGTATGTCCTATGTTTTAATCTGGCCGAACCACGGGTGAGGGGGTTAGGCGCTCACTTGTGATAGCAGAGACCCGGTGTCATTGAGGTGACTTTACGTAAAATTCGCAGTGGACGAAGCAGCACCCGAACAGGGGTTTTACTGATTTTTCTTATGTTTTTCCCAGCTCCTCATCATTCTACTGTTGCTCAATGTCTGTCACCTCTTGACGAGGTGTTCGATAGACCTCACCGGTAGCACTTGTCATATCGTCGGGCTACATCTATCTGGCCAGGTCATGGCTGGTCGCAGAGGACGCAAGTTGTTTTGTTTATACGTTACCTTAGGGAGTTTTATGATAGTGCACTTATAAAGGATTTTTTACTGAAGAGCGTAAAGAATTTTCGGGACACCACTCAATTAATCGTGATTAACCTTTCGAATTGTTTTGGTGTTCTCAAATACTTTAACGTTGCGATATTTTCAAGCCGTTTATTAGATTATAATTATGTATATCCTTTATTATGCCGGTCCCAGTGGCCGCGCGGTCTAAGGCATAGGCCTACGACCGCTTGCCTGCTGAGATTGTGGGTTCGAATCCCACCGGGGGCATGGTTGTCTGTCAGTTGTGAGCGTTGTGTGTTGTCAGGTAGAGGTCTCTGCGACGCACTGATCACGCGTCCAGAGGAGTCCTACCGACTGTGATGCGTCGTTGTGTGTGATCTACAAGCCTAAAGAATGAGGAGGCCATGGCCCGCGTTGGGCCGCAGCGCCACAGGAAAAAAATTATATCCTTTATTTTGTGAGTGATATATAATCATGCAATTAATTTACTTGGATAGACTTTTGGAGCAGCCCCTTTTATAAACCAACAAACAAACCAACCAAATACGAAGAAATATTTGCAACAGAAGTATGACATACGTACAAAAGCCTGTTGATCGCCACTTTCTAAGTCAAGTGCTTAGGGTTACTGAGTTTTTTTAATTTGCCCAGGAAACTTCGAACTCACCACGACGTTTCAGAAACTGTGTCTGCACCTCTTCATTTAATTATGGCAACAACTCCATTTTATGGAAAATTGTTTTATGTTCGGGATGTTAGACAACACGCAACCAGTTTTGATGCCGAGCGCTATAAGTTTGACATACGATTGTGAAAATTCTTTAGATTTGGTGATTTCACATTTTTGTAGTATTGTAACATAAAGTAGGATTAGTGCAATAATGTTAGTAATTGTTGTGCTAGGCAGCAACCTACCACATTCTGTAAATACCGGGTACCGCAACGGGATCAGTTGATGGTCATCTTTTGGGTAGGCGAGTTTTTCGTCCTTTCAGAGAAACATACTGCTTCCATCTTCGGAGTGATTGACACTGGTTCACCTGGATGCTGAAGTAGGTTGGGGGAGAAAGGACTCTGTGAGTTGTGTGGAAAAGTTTGAGGAAATATGGCTATCAAAGCATTCATTGTAATTCTCTGTCTCCCACAGCCCTGATTGTCCAGATTTCCTCAAACTGTCCCGTATAACTGACACATTTCTTTCTACCCAACATACTTCAACGTTCATGTGAATCAGAATCAGTGACCCTGAAGACAGAAGCAATACATTCCTCCGAAGTATTGGCACACTCATCTGCTAAACGGTGCACAAACCCAAACGACGACCAAGAACCGATCAACAAGTCGCCCTGCTCGAATGTTTATTTCCTATATGCGAGCTTGTGCAAAGGTAAATCAGTCCCGTTACACGCTTGCAGTGGCCCAGAGGGTTCCAAAAATTAAAGTTCCCAGATTACACGACAACGGCACAGGATGGTGGTAAGGTTGTCAGCCTTACGCACCGGCCGCCTTTACCCCCCAGTAAATTCTCCTGGTACTCATTTCTGTTAGAGGCTGAGTCGACCCCAGGGCCATAGTGCGATCGGAAGGATTATGTCTACGGAAAATTCCAATGATACCATCTGGAATCGAACCAGCGACCTTCCGATTTGTAGCACAGCACCTTAACCACTGTGCCACCGCGGTCCCTGCGAGCTTGTGTAGTGTTCTTTATTGTCGTTGTTTATCCTCCTAATGAGTTCTCGTCCTCCCCATAAAATAGTAGCCAATGTGATGTAATCGGGGACCGAGGTAGCACAGCACAGCACCATCCTGTGCCGTTGTCATGAAATCTGGGAACCTTAACTTCCTGGAACCCTCTGGGCCACTCCAGGTCTCTAACGGTACTGCTTTAGCGCTATGTGACGTGATCAATTCTATTCCCTCTGCAGTCCCTATGATTACACTGATGTCACATTATTCCGAAGCGAACTTTAAAGTGAATGGCGACAGAGCGGTACTCTTTTTGTGACCTTCTGAATAGGAAATGTTTTTATGCTTTTTTTCCAACAAATTTTAATTAATAGAACTAATTTTCGATTTTAATAAGACTAGCCTGTATGCGTCACTGAATAAAGTGCAGTTTTTATTGCCTTTTTATTGTGCTGCCAATGTTTGTATCTCTCTGTATAGCTTTTCACACTACATTACTTTAAACAACGAATGCTACAGCTGAGCAGATAGAATTCCTTTGTGAACTGAACAGGCAACGTATACCTATGTGTCGTTGTCGGAGGTGGGGAGGGGCTATTTCGGATCTCTAAAGCATCTGATGTACCCTGAACTTACTGGAGCTGCTGTTGTAATTTTCTTGTGAACTGGAGGTGCTATAATCGATGTCATTGGCTTGACTTTTAAATTCAGTTTTAGAAGGCTGGATGCGTTTTAGGATTATATAGGGTTAGACGTTTGTAGATTTTAGTAACATCCCTAATATTTTTAGACTTATTTTTCTTCAGCTCTGTAGCCGTAATATCTTTATAGATGAATTTTATTGAGTACTTATCATTGTCTGTTTAAGAATATGTTTGATGTTTCGAACACTAATATAGTCTCCATCTGGAGGAAGAAGGAAAGGGTCTCTTCCATGCTGGAACCCAATAGATACTCTGGGCTCTTTGTTAATTTAAGCTGTTGGTTACTGAAGTAACTGTGTTGTTTCTGTATAAAGACATATATCGTAGGGCTTCATTTGCACCCTTTTATATAAACATTCAATTATTTGTCGCCGAGGAACATTCAGACTCTTCGCTGTAGGCACGAAGCATTTGTAAATAATGAAACAGTGGTGGGCACAGATCGCTGATACAAACACGCAATATAGACTTCGGTGTGAGGACACTGAATGTTAGATTCACGCTGCGGCCGTCGTACACTCGTCAGAATATCTTCTGATGCCTATTGGTTAAAGTTTTTTGGATATTAGAATCGGTCTGGTGTGTTAGCAGTGAGAAACTGTTTGTTGAATCGAACCGTCTCCGATTTGATGTTGTGTCGCTGGGCGAGTAGTTCTCGACGTTTCGAAGGATCGTGATGCCTTCATATTGAGGATACAGAAGTTAACGAAGATTTAGGTGTCCGGTGGTCCAAGAAGAATTCTTCTTGGGCCGCTGGAGTCCGAATATGAAGGCGCAACTTTTCTTCGAGGCGTCGGAACTACTCTCCCATTCCCCACGGTGGCACATGTCAGAAGACCTGAGTCTTCAGTAATACCGCTGTGAGAGCCTCAGATCTCGCAGGCTATGTCTCTGTTGGCAGGGAATCGCATCTTGGTCTAAGGCTTTTTGTCGCCGGGTTCTGTCCCTGGCCATTCCTTGTAGGATATTTGCGTTGGGTAAAGGGCCACCGCGAGAGGGGTTTACCCAAGAAAATCCTGTGCCAGTTGCACTTTATCCACAACCAGTAATACCACGTGAAGTGGCCTGGGATTACACCGTGGCCTTCACCGTGGCCTTCGCGGAGAGAGGGTGGTGTGTAATCGCCTGAGCCTCGCCACGGCCTCGCATGGTCGAGAGAAGCAAAGGAGTGTATGGAAATAAAAGGAAAAAGTGTTTTGGGAGACAAACACTTGGATTTAAAAATGAGGCGTGGAAATAATATTGAAATGGGGCTTAGGAAGTGTGTTATGGTTGGAAGTTTCTTTAATCTCTGGTTGGTTTCGGTTGCTGTAAGTCTTATCGTCAAAACGGTTACGGAATGTCAGTCGTGGAAGATGGTCTGTATACATTCGCTTTTTACATTCCTGATAGTTTTATATATTCTGAAAATATGTGTTAACGTCTGTAGGGCTTTATCAATTTTAGTATAAATTTTAGTAGCTAATTTGCTAAAATGGAACTCACGAAGATGATAAGCAAACAGTGCCAAAACGTGTAGGGTATCGTAGGTTTTAATTAAATTGGGGTTTAAAGAAATGCAGTATCATGTGGTTTTAATTATGTTAATGTGTACGTTGCTACGCCCACCCAAACAGACTAACTTTCTCGAGCCGTCACAGTACGCCACTGGCTTAAGATAAATATTGTGCTTGTGCTAATATTTACCCTTCTGAGTTAAGGCATGCCAACACCCAAAACCATAATTAAACTTAGGAGTTTAACTCCTTTTCTCGCGAAATATGCCTTACTACGTGGAAGAATGATTCTCGTTTGCATCTGTATGGTGTAATATTCGTAGGTTTTGTTAGCGACTCTTCTGGAACCGGAGATATTATATTACGCCATAAGTCTGGAAGATGGGCGCGAGTGGTGAGCGGTTAGTTATTTGTATGGAAGGATGATCTTGTGGTTATTCTAAAGCTGCTGTTAAGCCGGTGGTTTCTGGGGGCTGAGGAAGACCATGAAAACCTTGAGTCTGGAAAGGCGATGACCTGAATGGAATCCAAATCATCTATCTCCTTAATCTGTGTACAGAGAACAACCAACGCTTGAACCATGTCATTCGTATTTAGAAGGGATGACGGTCAGTCACGCCGTAAAAGGGATACTTGGTAGAGGTATAGCGCCACTCATTCTTAACTTCTACGCTAGGTGGTAAGTCGCGCCGTGTCTGACAGAAAGGCAGTGGTTGCATAAATAGGTAAATGTACTTCTCTTCATTAGGCATCGCTCCATGAACAACATATCGCTCATTTGCGACAAGAGTGTCACAACTCAAAATTTGGCATTTTTGAGTTGGTATAGAAAGAAACGTTTGCAGATGCACTTTTAACAGGTATAGTGTCATAAAGCAGTGTGCAAAACTGGCCGCTGGAGAGCAGTTGTGTCGTCGTTGCACTCAAAGAAAATTATAGCACTTCAAAACCTTCAAACATTTCTCCTGAAAAAGTCACAAATTTGAGTTGTGACACTGTTGTCGCAAATGAGCGATATGGGGGATGGAACACAGCTGCACACTTTCTTAAACTCATCACTAGATGAAGGTGTGTGGCCACTTTCACGTCCTGACCGCTTAATCGCTGGAAAAAATGTCGCCGATCTCCATTGGGAAGAGTCAGGTTGGGCTTCAAATCAGAAGTGATGAGCTAGGTCTCTGCCCGTGCCGGTATTCGAACCTGTATTCCTCGGTTTTCCAACCGGCAGCTAGTCACTGTTACGTCCCGATATATGTCCCGCTTTGCAATGATCAATACAAAGGCGATGAGAAAACCATAAAGAATTGATTTATTTACACAAATGATACAGGTGGTGATAATGTACAAGCGTCGTTTCATAATGTGGCCATTATTAGAAGTAACAGTGATTTTGATGGTTGTAATGGCGAAGGAAATTGCGGGGATATAAAAGCGAAGAACGTGGAAAGATATTATTTATTGAAAACTAATTTAAAACTGCATGGTTTTTTTTTTATATTGTGCACTTCGCTAGACACGGAATTGCTGGGCTCTGTAGCTGGAAGTGTCTTTTTATAGACTTTTAAACCGATACTCTGCAAGTCTGTGTGTGTGTGGGCAATTCTTAACACCACAGAGCGATGAAAGCTACGGTCTGTCACACAAAAGGATGCCGCCATCTTTCAAGGAGATTTGTAAACAAACACGATATTAACTCAACCTGACACTGACTCGTCACAACAGTTCCTAGTATGTAGTTACTGAGACAGCCGCTAGGTTTCGCATTGCGTCGATTGCAACCCCCTTGCGGGAAAATTCACATCAATTTTTGACTCACCTTCGTAGATAGTGGTCTGTTTCCCATTTGCGTACAAGGTAATATGAATCACGTGATAGACATTTATTGTCGGAGTGGAATTTGAACGTGCAGTTTCAGTATTCGAGAGGCGTGCGGCTCTGCTACCAATATAGGCAACTGTCCCAATACATCACATTTGCTGCACCATCTTAAAATGAGTACGTTCCGTCCTGTCGAAAACTGACATCGCGTTTTGGAATCCCATCCGGTTCATAAATGAGTTCACGATCTCTCTTTGTCTTCTTTTGTATAGTTAGAGGCCTTGCGATGGGCCCATCCCGATCCAAGAAATCTTGCCAAATATCTATACGATTCTCAGTTTCAAAAGTTAATTCTGAAGTGGAACAGGCCAAGGGTTTAACTCATAAAGGGGGAAGAAGAAGAAGATTAGCATGTCTGTGTCGCCCCACCTCCTTATGTAAAAAATCGTGGGAAGTGTACTACGCAGAATGTGATGTAATATGATAGTTAAAGCTCTTTTTGTTGTGTTTTTATCATTCACACGCCAGCCTTGTAGATTGCGTCTGGCTTTACTCTCTTTTGTACTGCTTTGCGCATTGTTTGTTTATTTGTTCATTTACGGACTGGCGTAACTCATCGCTTGTGCGGTGACTAAGGTACAGTCTGGTTAGATTCCACGTAAGGGGAGATATTTTCTTTTTTCCAGAGCATCCAGACCTGTTCTAGGGCCCAAAGAGCGTCTTTTATAACGGATATGGGGGATGTTTCCTTGGCAGTGAAGCGGCCGAGGCATGAAGCTGCCTACTGGACCCCGTCTAGTGCATGGGGGTATACCTCCACACTCGCGTACGTCTTCGTGACGTAGTAGTTAACCACACGAACAACTTTGTCAGGTACACACACTTTGTAGGGTCTCCGATTTAGGATTGATATGTGTGTGGTGAGGTGAAAAAGTAGGAAGGAAATCGTTGTGCTGTGTTTTGAGCAAATCCGGTACGATCGTAAGAATGTATATTTTTTCAGTTTAGGCAATGGAAATTCACGATTGGAAGGAGGTCAGCACCGTGTATGGTTAACATTAATTCAGGGAGTCGTTCGTTCAACGGGAAGGTGGCAGAAGAAGGCACCGGGGGGGGGGGGTTAAGGGCCTCTTTTCTTTCTCGAAATGCTTCAGTTACACGGTGTGAGGTGTTGGCCGAATCATACCGTTGGTGTCATACATTAAGTCATTAACTGACATTTAGAGTGACGCCCCCTTCCAGTAGCCAAAAGAATTCTGTTTTTAATATTGTGATGATTATTTTAAAATCTAAAATATTTGATGTAAGTTTCCGTACCCTGAAACAATGTTCAAGCCCTTCAATTTATAAACATAGAAAAAGGTTCATATTTCCCCTAAATGTAACTCATTTTTGTCAGAACTTCCAAGAATCTAGTTAGTGACTTTTCCCTTGAGACCAACGATAGAGCGTTAAAGCGGGAAGAGACTTTTGAATCATTTACGGGGTGAAACACGATTAGTTATATGCATTAGCGACGGTGCCTAATTGGAACGTGGAGGCGTGAGTTTCCCCTAAAGTATTAAACACGGAGCAAGGCTTCCCATCCCACTCCCTGAAGCTTGTAAATTATGCACAAAACTAAAATGCTCATAACAGAAAGCATGAGATACGACATAATTTGTTCTTATGCCAAATTATCCTTACAGATCCAGGCCTGTGTCACTTATTAGGAATAAAAAATCAATTAAAATGAAGACAATTATGTAGAGTAAAAGCGAGCGCGCACGGCTTTGGGGGTGACCGTCGCTGTCTGGCGAAAGATGCATCTGTCGGGTGTTTCGATGTTTTACAGTGCAATAATTTAGACTCTGCTGAATGTGTTCTTTTGTTAACACCAACAAATCGCGCAATATCAACCGCATATAAACAGCAGAGACACTACTCCGATATGTTGCGGTAAAAGTATACCAGCCTCAGGAAGTCCATGTGCCAAGGTTAACGAAGGTGAAACAATATGTACAAAGTTACATAACCCGTGTTATTGAGGATGGTCTACTTTTACCGTAACATGTCGAAGTGGTTGAGAACTACGCTTGTCTGATAATTACGTACCGACGTTTCGGGAAAAACCTATCGGTCCCACCTTCAAGGTTCAAGAATCCTAAGAATTTTGACCGATAGGAATTACCGCTACTCGCTGCGTAATAGCCCAGAGGAGCGCAGTTCTCATCCAGTTCGCGGCGGAAGCCTGAAATCAGGCATGCTAAAGTATTGTCTGGTATTGTGCATTTTGTTGGTTTTAATAAACGAATACATCGATCCGAAATGCACCGAATGGATGGACAACTTTAAAATTCCCGGTGAATATCATATTTTGCGGCTTGCCTTGGCTACTTTCCCTCGTAACCTTTGAATCGTACTGTTCTCCGGGGCTGGGTAACTAATTTCCTTTAGATATAACAAGGGTATTGAGAGGAAGCTGACTTGGGAAATAATGCAAACGAAAACATTTGTGCGCCGGTTATTGTGAATTCTTTCGTTATTTAATTGCTGTGTCTCCATTAGATAGGCTAATATGGTCCCACTTGCTGACATTATTTTACGTTCTTCCACCAAAAATAACTCTTTTATAGCCTTCCCGTAAATTCAACGATGATATCTTTATCGTTGCACTGTGCATTTTGTAGTTTATTTAAGTAAAGTAAGTCTCACGCTATACGGCACAACAAGCACATCGACAGCCGGTCTCAACTGAACAGCGTACGACTCATACATAACACACGACATGCTGTCACAGCACCAGATTAATACGTGGGTCACTTCAAGTTCTACACACTGTACGTTTTCTCTTTAAAAATGAATTCATTTTACAAAATACATTTACAGGGCTTCAATGCAATCTCCATTGTGCTTTATCACAGCGGTCCAACGTTTGGGCAAGTCTTGTATTGCTGTCAGGACGCCTTCGTTGTTGATGCGTCTGATTACTCGGGCCACCTCATTAGACACCTTCTCAATGCTTCTGAAACGTTTCCCACGGTGTGGTTTCTTCAATTTTGGGAACAAGTCAAAGGCTGGTGGGCTCATGTCAGGAATGTACGGCGGGTGGGGAAGCACTTGACATCCATACTTTTCCAAAATTTCCGATACTGCGCCTGAGGCATGTGGCCACGCGTTATTGTATGATCGCTGGTCACTGCGCGAGATCTGACTCCAGTCAGTTTCTCCATTTCAAGGCTCCGTTTTGCAGAACAGGGACCACGTAGCCCGCCAATACACACACACTCTTCTTTACTGAAGTCTGGCTCACAACTGTCGCGAAAATCAGAACGATTGCATCATCCTTTTGGCCGCGCAAGCGCAGTGTGCAGAACTTTTGAAATGACGTACATATAACGAAGTAAATCACAGTGTTTTAAACTGAAACTTTAGCAAGGAACAAAGTATGCTCCCTGAGGATGATCATATGATCGAAACATGTAGGAGCGTTTTAAGTGTTTTGATGTAAATTGTAGATTATTAAAGACTATATATGTGCATTTGTTGGTGTATTAATTAAATTAACGATGGTAATTTATGAAAGAACTGTTTTAAGTACAAAGTAATTCGGAAGAGTCCAACAGGTTCGTCTAGTGGTGACGCTGCAGACTTGATATATTTCGAGTGTGTGTGTTCGATTATCGCCACGAATACAATATCGTGGTAGGTTCTTTGTGAGTTTGCTGATTTTATATTGGAAACTACTGTGGTATTGCATAGAATAGGCCACGACTGCTGTGTTCCAAATCCTTTACAAAGCATTGCAGTGCATCCGCCAATTCTACCAGTCTGAAATACTGAAAGCATCTTCAAAGTAAACGCAACAAATTATGACGGGAAATGTCCCTTTATACTTGACCGGTTTTATGTGCTTGTGATGGTCTTTCGTGTTTGATCGGCATCATTTTCTGAAACCATTCCGCCGTTTTGAAAGAAAAAGTGTCATCTTCAGCGTGAATGTTGGAAGGGTTTCAAGAAACGACGCTGATTTTGTACATAAGTAAGTGCATTGTCTTAGGGCGAGACTTCCGTTGTGAAGCGCAAGGAAAAAAGAACAAAGGGGCCGTTAACCGCAACTGTATTTGGACAATATTTCTTTTGCCGTAAACGCTACGTGTTTCGGCTTATTTACAAGCCATCATAAAGCACAGGGTATTTATATACACACACACACACACACATATATATATATATAAAGGTAAAGTGATCCCGTTACAGGCCCGGTGTGGCCCAGAGGGTGGGTAGAGGTATAGCTCTACTCTTCCATGACCGCGGCACTAGAAGGGGGTGAGTGGTCAGCAGCACGCCCC
>Ga0123352_10018091_pt1 | contig 11231 bp, 8 predicted proteins | sample TergutLab28metaG_FD_89700 | JGI IMG/M metagenome (GOLD analysis project Ga0123352, IMG submission 89700) | Labiotermes labralis P1 segment gut microbial communities from Petit-Saut dam, French Guiana - Lab288 P1 | ecosystem: Host-associated > Arthropoda: Insects > Digestive system > Gut ... | reverse complement strand
TGCTCACCATTCTTTCGCTCTTTTTATTTAATCCCCTCCTTGGGGGCGGTCTTCGTGCCCGTATAAAAAACCCTCCCCCCCCCCCATTGGTAAAATTTTATATCGTGGACTTTTTACAAAAGACCACTCAAGAAACTCTACACATTGTTAAAATGCGACAACAATATCGCGTGCTTCACATTCAGACTGACGTAGATTGTGTATTGTTGATATCGGTATGAAATACTTAATAGTTGGACTACAGAGCGAGTGCAACTCATTGTTGTATTCACATAGCAACACTCAGCGGTTTTATATCTTTGACAGCTAAGAGTGTGTCAACAACAAATAATAGGGAAGGTATTGTTGTGTTTTCACTGAAAAAATGGTTTGAGAATTTGTCGTAATATTAATTTATACATAAATTCACTCTACTGTTACCGACGCTAAAGAGTTGAGATCCGCATAAAGCAAAGCTGCCCGATCATCTCTATCTGCTGCCATGGTTAGTAATGCGTGGAACTGTACCTCCTCTCTCCATACGTCTTTATAGTTTGGTGCTTAATTATTCATAACGATAATACTTCTTTCATATGATCTATCGAATATGAACAAAAGGATTAATGACTGTATTTCTAACAGCTGTAGACTCGGCTACCACCTTTTGTGACCACTCATGTGTGTTCTGTGTTCATTGAAACTTTAAAAACCTTTACCAAATCTGACAGTTTCAAATTGCCCCGCCGTTAATTTGTGTTCGTGTGTGTTTGTTTAAAAACTGACGAGTTAATTAGCTTTGCTGAAACGAACAACGTAAGAAGTTTGTCACTTCAGCCTCAGTGGACACAATGCGGTATGCAGCTGGACATGTGAAGTGAGGTAACCAGCCTGCGAATTTAAAGTCACGCGAAATGTCAAGGAATTTCTCGCCTTATACGCGAATCGAAGGCTCAGTGCCGTACTTGTAACAGTCCTTCACGGGTCCTTGTCTTGTGCCACATGTATCCAGTCAAAAAAACCTTCTGTTTCCAAGTCAGATACCAATACCAGTGACCTGCCGGGCTACAGAACCTCTCAAATCGAAAATAAAATAAAACAGTATTTGGAGAGGCGATATCAAACTGTTTTTTTTATTTACGTTTTGTTGACCGTGCAGCCTAACGTAATGATAGTCTTTAATTGTACCAACTTGATGCACAAATTCTTTATTTTAATACATTTATTACACCCCTCTACATGTTTCGAGCACTATTATGCTCATCTTCAGGAGGACAATTGTATTAACACAGCATCTGGTATTGTCACTCTGGAAACAAGTGAGTGGTCCATATTACTAATATATATATTTTGTTGTATTATATGAACAGTAGAAGATGGTAAAATTCATATAAAATTCGTATACAATCGTACAAAATTCATACAAAATTAATATACATTCATATAAAATTCATATAAAATTCATATAAAGTTCATATAAAATTCACATAAATTCATATAAAATTCACATAAAATTCATATAAAATTCTATAAATTTCACACAAAATACATATAAAATCATATAAAATTCGTATAGAATTCATATAAAATTCATATAAAATCATATAAAATTCGTAAAAATCATATAAAATCTTATAAAATCCATATAAAATCCTGCAGGTATAATTAAAAAGTGTAAGTGTTGATTCGCGATGTTCGACCTAAGTCGTGTGGATGATGTGTTTACATAGTTATTGAAAAGTCTGTTTATGCATGAGTCTATTCATAACATTCGTATTATTTTATGTAATTAGATTCGAATGTTATGAATAGACTCATGCATAGCCAGACGCTTATAGAGTTTTCAATAACTATGTAAACACATCATCCACACGACGTAGGCCGAACATCGCGAATCAACACTTATACTTCATAATTAGATCTGCAGGATTTCATATAGACTTCATATGATTTTATTTGAATTTTATATAATTTTTACCATCTTCTAATGTTCATATAATACAACCAACTATATATTTTAGTCATTTAGACCACTCACTTGTTTCTAGAGTGACAATACCAGATGCTGTAATAATACAATTGTCCTCCTGAAGATGAGCACAACAGTGCTCGAAACATGTAGAGGAATGTAATAAACGTATTAAAATAAAGAATTTGTGCATCAAATTGTTTAAAAAAGACCATAATGATATCAAATTTGTTTACGTGATTTTGCTTTGAGTCGAAATCAGTTGCTGAAATCGGCTGATTATCAGTAAAATGGAATATTGAAAAAAAAAAAGATAAAAAGTTAGAAAGTCTTAAACAAGGTCAAAAATACCAACAGAATTTGACATTGTGATTTGAATTTGGCGAGTAAGTAACGGGACGTGTAGTTACAGTTCTATGTACACAGTATACACGCAGTTGCAAACAGTGTTTTGATACAGTTATAGTTAAGAAATGTGTTTTCACAACAATTTTTAGTTTCACACGTAAATTGTATGTAGCCTACGGTCAGCCCTTCCCCAAACCTCCAGCAAAAAATTCTGGGCTCGTCCCTGACCAGGGTTACAATAACATAACACAATCCAAATTAATCATTAAGCCACGTCCTCCGTGTATTTATTCCCAACGCACACATACGTTGCATTCTAAAGTGCTGGAAGAACAGACGTGGAATTTGAAAAAACGCTGTTCTGTGCCCTTATCATTAAGTTCCGAGCTCAAGCATCGCGGGGAACGCGAAATAGCCTTGTGGCTTCCGGGAAGGAAATAAGTAAACTTCTGTGACGGGTGGAGAAGGCTGTAACAAACGTCTGTATTTTTAAAGCCCAGTTGTAATGGTTTATATGTGTAGAAGGATTAATCCCACAAAGACTCAAGCTTCAAGCGCAGGTAAATTTAGACAGCCGAGGCTAACGTCACATATGGGGAGAGTGCGCGAAGTCGTGTGCGCACAGATCCAGTATGTTTCTTCAATCATGGCGGGGGGGAAGGGGTGGGCCTGTGTTCGTATGCTAACTGGTAGCTGTAATAAGGTTACTGATGTCTTGGGGCCGTAAAGTGCGTGAGACTCGCCCTCAAAGTTGTCCTGCAAGACGACTGGGACTTTAAGGACTTAATCCTGTTATACCACCTACTTGAACACAGGTGCTTCATTAGTACAGAAAAATGCTTATGAAAACTGAGTTATTACAGGGTGAAGATTGCTCAAGAGTTTAAGAATGATTTTTTTTAATGTTCGTACCGTGTATTTTGATTAATTAATATTTATTATTACACAAATAAATACACATATAATTAGTATACAATTCCTTATAATTGCTCCAACATAAAAAAATAATCGGTGCTCAACAAGCAAGAATTCACAAACATAAGTAAGAATATAAAACTAAAATTATTGAAAATAAACGCTGCAGTTTGGTTCAATAAAATGTGCAGAACCAAACACTTAATGCCCAAATACATCCGCATCAAGGTCACTGGAGAGTAATGTTCAAAGTTAAAAGTAAAGCAGTCCCGTTACAGGCCCGGAGAGGCCCAGAGGGTTCCAGGATATTAAGATTCCCAGATTTCGTGACCACGGCACAGGATGGTGGTAAGGTTGTCAGCCTTACTCACCGGCCGCATTTACCCCCAGGAAATACTCATGGTACTCATTTCTGTTAGAGGCTGAGTCGACCCCAGGACCATAGTGCGATCGGAAGGATTATGTCAAGAAGAATCCACTGACACCAGCTGGGATCGAACCAGGAACAGTAATGTTACATTTTCATAATTATATCTATTCATTACACACTTGAATTACATATGCGGCCAAATTTTACCAGCAATCAGATTTTACCACAATGACCTAATGCTATATTTAATTGTGTTATTTACACTATTTACAACTTTAGCTAACACAACCTATAGGCTCCCTGAAGATGGTGCGAAGGCACCGAAACATGTAGTAGCAATTATAATATAATTTTATACTAATTATATTCGCGTTTGTTGATGTAATGATAAACATTAATTATGCATAAATATTTCACAGAACATATTATCCTCAGTGATGACGCGACCTTCCACTATTCACTTGCTCCACAGAACAGAATCCTTCATCGGAAGCTAACCGGTTTTCAGCAAATCAAGAAATTCCCCTCATTTTATGGAACCCGAAGGTTCAATACCGCATTCAAAAGTGCCTATCTTGAGCCGGCTCGATCCAGTCAATACCCCCACATCCCAATTCCTGAAGATCCATCTTAATATTATCCTCCCATCTAAGGCTACCTTCCATACTACCTGAAATTTAATTCACACAAATACCGCATCTGTGGTCGTGGAAAAAACCTCGCCATTTCTTTGAACGAGTGGGAGATTCTCCAAAAATTAATGTTTGGTTGGTCATGACACGTTGGAAAATTTATGGGCCTTTTTGCTCTCTCTCTCTCTCTCTCTGCTGAAGCCACAGTTACAGGGTCCATTTATCTGGGACGTGCTGCAGCAGTTCCTATGACAGCGCTTTCTCTCAGACGAAATCTAAACACTCTTATTCTTCAACAAAGTTTCTCTTTTTCATCAAATAAAAGTCTTTTGAAAGTACCAGAAGACACGGCTTACAGATCGGTGAAACGGATTGGGGGGGAAAGGTGTCTTGATCAGACCGATCGCCTTATTTGGCTCTTTGGCATTTCTTTATCCACATGGAGTTTTATCAAGTTAGACACGTGTCACGACATAAACACAGGCCTGCAGCATTTACGAGATCGTATTTACAGACGTCAATTGAAAAAAAAACTCAAAAAAAGCTGAAAATAAGTATCGTGTAACGCATCTGGCAGTTTTCTGGTCTGCAGAACTCAAAGCCGCCGACTCTTACGATAAAGTACTTTCGTCCAATTAAAAATACCGTCGGTTATCCCGTGGCTCGAGGTTCGGGACAGCTCAGTCGGTACAGCGACTTGCTACGGGCTGGACGTTCCGGGGATCGAATCCCGGTGGCGTTTAAAATATTTCGCACCAGTCCATCCTGGTACCGGCTATATTTTTCGGGAGTAAAGTGGCCGGGGGGGGGGGGGGGGGTTGACCACCCACCCCTAATACAGCGCCGAGGTTATGAAAAAATTGGAGTTGTACCTCTACTCCCCCTCTGGGCATTTATGGCCTCTTACAGGGTGAACTTATTGACTGCAGCTCAAATTTATGTAAAATGTATATTGAATTTGTGGACATCCTATAAATTTTGAAACTGCACTCGCTTCATTAAGCTACAAAACTTGCTGCCAAAATATATTTCATATTAATAACTAGTTTTTTTTTTCCTATTCGTGAGGACCTTCAGTAATGAATGTTTAACAACACTGACAGCAGACAACAACACACTGCTGCTACTGCACCAAATACAAGACGTTTACATAAATCACACTTTACAACGATCTGCTAATATTCTGCAGTAGAGAAAGCGCTTTCTAATTACTGTGACAAAATTACATTCGTGGGTTGTACAGCCTCGAGCAATACAAGTTCGAAATTATTAGCACTTCCAAAACTGCAGCTCCTTCAATTACCTCTGTTCTTCCGCTTCTATATATATTGTTGGTTCCTTCGTTGGCTGGTGGGTGTATTGGACTGTAATTCACACATCTTCCGCAGCAGCGCGCGAGAGATACTGTAACGACTGTTACTGGCTTACCAGCCTTGATGGCTCTGTCGTTACTACAGCTAGTTTTAGTTCATTTATTTCTCGTAAGACAGCGCAATGTGTTTCCTAATCTAATTTCTGTATATATTTTGTTTACCGTTCCAGTATCTTATTTTTCTACGAAAACACTTGATGAGACCAGGTACTTTGGCCATTCAGATACAGAATCTAGTTTATACCTCACAGAAAACACATTACATCGTCATCGTAAAGATAAACAGGTTGACGCAGTTTAAGGAAATCATCGCCGTGTGCTGTCAACCCCACAAATACAGTTTGTGCGAAAATTAGGGGGTTTTAAGGGCCGAAAAAAATAGTTTGTAGAATTTTCGTGGCTATATAAAGGGAAACATTTGTAGCTACTCTTTTAGGTGTTTTCTCAAAATTTCACAGGACCGAATATTAGCTTCGTCGTGTCTGTCCTTCCGTCTGTCTGTCTGCATGGAACAGCTCTGCTCCGGCTAGACGGATTTTCATGAAATTTGAAATTTGAGGAATTTTTCGAAAATATGATGAGAAAAATCTGACAAGAATAACTGGCACTTCACATGAACCATGACAATAACTGGCACTTCACATGAACCATGACAATAACTGGCACTTCACATGAACCATGACAATAACTGGCACTTCACATGAGCCGTGAAAATAACTGGCACTTCACATGAACCATGACAATAACTGGCACTTCACATGAACCATGACAATAACTGGCACTTCACATGAATCATGACAATAACTGGCACTTCACATGAACCATGACAATAACTGGCACTTCACATGAACCATGATGATAACTCGCTGAATTCTTCTTAGAATAAGAAATCTTTCGGGCAAAATTTGTATAGCAAATCAAAACACATATTTTAGGTTCAATAACGTTTTCCCGAAAAACATTCCGTTTATGAAATAATATGTAGAAATATGGTAGAGCCAGACAAGTTACAGATCATATAATAGGGCGCATGCGCTTTGCATGCTGGGGCGACTATGGCTACAAACACTTTATCATGATATTTAATATTTATTTCTTTTCCACGGTAACAGTGGTTACGCGAACGCACGTCGAATTTCCTTTCATAAGTACATCACCTGCCTTGTTATAAATATAAACATAATAGACACAAAATTCATTTAACAAACTTAAAGGGAAAGGGTCACAAGGAATATCCAGACAGAGTTTTGGGATTATATTAAAAATACATAAAAATGTGGTGAAATTGTGTGGTACAGGTCCATGTGACTGAGCATAGGGTCCTGTAACAAGCTTCTGTAAGCGCCGAAAAGGTCTTCGCTCTGCACAAAGTCCGGTAATATACTGACAACTTCTTTATCTCCAAGCTGTCTTTCTTTTCATATTATTGGGCCGAAACTCTGTAGGGATATCTGATCTATCCATTACAGCTACATTTCCACCCATTCCGTACCTAACATTTCAAATATCATGACTAATCTAAAGCTTTATTGTTCCATCAATGGGTCCAAAGTACCCTGCGTTGGATCACAAACCAGAATGAGATTCACCGTTCTCGTGATAACGTCTGGAAGGTTACGGCGACGTTTCGGTAAAGGTAAAGTGATCGCGTTACAGGGCCGGTGTGGCCCAGAGGGTGGGTAGAGGTATAGCTCTACTCTTCCATGACTGCGGCACTGGAAGGGGGTGAGTGGTCAGCAGCACGCTCCGGCCGCACTTTACCCCCTGGAAAGACACGGTACCCATTGTACAGGAGGCTGGGTGAGCCCCAGGACCGGTCTGGACGGGCGGAAAATCTCGTCCCCAACGGGATTCGATCCCGGACAGCGACTTTCGATAGCCCCCTGTTATTTGGTTTTTGAAACCTCGGTATATTCCTTTCACAATGCACAGTTTCACATCCTGGAACACAGCAAATTTTGAAGGCACTTCACGGAAGACTTGGCGAGTTGCAATAATTTTAAGAAGCAGAGTGTACTGCAAGACATAAATAAAGAGGGTGGCAGGGGGTTGTTTATGTCGTTGTTTTGCACACACCCTGAGAATGTGGTAGGAAATAAAGTAAGACAGATATGAGAGAAACTATTCCATCTGTTGGAGTGTCAGAATGGAGACACGGAATGGAGAGAGAGGTTGGAAGAAGGAACAGATGAGGCAGAGGGCAGTAACACGACTGGAAATAGAAAAGAGGAATCAAAGAAAATAGAGAAAAGTGAACTATAAAGATTGTACAGTACGAACTGTCGCAATAAGAAGGAGTGGACCTTAGCCGTTCAGGGCTCCACATTTATTGCAACCGATAAACCAAATAATTTGTATTATTACAGTGTGTTGATGTGTTTGTGAGTGTCTGGCAGGTAACACTCACAACAAGAGGTGATTATTTCCCTGAACAGCATTACCTGACAGAATGCAGCAGTTGTGTTTTCACTGTACCTTACATATCACAAGACGTAACAGAAAATGTAATGAAATTAAATACATTTTAATTCCTTCTTCAGAAACGCTTATGTTCGGATTGTTACGTTTTGTTGACCGTGCAGCCTAACGTAATGATAGTCTTTAATTGTACCAACTTGATGCACAAATTCTTTATTTTAATACATTTATTACACCCCTCTACATGTTTCGAGCACTATTGTGCTCATCTTCAGGAGGAGAACTGTATTAGTACAGCATCTGGTATTGTCACTCTCTTTAGGTGACTGTTCAGACCACAGCTGTGTACTGAACAGTCACCTAAACACAGTGACGATACCAGATGCTGTACTAATATAATTGTCCTCCTGAAGATGAGCACATAGTGCTCGAAACATGTAGAGGAATGTAATAAATGTATTAAAATAATTTGTGCACCAGACTGGTGAAAAAAGACCATCATTACTTGTGTTCAGAATTTTATGAAGTAGAACTCGTGAATTGGTTCTACTGCTTTTAAAGGTAATATCAGCGAAATCCTCAAACGACAAACAGCTTCACTTCCCCATTCATTTCAACATAAAATTAAGTTATCTTTTTCCAAAAGAAGGCGTTAAGACAAAATTGGTTGCACACCGAATAACAAACTTTGCATTGCATTTTGCAAATATTTTTATACTTCAATTAACGCTTTGTAATTATTAACTAATTGATCGATGGATAAATTAATAGATGTGCAGGTAGATAGGGGAGCGCGCGATACAAGTCAGAAAGTCGCGGGTTCGATCCCGAGGGTTTCATTGGAATTTTTCATTGATATAATCCTTCCGGCCGCACTATGGCCCGGGGGTCGACACAGCATCTAACAGAAATTAGTACCAGGGATGCTTCCTGGGGGTAAAGGCGGCCGGTGAGTAGGGCTGACCTTATCACTTCATGTGTCGACTGTCTACAACCAGAGCCTGTCCGGGCCTGTACAGTGACTGCTTTACATGTTTACTGGTAGACAAATACACAGAAGATATATATGCACACAGACGGACGGACGGGATGACAGGTACATAGACAGGCAGATATAGGTAAATAGATAGATATACGCTGTGATCTGCCGCCGACCAACCGTCTAAATAAGCAAGAACGCGGCCCCAATTCGGTATTGTAAAGCAAAATGATACACAAGCTACTCAAGAATTTTTTCGATATTTTTGCAACCTCACGATATTTTGCCGCACTGCCACAGTCAGTTCATTTTCCTGATCCAGATTTATCCTGTCCGAACATTTCTTACACTATTTCTTATGCAATTTCAATTAGATCAATTTTTAATTTCGTCCTCTGAAACCTTCAACGATTTTCAAATTTATGCCCTCCTTTCAGGTTTTCGATCAAAACCCTGTATAAACCACTCTTCCGTCCCCTGCGTGCTACGTGCACCAGCCATTTCAATCATCTTTATTTGATCGTAAATACAGGCTTCCATTTTGTTAACAGTGCAAATTATAAATCTCTCCATTATGCCTATTCTATATCCCCTTACGTCCTCCATCTTAACTCCAATTATTGTCCTTAGCACCATTATTTCATGAATCCGCCATTCATGTACTTCCCTCAAAAGGACAAATTTACAAATTAATACAAAAAATAGACATATTTAAATTTGTTACTTTATTTTAGTCTCCAGTATTTTCGATGAAATATGAAGATATAGAAAAATTTATTTTTCCTGTCGTTGTGTGTGGGTGTCAAACTTGGTCGCTTACATTGAGGGAAGAACGTAGGCTGAGAGTGTTTGGGAATAGGGTGTTGGGGAGAATATTTGGGCTTAATAGGGATGAGGTAACGGGCGAATGGAGAAAACTACATAATGAGGGGCTTAATGATCTGTACTGCTCACCAAATATTTGTCGGGTGGTCAAATCGAGAAGAATGAGATGAGCGGGGCATGTAGCAAGTATGGGGGAGAGGAGAGGTGTATACAGGGTTTTGGTGGGGAAACCTGAGGGAAAGAGACCACTTGGAAGACCCAGGCGTAGACGGGGCATAATATTAAGATGAATCTTCAGGAAGTGGGATGTGGGGGTATGGACTGGATCGAGCTGGCTCAGTATAGGGACAGGTAGCGGGCTGTTGTGAATAAGGCAATGAACCTTCGGTTTCCATAAAATGCGGGGAATTTATTGACTAGTTGAGAACCGATTAGCTTCTCAAGACGGACTGTGCTGCATGAAGTAGGTAAGTAAGTAAACAAGTCAGTAATTAAGGAAGTAAATACATAAATATGTACGTAATTTAGATAAGAGACGGAAGAAGAAAGATTGTGTATTGAATGGCATCCACAGCTTCAAGAATTCCAGAAAGCAAAAAATGGGTCAGAGTGAAAATATTCATAAATACATTATTTAATTGTGAAAGAGGATACCAAACACTGCACTACTGCCGTTCTCTAGTTCTCCAGTTTGCTTGGCAATGTAGCTACCTGAACCGACTGCAATTATCCAGCGCTGTGTGTGTGTGTGTGTGTGTCTATGTGTGCGTGTGCGTCTGTTGTTAGGCAGCACAAAAGACCGTTATTTGTGCCTAACGTTGGCAATCCTGTACCAGTTACAAGGAAACACGCCAAGGACAATTTACTGCGACGTTTATTGAATATCACAACCAAAGAACAGACACGCAGTTCTCAGACACACGGGAATTAGACACAAATTTAATCTCTGCCACGAAATTACTTTCGATTTCCTCTGATCGTTACGAATGACACAGTGCATCAGTACTCAGCTACAAAATGGCGGTAGCGCTGATTTACTTGTTAGTACTGAAATCTTTAGCGGCTTCAAGTTCAAAGAATTAAGAAAACATAAATCATAGGAATAAAAGTTATTAAGAGAAGTTTGATAAGGAATCAGGGTGCTTGTGATCAGGAAATGTAGGAATATAAACATATAAATATAAAATATAAAAAATATAGTCTAAAACAACTTGCAATTAGGAAATTATTAAAATGTATTTTCAATCATATCTCACAGCTACATGTTTCGACTCGTCCATCTGGATCCATCTTCAGGCTGAACTCTTTTAAAAGGATAAAAGGTAAAGGTAAAGTGATCCCGTTACCGGCCCGGTGTGGTCCAGAGGGTGGGTAGAGGTATAGCTCTACTCTTCCATGACGGCGGCACTAGAAGGGGGTGAGTGGTC
>Ga0123352_10018089_pt1 | contig 11232 bp, 15 predicted proteins | sample TergutLab28metaG_FD_89700 | JGI IMG/M metagenome (GOLD analysis project Ga0123352, IMG submission 89700) | Labiotermes labralis P1 segment gut microbial communities from Petit-Saut dam, French Guiana - Lab288 P1 | ecosystem: Host-associated > Arthropoda: Insects > Digestive system > Gut ... | reverse complement strand
TCCATGATCGGCGAGCAAACGATCAATTGCAAAAGTCTCATATTGCGGTTTATGCACTTTTATGAGATCGTACAGTTCTGCTTTTGTCATGTTGGAGCTGTACCATATACCATGCTTATCCAATCACAACAGCATTTCACCTTTTCTGACATTGTTGGTTGGGTGCTGGTTGAGCTGTACGTTGTGGTAAGACGCGTTGTCGACCACAATAACTGATTTAGACTCCAAATTTGGAATGAGCTTCTCCTGCAACCATTTCATATAATTTTCGTGGTTCATGTCATCGTGGTAAAATCCACTTTTTGAACCAGATCGGAATATTAAAAGAGCATTGGGTATGAAACCACGCTCTCCACCTGAAAAAGAACCAATTTATTTTAACTCAAAAAAACGTTATTTGGACAGTGAGATGTGTGTTTAGTACAATGAATTTCATGTGCTATTACCAGCATGGACGATAATGAGACGTCATCCTTTGGAAACAGGAGCCTTCAATCCTGCTCCCAACCCGTCATCCCATGTATAGGATGTTGTATGTGAGCTGTGTATATACGTTTCATCTGTATACACAATTGGTCTCCCTTCTTCCCTATATGCGGTGATAGCATGCAGGTACTTGACTCTGAGTGACCGGATATCGTGTCTTTCCACGATAAACTTTCAGTTATCAGAAGTCTTCTTCCACCTACAATACAAAATGTTCCAAAATGGAAGCATGAATATTTAGAGGCAACGTCTAACTAAAGTTCAGAATATACAGGGAATCTTGACAGAGTGCCAGTATTCACATCGCACACTTATTCAGAGAATTAAACTTACCTAAATCCCATTTTTCTCAGCACCATTCTCAGTGAGGTTACACCTCCTCCGTAAGCAGTGGATTCGCACATTTTGCTGTGGATTACCTTCAGAGTTGGTCATCGTTTCTCAGTGAGGTAAAAATTATAAACTATTCTTCTCAAAACAGCCTCATCGAAATTATCTAAGACACTTTTAGTGCAAACTTTTGGTCTGAGTTTGCGCGGAGTTGAAAATGCCGTTGCGACACCAGTTTCCACATTTTTGCCTTCTTTCAATACCCTACATAAAGTTCTTCTGCTAACACGCGTTGCTTCAGTGACTCTTTTCTGCACTTTTGAAAGAGGGATTTTGATACCCACCTCAGATTCAGATTTCATGAATTTATACACATTGTAAACTCGTTTCGCTGAAAGACAAAATCTGGTTTCTGCGCTAGTGCCGTAACATACCGCACGGCCTATACTGTGTGGATAATTTAACAAGAGTCAGTGAGGGGAAAACAATGGAAAGAAAAATGTTGCTGTGTTTGTGGTAACTGGAAACTGAACTCAGGAAAAGGATGAGCTTTAAACACAGACAGAACTTGACCTTTATATGTGGAATACTGTATTTTAGTTCACTGTATTCATACCACAAACATTAAAGATTTATGTATGAGTAAAGTTTAGAAATTGCCTTTTATTTGAGCTGAAATAAGCATAGTTAAAAAGGGAATATGGTTAAGGTGAATCTGAAAGAAGGTTGTCACTATCTGTGCCTTGAGGGCTTACAGTGGAAAGGAGGGGTATAGCTCTCCTTATTCTTAACTTAAGCAGTAGGTGGAAGTGAATTGTTAACTTATCTGGCTGCTGTTTGATCTGGGGAAGGAGCTAATTTTATGCATTAAGTAGGAGGCTGAGTGGGCCACAGAGGCAGTCTGGACATTTTGGAGAAGAGCTGCATCTCCTGCCCACACCTAGTATCAAAACCTGGACTTTTAGCCATTATCCTAGTTGCTGTACTGACTATGCTATCCCAGTTTGCATAAAGGGAATATCTGAAAGGTTGCATATAGGATCTTCGTTGTTGGACGCGTTCACTTTTTGTTTTTTCCATAAAAACGTACAGGTTATGTTGGTATTACATGTAGGAGACACACGCTCTCTCTCTCTCTCTCTCTCTCTCTCTCTCTCTGTCTCTGTCTCTGTCTCTCTGACGTGTGGATTTGCGAAAAGTAACTGCACTTTTGCCATATCTAAAGCTTCTCTTAATATGACACAGATTTTCAGAATATTACCTTTCCAATTACAGTTTATTTTGTGCTGTACCTGTGTGGTCATTAAATTAAATGTGTTGACGTTTGGTTACAGGAGCAGCCTGCATACAACCCGCAGGTCGAAGCTATCTCACCAACATTGCCGCCTGACTCAATGCAAGAGGATGCTGCATTTCGTGCCACCAAGGATGATCTGCTGCAGCAGATTGCAAAGGTTGATCGGGAGATTGCAAAGGCTGAATCAGAGATCGCGAAGCTGAAGAAGAAACAACATGAGTTAGAGGAGGCTGCAAACAAACCAACAATAAAAAAGGAGGAGGAAGAAATAACTCAACCAAAGCACCAGAGCCCTGCTCAGAAAATTTATGCTGAAAATAGAGTAAGTAAATTTGTATCATTGTAACAGTGGACAGGCCAGGATGGGTTGGTGTGTGTGTGTAGGCAGAATTTAAAGGAAATGGTTGGCAACAAATTAATATGTTTACTTTGCTCGTTCTTAATAATTGGAATGCTATCCATTTGTTCTGTGAACTTTGTGTGTGCTACCTTTACCATACATGGTGGTTGCAGTAGCTCACAGCACATTGCGCTCACTGTTACTGAAGGCTGTGGGTCACTGTAATTTTGGCAGAATTTGTAATGTTCGAGATAAAAGTAATCTTGATATTTGCAGCCACTGGCATTGTGAAATATGAGTAGGTAGCCTTATGTATTCAGTGTTAATTGCCTTCATTTCACAGAATAGGGATGGGTGCTGAAAGTACCGTGTTTTGGAGGGACAATTTTTCATCTATTTTGGAAGTTCAACTCATTATGTCAATATTGGATGGGTGCCATGTTATCATTTTTTAAATTCATTGTGTTTTGGGGGAGGATTTTTTTATGTTTAGTGTGTTGCAGTGATGTGAGGAAGTAGGCTTATTAGCTGGTGAAAATCTCTGTGTAGTTGACTTGTATGCATTATTAAGCCCTTGATTCCGAAAACTAAACGTGACTCATTGCACAGGGGAGGAGGACCCATGGCATTGGCTCTGTGTCATTACAGTATCAGACTTTTCAGGTACCTTTAGCTTTATCCTTAAACACATTGTTGGGTGCTACAAAATGCCATTGAAAGCAGAATTCAATTTGATAACCTCAGGTAATGGCGTAGAATTATTTGTGCTGTGTTTATGTTAGGCACTGTAAATAAAGACAGGTTCTGCAGACCTGCTTGTGTTAGTCTGTTCTTACTGTGACCTGCACATTACTTGAGCAACTAAATGAGGATGTGCAGAAGTGTATCCAGAAGTTCCTGGGCTGAAATGATAATGGAAGTGCATGCTTACCTTTGATATTAATCATTGTTATTCCCTTCAAGGTAGTGCTCTTCGAAGTTTATTCAAGGGGTCCAGTGTTCCTACCACTGCTGAAACAGATTCTTTTGAATAATGTTCAGGGGAGTTGGCGATTGTGCCTGAATTTCAGGGACATCATGGAAATATTGTCTTCTTAGCTGCAGTTTTGTTATGAGAAACAAATCATAAAGAGCAAAATTAGGTAGTAATGAGGGTGGGAGATCACAGCCAAGTTTATAGGTGTCCAGTATTCTTGCATTGATAGTGTGCTGCCACATTGTCATGGCGAATTGGCTGGTTCTTGTGCTTCTGTCATTCTGGGCGTCTTTGGTAGACTCACTTTCTTAGTGTTACAAAATCTCCCACTGCTAACCTAGGTTAACCATTTTGCGTGGAGGAATAAATTGCTGATGAACAGTGTCATCACATTCCAAAAAAAGATCAATATATTTCTGACACTCAGTTTGATTTGCCTTATACTGTGTGGATGTAGTTAGGACAGACCTTTGTACTGGGAGGGCTTCTATATGGTTTCTGGTTTTTAACAGTAACTCAGCTTTCTTCTTCTGCAGTTCTAGTGGAGTTTCCCAATGTTTGAAGCAAAATTTAACGCAAGTGTGTTGTTCCTTCACATCAGCGCTCAGAAAATGGCATATTGCACTTCATATGTTTTACAGTGAACTGCTGTTGAGAAGCAGTGCAGAGGGCATGTAGTGGCAGAACATGCTAGACAGATTTGTAAGTTGGTGATACTTGGACATGTATTGGCAGAAAGCTGTACTACTAGCAGTTCTTGATCCGAGCAGTTCGGAAACTTCTGAATGCTGCTTTCTAAGTCACAGTTGTATGATACTAATGAATATGTCATTTTGTTTCAGAAAAAGGCTCAAGAAGCTCATGCATTGTTAGAGAAACTAGGACCTAAAGTTGAACTGGTGAGTCATGTACACATACTGCTGTTGACAGTGTAATTTCTGAAGTTTCACACAAACTATCATAGGTAAATGTCAGAACTTAGCACACAAAACAAGTAATAATGCATAGTATATTATATTGGTGTGGAATTGCAAAACTTTCGTTGCAGTTTGTTTAAAACTTTTGGTATTTCTGTTTTATGTGCATTTAATTTAGCTAATTCTGTTTCACCTCTGTTTACAGCCTCTTTACAATCAGCCCTCAGATACGGCAGTATATCATGAAAATAAGAGAAGGTATGTTATGTTCATTTTCCTTTCACTAAATTGTGTTTGAAGCAGTAATTGGTATGGATGGCCCTATGTGTATGTGTTGTTGTTAGGGCTGTAACGGTAGGAGCACACATGCGTGCATGCAAGCACCTCTTAAAACATTCAATAGTTTGGAGGAACAGCAGAACTCGATGTCTCGGTTTTAGAGAGAGGGGAGTGGTAATGTGGAGTAGTGCTGAAAGGAGAGATGGGCAGTATGGCTTCTGGTGGGGAGAAAGGAGAGTCAGAAGTAGGATTTGTGGTCTTGGTCATGGAGGTGACTGTAAGTCAGACGTTGGCTTTCAGTAATGTTGCTCATCTTTGCCCCCCATCTGCTATTGAAAATAAACATGTAGTGCTTACTGTTTGTACAACCAGGTTTAACAGTAAAAAGATTCTGCATTTGCCCTCAGTGCATTTATGTATTTTTTTAAGTGGATTTCAGAGTAAATAGTGATTATTTCTTTATATAGCTTTAGCTCATTGGTTTTTATAAATTTTTTGGAGTGTGGTTAGGGTGCTGTCGAAACTGAGTCATTAAATTTAATTCATATTTAAATTTGCCTTTAAACTGTTAAATGAGATGCATGTAAGGGTGCAGATATGTGGTACTTGGAATATAAATTGCACACTTACACCCTTTTTATTGTTTTCAGTTGTGTTTTAGACGTGCGGTCAAAAATTTTTGATACAGTTCCTGTGTTCTAAATCACTGTGGTTTTAAATTTTCAGTGTGGCATAAATTGTAAGAGTATGTTGTTGTAGTTTGTATGTCTTTGGTGGCAAGTATTTTTTTCTGTGCAACACTGATAGTCAATGAAACACAATTATTTGAAAATATGCTAAGAAATAAGGTTGCCTATACTTGACTTTCTGGCAAAATGACTGGGTGTTAGTGATAGTTGGATTGTATTTTTGAAGAAATGTTGCTTGATAACTGTGAACTTAATTTGTTGAGTTTTGAATTTTGTATGGTGGAAACTCTTCTGACAGTTTAAAAGTTGAAACTGAATAATGCATAACTGCTGGGGTACATTTACCAGTGACATTCCACTTCTCTTGGTTATTAGTATGGATTTTGGTTTGGGTGTTCCAGTTTTCATTTTATCTATTTTTTATCTATCAACTGTATCGTCTAATTGTGTGAAGGTGTGGAACTGATGATTGATTTTGTGTGCAGGTATTTAACATTCAAGAAACGTTTGATGGAGTATTTCAAGCGGAAACACTCGGAGCGTGAGAGCCGGGAGAAGTACCTGACCACTACGTACTCAAAACTTATGCAGGAATGGCTTAGGAAGGTTGAAAAAGTGGAAGCGTCACAAAAGCGGAAGGCAAAGGAAGCAAAGAATCGGGAATTCTTTGAAAAAGTGTTCCCTGAACTGAGAAAACAGCGGGAAGATCGGGAACGTTTCAACCGTGTTGGCGCACGCATCAAGAGTGAGGCAGATCTGGAGGAAATAATGGATGGGCTTCAGGAGCAAGAGGTACTAAGCTTATGGATTATGTTAAAATAACTGATAGCAGAAAGTACAGATGTTAAGCCCGTGTGATAAAGAATAATATCCCATTTCAGTCTTGATTCATAAATCTGGAAATGATTCAATTTTTGTGTATCTTAAATAATGTGATGAATTTATTGTAGGAAGAAAACAGCATTATATTTTTGGATGTTTTGCTGACTGTGCATCTCAGTATCATCTTAGCAACTGACCAACTTAATGCACAAATTCTTGTTTTTTTAATAAGTTTATCATATTCCTCTACATGTGTCGAGCACTGTTGTGCTCATCACCAGGAGGTCAAATTGTATTATACAGCATCTGGTATTGTCACACACTGTAGGTGGCCATCCTGTGCACAGGTTGATGCAATTCTCTCTCAACCTGTGCACAGGACGGCCACGTACAGAGTGTGACGATACCAGATGCTGTATAATACAATTTGACCTCCTGGTGATGGGCACAACAGTGCTCGAAACATGCAGAGGAATATGATAAACTTATTAAAAAAACAAGAATTCGTGCATTAAGTTGGTCAGGTGTTAAGATAAGCAGTATATTTCTTCAAAGGACCAATGAAGTATTGTTTACAATAACAGAGTGAACTGTTGTTGTCTTCAGTTTAACAAACAACACACAATAATAAAGAGACTAAGATATTTGTTGTCAAGGATATATGTTACTTAACATTGCCAATGTCACATACTGTTTTTGTTCCTCCTTCACTTACTGTTATAATGCTCATCAGTAACATTTGTGGCAACACTTACGATAACTGGATTAGTTTCCTTGTGATCAGTCGATGTGCCTACCTAATTGAACATGAGCTGCTTCATAGCTGTGTTTGTGCCTGAAGCAACATATGCACTGGGCATAACCTTCTAAGAATTTGATTTTGAAATAGGGTTGTAGGGTGGTTTTCTGCTATGCAGTCGTAACCCTAGAACTTCACTGTACAGCGTGGGCATTTAAATTTTAGCACTTACTTTGTGTAAAATATGAATATTATTTGAACAAGAAAGGATAAAATAATGAAATGATGAAGATAAAAAGTAGGTTTTGCCGCATGTCTAAAAAATGTAAGTGTCCTTATTGTGTAGGCATATAAAATTAATATCTTCGGGTGTTTTTCTGCTGTTGTAAGTACAGTAGTCATACGTGTGGAGAGTAGAGGTTTATATAAAGTCAAATGTTAAATGAGCATATTTGAACCGAAAGAAAGAAATTTAAAGAATACTGTGGAGTAAGATGTAGGGTCTTGTAATAGCCTTTATGTATGACAGCAGCTGAGTAACTATGATGTTTCTTGAAATTATATTTGAAATTACTGTAAAGGTTGACTCTGGAGCAATAGATAATAAAAAATTAAGTTATAATACCCCTGTGGTGGCAGTAGGTTTGTGGTGTTCACAACAGTGATCATTCAGTGAAATGACTTGGTGGCAGGGAACGCACAGAGTGCCGTCAGGTATGCTCCTGTCTGTGAATTTTTTTTTTGGTAAAGGTTGTTGTGGTTATGTTTCCAAAGAGTGGTACTGCCTGTTGTTGTTTTTGTTCTCATCCAAATATGGAACGGTTGTTCTGTGTGAGCCTTGACCGTTTATTGCTACACAGTTCATATTGTTCAGATTTGCAAGGTTCTGTTGCTCCCAGCTGAAGGTAAATCTTGAGTTCTGCGTTCATCTGGGATGTTTTGCTGCATCATATGACTCAAGACAATGTAGTGATCTCATCTTCAAAGGTCAAACTATTCAAGAAGGTTTCTTCGTAGGTATTTTGTTTCTTCAAAGTGAGTCCAGTACGCCATCTCTGAACTTGGGGTAGCAGTCACTTAGTGACACCATGACAAATCCCAAAAGAATGGAAACTTGATCTATATGGCTGTGAAAGGCTAAGAACTGAAAATAAATTGTCCTGCACTGAGTAATTATTCATTGCCAGTGGCTGTCACTCCTGTTCTGTTATAAAGAAGGAATTACCAACTGTTTTTTTTTAGAGATCTTATCTCTTCTGGGATGTTGTGCACCGTTAAATAGTAGTTAGTTACTGACATTTATGGACAACCTGTCGGTCCCATCTTTGGAGGTCAAGCCATCATTAGCCTAGGAGATGGTCCCTATAGTTTGTCGTGAAATGATCTCCCGTAGCTAGCTGTCAACGCCACACAACCTCCCAGCAGAGAGTACATCTCTTTTACACCCTGATGGATGCCTGAAATTGTGCACACTTGTTTTTTTCTGGAAGTGCAAAATAATCACCATTGGCCCTTACTGTTGTTTTTTTGTTACAATGCATAATTTGATGGGCAGTGTGGTATATGCTGTCATAAAAGGGTTACCTTTGTTGATGCCCTGGAGTTCATATATTGATTGTTATGTGATGGTATTTGAAGAAGGAAAAGGATCAGGGGAAGTGTGGAACATTTTAAATCCCATAATGTTATTGTGTGCTGAATTTCAGTGACCATTTTACAGTTACCAGGTCTCCATTAATGTATTTGAAATAAGTTTGCGTGATAGAGTTTGTTTTCTGTGAGCGATGATTGAATTTAATTTTTTTTTTTCAGATGGAGGATAAGAAGATGCGTTCGTATGCAGTGATTCCACCGATTCTGCTGGATGCTCGACAGCGGAAGGTGACTTACGTTAACAACAATGGGCGTATAGAGGACTTTGTTGGAGAGTACAAAGAGCGTCAGCTGTTAAATGTTTGGACAGCGGCGGAACACGAGGTGTTTAAAGAAAAGTATCTCCAGCATCCAAAAAATTTTGGTGTGATAAAAACGTACCTGGACCGCAAAAGTGTGAGTGATTGTGTCCAACATTATTATTTAAGTAAGAAGACTGAGAACTACAAGCAGATGCTTCGGAAGACACGCCAGAGGACACGGGCAAGTCGGAGCAATCCGCATGGTAAACCATCAAGTGCATCTCAAAATAATCTTGGGGATGTTCTTAGTGCTCCAGCAGGTGTTACCACCCGGTTACAAAGAGAACAGCAACAGAAGCAGGAACAGCCTCATAATAGTGCTTCAAACATTAGTAACAGTGCTACCGCAACTTCTTCTAGTACGCCTGTGACTACGACGACAACGACAACATCAACGTCCGGTTCCACCATCACCACCACTAGCTCAACACCACCCCATGCCATCGCTTCAAATTCTTCATCTGCTTCCACAGCCACTTCAGTGTCTGCTATTTCCACTGCCTCAGAACAGTCCCAACTGTCAGTGACAATAACCTCAACGTCTGTGACACCGACAACAACAAACTCAACTGTGTCTCTTACTTTGACAACAGTCGCTCCCTCGACAATGGTGTCATCGATATTAACAGTTTCTGTGACGTCGTCAAGTCCTGTCTCGTCTGTGTCAACAACTGCCAGTGTGAATGCCGTGTCATGTAGTTCTGTTAGTAACAGTAACAGTACGAATAACACTAATAACAGTAATAATAACAATAACAACAACCTCACACCTTCCAAAGATCAGCATCTATTCAATGACAAGGATGGTGTGGATAAAGAGAATAAGAATAGCAGGTAAGAAATTATCATGTTTATGATTTGTTAATGTTGCATGTATGCATGTGGTCACACAGTGAGGCCATCTGGCATTTATGCACTTAATGTATGGGGTGGTAATATCTCCAGGGATTCAGTGACATTGAATGAGATGTTGTAGAGTGAGAATGATGGATTTTGTGGAGGTGTGTGATTATTATCTCTTCTGAGGTGTTATGCTGACATTTATTAGGACAGATCAATGAATGAAATCAGGACAGCTGATGTTTGTTCAGAACTGAAGTGGATGTCTCTTTGCTGTGCGTCCGACACATCAATTACTGTGTCAACACGTATGGTGGACATCTGACTAGCTGTAGATGCTGTCCACATTGAGCCCACTTTAGATGCCCATCACTGTCAAAACAACTTCTACCTCTTCCTGTTATTAATCCCGGCAGGGGGCGTGCATGGCATAGTGCAGGGATGTAGGCATGAGTTTTCTTTACATGGCCTTGGTGGGATGCACATTGGCAGTTTTGAAGAGGGTGTTGAAGGAAGGGGAACAGCACTTAGTAATGTCAGTTCCTTCTTTGCTATTGAGCTCTCAGTGAGAGAATTTTAACATTTCATGCAACTGAGACGGTTGCCATTTCCTTCACAACTTATGAAACTACTGTCACACCACACCTTTTATGTAGTCCACTGTGTAAAGATTCGTCTTCCTCTGATCATCAAGAGGTGCTTGAACTGTATGATGCAGTTGGTGATTCTAATGCTATGTTCATAATTTTAATCAGCACAAGTCCAAATTTTCAACATTTTTGGCATGATATAGCCCCCAATTTTCACAAGATGCATGGAGCTGCCTTTCTAGTTCCAGACTTGATTTTTTATATGAGGGTGCTGTTGTGGTGGGTTGAAGTGTCTGTCATTCTGGAATATTTTGTCTGCCGTTTTGACTGTGACCACTTCTGGCTGGGACAAAGAGCAACTGTTATACTGCAAAAATGTAACATTAACGTCCACTGTGCACTGCTGCTGCAGCAGAAAAATGACAAAATTCTATGAAGACCCTTGAAATGTAGGAAAAAAACATCTTGTGCAGACTGTATCCTGGTGTGCACAGCTTAAAATTGAAGGCTGACTGCAAGAACAAAAGTGCTACACGGCACTGTTGAGGTAATATGCAAAACAGTTTCACCTAGTGTTGTTTTTCCTGGATGTCCATCTGGCTGTGGAGAGAAGAAATGTAGTGCAAGGTTGAAGTTATTTGACAGCTTTTTTTAATGTGTTCCCAGCATTGTCCCAACCTGTTCTAAAAGGCATTTTTTGGGTCAGAACACAAGGAATATCATGCCATTTTGTTTGTGATGTCAGGGTGGGAAGACAATGATGAGGACGTAAATAGGAGTTGGGAGAACATTAAAGAGAATATCCAAACCTCAGTCAAAGAGAGTCTAGGTCTGCACGATTTGAAGCATCATAAACCCTGGTTTGATGAAGAATGTTTAGGTTTTTTGGATCAAAGGAAGCGGGCAAAAAATGCAGTGGGTACAGGATCCATGCCAAAGTAATGTAGATAATTTGAACAGTGTAAGACGTGA
>Ga0123352_10018088_pt1 | contig 11232 bp, 6 predicted proteins | sample TergutLab28metaG_FD_89700 | JGI IMG/M metagenome (GOLD analysis project Ga0123352, IMG submission 89700) | Labiotermes labralis P1 segment gut microbial communities from Petit-Saut dam, French Guiana - Lab288 P1 | ecosystem: Host-associated > Arthropoda: Insects > Digestive system > Gut ... | reverse complement strand
GTTGAAGTCAGATTTGCCAAATCTATTTGGCTGGTGGCAGCGAAATTCTACCATATAGTTCCAGTGTCTTTCCCCGAGGAAACTTGATGGAGGTCAAGCCATCATTTAGGTAGGAAGGCACTACAAAATTGGTTGCCATTTCAAGAGACTGTGTTTCGTGCTATTTACAACCTCACCACTCCCTGAAATCTCTAGAAGCTTCACTTTAATACGGGGAAGGGGGGGAGGGGAGGGGAGCAGTCCTGTGTGGGTGGGTCGTAATATGCATTTATTTATAGTTTATATATTATTCTTACAACTGGCACACGGGAAGAAATTCATAATACTCGAATGACCTTGCAATTTCAGTAGAAGGGCGAAGAAATAAATTTATGCAGTAAATACAAATACACTCGATCGCAAACTGCCGACTTCAACGGTAGGCCTACACAATACTGAACTTACGCTACATATGGACAAAGGTTTGCACACTGCTGAAGGTAAAGGTAAAGGTAAAGGTAAAGCAATTCCTTTACAGGTCTCGACAGGCCCTGAGGGTTCCAGGAGGTTGATGCTCCCAGATTTCAAGGTGGTAAGGTTGTCAGCCCTACGCACCGACCGACTTCAACACCAGGATATATTCCTGGTACTCGTTTTTGAGAGGTTGAGTCGACCCCAGGGCCACAGTACAGCCGGAAGAATTAAGTAAATAAAAATCGAACCCATGACCTCTCGGCTTGTAGCGCAGTGCCTCAAACAAATGCACCACCGCGTGCCCCCAATACTGTAAGTAACAACACAGAATGCCAAACATCAATCACGAAGGCTAGTTTCCTACTGCACAGACTTCTAGTTTTATACAGACACTCCCCCCCCTTACTGATAATACTGTTACGTTTCGGAAGGTTTGACGCAAGTCCAATTTTGCGCAAGTCTTAAATGAGTACACATGGGGTCAAATATGTGCTACATACAAGGGGGTCCAGTTGAAATCCAAACTCTAACACACCGGAATCTGACCGGTCGCAGCAAGACCGCCCCACCGCCTGTGTCATCGCCCAACAGTATTCTTCCACCTCTTTTGAATCATTGCGCTCTCATTCTCTCAAGGAAAAAGTCCGGCGCGCGTTTCAAAAAATGTTATCCTTCACTATTTTTTTAATATCTTTTAAATTACACGTCAGCAGCTGCGTAGCTCAGGGAGTGCCTGCATATCTGTTCGTACTACATTTCTGCAACTTTGTAACGGGCTCAGTACAGACGAAAGAGACGCACATGTCGGATATAACCTCGAAGTTTCACATCATCGCCACGCCTGTAACTGTGGACATACAAGCACTCACTCACACTCACTCACTCTCATACACACACATACACAGTGTGTAGATGTGTTTATAATCAATCCTCACACCAAAACTGCATACATTTAATTCAAGTGGATGTATCAGTTACTGTCTTCAGGCGACGACTGAAGTCAATTTTCGCATGGCTGCCTCGTTTTATGCAACATTCATTGCTTAAACAAACGCTGCACGTTTTTATTTTAACATACCAGAATCCAAAATTCTGGATTTAAAGCAGGTGGCTTTAGTGTCACTCCAGCCGCAGAAGTACGCATATTCGCCATGTTGTTACTAACGGCTGTAGGAAATTAAAAAGTATGGGGTCAGGGTGTCTGCGAACGGCTCACTGTTCGTACCAAGTTCCATAGTGGGTCAGCTAGTTCAAAAACTGAAATGACACACACACACACACACAAATATCACGGCGACCTCGTGCACCCACTTTTTTATTCTTACAGAAGGAAAGTAAAAAAGGGCAAAATTGTTTCTGTCCACGCCAAGAAGGCATAAGGGAGTAGAGGCATAGCTCCACTCATTCTTAACCTCTCTACCCTGGGACAGGAACTTCCGGTACACACTGAACAGGAGGCTGGGTGGGCCTCTAAGCCGGTGCGGACATAGTGAAGAAGAGGTTACCTTGCCTCCTACCGGGACTCGAACCCCGGACCACCCAGCGCGTAGCCTTTGTCACAATACCGACTACGCTAACCCGGCTCCACTGCCTAATACATGAGAACCTCACACAAAAATTATCTAAGCACTGTAGGTTCACGGCAGTCCGTACAGATCAGTCAGCAGTTACTAGGCTATGGACTGGACGCCCCAGGAATTGTGGTTCCATTCTCGGCAAGGGTAAGAGATGATTTATCCCTTCTCTAACAATGACCACGCCGGCTCTGGGGCCCATCGAACCTCCTCGATAGGTACCGGGGCTCTTGCCCGGGAGTAATACGGCCGAAGCGTGAAGCTGACCATTCGCCCGATCCAGTACCAACGTCAAGAATTAGCGGAGATGTACCTCCTCCTCCCTTTATGCTTTTGTGATGTGCACTTACTTTACTTTACCAGATTTCTATCACACTTACTTTTCGATGCTTCACCACAGGTTTGTAATGAAACACACACACACACACACACACACACACACACACAGCGGGATTTAAACCAAACACTGTTACAGTGTTACCACAACTGCCCACACAGATACAGCCCATCTCAAAACTCATCCACGCCGCCCTGTCATACGCAAATATTTCTGAATTAGTCCCTGAGAAAATTTCTACACATCCGTGGCAGTATAAAATGTGAATACGCAACGAAATTACACGGCTTTCGCTATCTTCCTGTTTGCCGCACCTTTCGTTTTATTTTGCGTAATAAAGAAAAGTAAAATTCCTTCGCTGTTTGCAGGTGAAATTAACAAGGCCTCCCATGTGCGGTCCACAGAACACTGCAAGTCAGTCGCTGTCATACAAAACTACCCATAAACTTATTACGCTGACATGTATGCATTTTCACGCCTACAGCGCCGTTACGAATCGGTTCCCAATGCCACGGACCTACGAATGTGTTTGCAGCTTGAAGACAAAGAATGCCACATTCATGTACTTACCGCTGTTGTTTTCACGGTAAGAAGTAACGCTGTTTTATGCTTTCTGGTTAATCCAAAACGATATTATCATAAATTAAACTTTCCAGATTTGCTTCCTTACTGCATTTTCTAACGACGACATTTAAAATAATGCGAAAACAGTCGTGACTGCCTCTCTAGTCACAAAACTTTTATAGAAAGATGGAGAAAAATCATGAAAACCTTAAGCCCGCGTGGTCCTGCCACGTCTCTGGCTTAAAACTCGAACGCGGGGCCTCCACATCCATAAACCGTACACATTTATCGCTCGAAATTGGATAAAGCGAACGAGTTCCACGACCATTTGTTACACACAACAAAAAGAGGGCATATGACGATCCTCGCGCGCTGTTTGAACTATTTTTCATATTCATGACGTTTCGAAAATTGATTCTACTCTGCTCGCCAGGCCCGATAACTGTCACGTCAACATTCGATCCCCGAACCCACAAAACGCGTGGCGATGGATAGCTTCGTGTAAAGTAGCAAATAACAATGGACCGACTGGAGCGGAAACTGAAGTCGTCGGACAGACTTTGGTGAAAAACGTCTTTAGAGCGATATCTGATTAGAATGCGTGGGATCTTTGGCTCTCTCGACAGTGCCATATAGCTTCGACCCGAAGACAGCAGCAGCAAGTTCCTTCTTAAACCTTCGTTTACTGACTGGGTACAAAATGTACCCAGGCGTGGAATTTTCTTGAACAATTCTCGCTGGCATAGAGTAACAATCTTACCAAATTTGTCCATTTGTTCATTTCAGCCCCACTGACACAAAAAATCATCATTCGGCACATATATTGGGTTTTACGTATTGTATGTTGTTTCAAATCCAACTGGACCAGCTTGTACGCATGGAAGGTGCACTATTTGTCCAACAGCTAAGGACGGAAAAACAGACTGGATATGTTGCCAGTGCTCAGAATGGGTGTGCAAGGAACGCTCTATCAAGGCAATTCAAATAAAACGCGACAATTGCAAGGAACAATCATACTAGAGACAAATTTCATTCGCATTTATGTTCTAAATTATATTTTCTTGTCCTCAAACATTGTGTTTCACTTTATATAACTGTATGAAAAATGAGAAATGTGAATGAAAGCAACGTTTTGACTTCAAGTGAGTCTATTAATCGAACCCTGAAAAAAAGTTGAGAAAATAATTTTAAAAATATGGGTACAAAATGTACCCTGTTCCGTAGAAGTAGGAATTGTTACTGCGCCGTAATCCAAGGATTAAGGTTGTTATCCATCTCACCCGGAAGATGCCAGCAGCAGGTTCACCCAGCACGGGGGGGGGGGGGATTCACCCTCCAAACTACGAGGAATGACGTCTCAAAAGAATGTAACCTTGGTTTAAATTCGTTAAACTGGTCTGGGGGGGACGAAGCAAGCGACTAACAATCGGGCGGAAATAAATTACCTCCACATCAAGCGTTCATTTTCTGCACTCTATACGAAAATGTGAATCAGACCGGCCGGCCGGTCTACAAGCTCGCTATGTTCCCACAGTACCTTCACACTTCACTACTCTCAAACTGAACTCCCTTTTGTTACGGCCATACCTTCACGACACGCGCTGAGAGCTGCAGGAAAGGCATAAATCACTTGTCTTTAAGCGGGCGAGATGGACACTGTGTCCAATTCGGTTATGCTAAACTACGTGCAGCGCCTTCCTCGAATAACTGCTGGGTATGAAATTACTTTCTGCAATACACCCCAACTGGCCGTTACGGTAACCATCAACTTATCAACTGCAGGAAATAACTATTTAACACACACACACGCGCACGCACCATGCACACACACGCACCACGCACGCACACACACACACCACACACGCACGCACAGAAACAAACAAACAAAAAAAAACCTCTCAATTTCTACACTTAACAATTACAGACATGACGACTTTGAGAAACTCTGAGATGACATCCGTCAAATTCTTGGATTTCCCCACCCTGAAAATGGCGGCATTATGTCCCTTCGAAACGTCGGTAACTGTTTACCAGTCGGCACGGCGTAACATTCCAGGGGGTTTAAGTCTTAAACAGCAGCTCTGTGATAACCTAAAATTTTGCCAATTTTTAACGTCCCGCACCTCCCGCCTCATCCGACTTCTCAAGTGATTGCGACCCACTCTGTAATTTGTACGTATTTTTGCGGATTTGGTACAACTTGACCCTTGCTAAGAGACAGGGTGATTTTGGGAGCATTTCTGGGGGGAAACAACGTGTCTTACGGGGCGAGAGACGCGGTACATGGAATCTGCACCTAGTACGTTCTCCTCAGAACAAACAAAACAGTAATAATAACAATAAATCTGTAATACTATACATGAAATATTACAGTAGGTTGCATATAACCTAGAGCCACCGTTCTTAACCTGGGATCTACAGACCACTTCCTTGTGGGCCGCGAACTTGGATGGGCAAAAAATTACAACATTATTTTCACTAAAGTCTAACTGAAATGTAGCTTTCATTCTACAATGCATGTAGACAACACAATAATTTATGGCCTCTAGAGTCCAGAATGTTTGTTAACTTCAACGAATCTCTAAAATTCTTACATCCTATGAAAGGGAAACCAGAATACATTTTCCTTCGAACTGAAAGGTCTAACTTTTAAAATGAACATTAATTTCAACTTGCCCATGTCTTAAATTTATTTATTGTCTTGTTATTGATTTGACTGACCAATAAAGAAGTACACGTGTTACCACGTGACATATACTGTATGTTATTTTTTAACATTTTGAAAACTATGCTTGAGCATAACTGAGTCCCTCTGTCATACACAAGCATTTTATATGTATGTGTTTCATTTTATGCACTTAAATACATTTTTCTGATAAGGGGTCCGTATATTATACCAGACTGTCAAAGGGGTCCAAGGCACAAAAAAGGTCAAGAACCCCCTGACGGAGAGAATCCTGTAGGGACAGTAACAGCAGATTGCCTCATTACCTGCTCACTCTGTGGGGCCGGCATCTTGGGTGTAGAAACCAAATGGTCGCGGCTGTTCCATCGCAGCGGCTGCTGACGGCACTGTGGATGCCGAAGACGGTGTTGCGCACCCTGAGCGCAACGGGACGGGTAACGGCTTGGGGGCTTTTCTTGGCCTGGGCGGTCCACGGGTGCCTTGGTGCCCGGGACCTACCGGGCGCAGACGGGGTCGTCCAGGTCCTCGCTTCACGGGGACGGGTTGCGCGTGTCCTGGGCTAGCACCAGGGTCACTCGGCTGGCACGGGTCACCTGCAAGAAGCAAAGAGTTAACATCTTGTATTCTGCGAAGCCAAGCGTCCCTGGGAACACGGCACCAGCAGCGTGAAGCCACGATCTAACGTCGAAGTGAAGTTTGTGTACCGTGCATTGTGATACAATTATGTAATGTTAACCAAACAAAATGCACTTTTCAAATTAAGGTTTTAATTCAATTCCTCTTGTCTTCCTGATGATGAACATAAGATGTTCGAAACATGTAGAAGACAAGAGGAATTGAACTAAAGCATTAATTTGAAAAGTAAATTTTGTTGGTTAACATTACATGGCCGAAGTGAAGTTTTGTCAGTTCGCCGGAAACCCTCAGTTCACACGTACTGACCCCTTCCTTGTCCACCGTACTTCGTAAGCACAGTATTGTTTGGATATAATTACTGCCCACGCTTAAATCGTTACAGTTAACGAGCGATGACAGGTTTAAGAAAGTCAACCGACGATAACAACGCACTAAATTATACGTCGTCACAGCCACAGCCCGAAACGCTCGTCTCTCCACAACAAACGCTACATAAACAAGCAACGCATAATTGCCCCAGTTTCCTTTCACAGCCATCACTTCTTCGTACACAACAGGGACAGTCTCCTGTTCTCCAACCCTCTTACAACCCCCAAGCTGTCAATTTCTCTAACAGGGGAAAACAATCTGACACTCAGACATTATAACAAAACAGCCGGCAAATTAGAGGCAGTTTTAACGTATTTACGAGAACATCTGTTCTGCAATTCATCCCGGTAGAATGACCTCATCTGAAATAAAGCAACATAACTTTAACAGCAGGAAAAGCCGTGTACAATTACGTACTAGCGATACGGCAAACAATTTGATTTAATCATTTTCAGATGACTCTTCTGTTGTTCCACAAGTAACTAATACAGAGGGGAACGACATGCAGCCAGCGGGTGTGTAAAGATGTATAAATTATAATTTATCGGTGTCCTCTGTCCTATGGAGAAAGTTGGGATAGCTGTCGGTATTGTAACTAGGCGACGGGATGGACGACCGAGAAATCGGGCGCCCTTTGCATCAGGGTCAGAGGCTTTCATTTCCTCCAGCACCAAGACCAGACTGACTCTCGGCTTTTGGCGCAATGGGCACGGGGTACTTACGTTGCGGTCAAAAAGGGCCTCACTACATCTACAGTCGAGGTCAAGAATGTGGAGCTATACCTCCAATCCCCCATACGTCTTCACAGCGTGGTACTTCATTATATGTTATTTGTTAATTTCTGGCCTGTGAAGAATCCAGAAAATCTGACGGGTGGGCCTACCCTGTATGTTATGTGTCAAGGGCAGAGTATCTGTATTGCTCCGTCAGCCAATCCGCCATCGCTGTCGCCGTACCTAGCCCCCCTCCCCACCACCCCCTCCCATTCGCAAATTTCACTGGTCAAAAACTAACAAATGAACTGTAAGTACAAGGACTACTTAATCGGTTACCTTCACATGCGAGGTTAAATTTCATACAACGGGACTCGGCTGAGTATATGAGATGCAACGTAAGCCAGTTTTGCTGCAAATGGTACGGCAAACATTTCTTAGCGCTTGTTTTCTAGTTTATAGTTGAATATTACAGCTACAGGAGAACGAACGACAAGGCAGCAACAGCCAATCAGAAAACATAACCTGCACCAGCACGAATCAAGCTATATGACCTTCCAACAAAACGATCAGTATGTTCTATAAGCGTTCTATGCATGAAATGCCTGCAATAAACGTATAATGGTGCAGTCACGCCTGTCTTTCCGCATGCTTCATCTCTGAAACGTCTGGTATTGATGGAGGGACCTTTAGGGTAAAGGTTATCGAAAGAATTCAGTTTTGGTGTGTATCGACGTTAACAACTCCTGCTTTAAGACCTTTAAATCACAGTGGTCACTATACGTACCGTGTTATATTCAGTACATTTTGTCGATACTACGCATTTACTGGTTTCATATAATTCCGGATTAGACAGCTCTTAATTTCACCACATTAGCATTAGCCGGCTGGTGGGCGCAGGCAGAGTGTGGCCTAGTCTTATAGAAGACAGCTGGGTGTCATAAACGAGAAAACCAATTTTAAGTAGGTCAAAAAGGTAGCCTGAACAAATCACATAAAACACATCCATAAAATGCTTGCTGTCCAAACTTGTGTTCACCTTGCATCGCCCGTTAATGGCTCTAAAGATATCGTTAAACAAAACCAGTTTCTAAGCTCAAAAATTAGAAATAAAGTGAACTTCCTGTCACGACTACGAACACGAGAAGTCAGAACAATTCGAAACTAAAGACAGTGATTGCGGAGTTTGAAGCTGACCTTGACATTGGTTTGCGTTGGCGAAAGCCGACCGTCCTTTGCTTGCGACCAGCAACCGATGTATTCCAGTTAAAAAAAAAAAAGAAACACTGGGCTGAAGTGAGGTTGCATTTTGGGCGTGTAAGACAATACAGTTATTTTATGCAACGTACAATGCGGTTACAGCCGTACATAATTTGACTTTTTTTTTTACCATGGCGCAAAAGCATTAGTGGACCAGGGCCTCCTCACTGTCGAGGATTCACGATCACATTCAGACACACCACAATCGGTATGAATCCACTGGACGAGGAGTCGGACCGTCGAAGAGAAATCTACCTGACAACACACAACACTCACAACAGACAGACATCCATGCCCCCGGTGGGATTCAAACCCACAATCCCAGCAAGCAAGCGGCCACAGACCCACGCCTTAGACCGCGCGGCCACTGGGGTCGGCCACAATTTGATGTTAGGCTTGTTACAAACGAAACATCTAACAAATAGCGACCAATGGAAAGAAGGTCATGCTCTGACAGAGACTCATATTTTTTATAGTATCTCTGAAAGGATCTGCATGTTGTCCACCCGACCGTCGTCGCCATTGTTAAGGGACTCGACCCACACGGTGCAGGTCAACTGCATTTTCTTCAGTAAAGGACAAAATATTTCTGTTTGATGTTTGTGTGACCGTGCATCATTGATACAACAATATAAACAGCCAACTAGATGCAACAATGATAATTTTATTGATAATTTCAATCAGCTCAACCGGCGATGCTGCCTGCCAGCAGGCAGCATCGCCGGTGCATTATGCCACAAGCTGTAAACACAGTCTAGTGCTCCTGAGGATCGGCGAAACTATCGCCCGAAACATGTTGAGCTGATTGAAATTATCAATAAAATTATTATTGTTGCATCTAGTTGGCTGTTTATGTTATAGTATAATATTATCTGATTCGTATCCCTCCGAAGGTTGACTGCAGTAAATAGTACTTATTGCTTCACAAACTGCACTCAAGAACAAATTATGGACAAATTAAATTCCCCGAATGCTTGCTTACCACTCGGTTCAGATCCTGTCCTCACGTCTACTATCTAAAAAGGTAAAGATTAAAACAAAAGAACTGTAACTGTGTCTGCTGTTGGGTGTGAAACTGGGTCTGTCACACCGAGCAAAGAACACAGACTGGGAGTGTTGGAGAAGAATAGACTGGAGAAAAATAACAGGACCTATAAGGAAGAAAGGTCAGGAGGATGGCAACAATTACAACATGAGGAACTTCGCGATTGGCACTCCCCATCGAGCGACAAAATCAAGGACAACTGAGTTAGGCAGGGGCACGCAACACGCATGGGAGGGAACCGAAATGCATATACGATTTTGACGGAAAACCTGAAGCAAGAAGGCCGTATAGAATGTACAAGCGTAGATGGGAGAATATTAAAAAGAATCACATATAAAGAGAATATGAAGTTGTGGATTGGATTTATCTGGCTCAGGATACAGGGAATTGGCTAGTACTTGCCAACACTGTAGTGAACATTCCACTCTCATGATATTCGAAAAAATTAATTGACTAGCATAGAAAATATCTTCTCAAAAAAGTCTCTGCGGCATGGGATGGGGTTCCCACGTAACAAAATAGTCCTCGTTATAAACAAGAATTGGTTACAAACGTGTAGGGAAATTAAGATAAAGACACTATCTGAGTGTTACACCGTGTTGAACAGATAGTTAGCACTGTGCTTTATACGGCTAAAGATAACTGGCTTAAACAAAGAAGAGGAGACACCAAAGGAATAAGACACACAGTTCCATCAGAGGGCAGACTACTGGAAGCTGCAGAACTTCACATTTACTTCGTTTCGATCGGCAATGGCGTTTAGAAATCACACTGCCAAACGCACAAGTTCATCATTTTTCTTTTTCCTTTTTTTGTTTTGTTGTATAAGACGAGAGGGAAACCTACGAGAAAGGGGGAAAGCTAACTAATTTCGCTATAATGTCGACAGACGGGTCTCTGGAGACGACAGGAAACAAAATTAAGTAGCCTTAACAGAGTCGATTTAAGACAGGACGGACGCAATCTCGTGTGCAAAAAGTGAAAGCAGTCATCCGTGCCGTACAAGAAGCTTGAGGGAAATGGTCACCCTGGATTGCATTACACAATCTCGTACTATAAAATACAAGGAACACAATCACGTTTCTCGTTCACAGGAAGCTAAAGCCCTCAACTGTCCACGGCTTGGTAGCACAGATAGTGCTAGGGTTCGGGTCAGCTTCAAATGAAACGATACGCAGTAGGTTCTGAGAACCTCGCGTTATAGAAAATCGCGTAATAAAAATGGGTTCAGATCACAAAAACTCCGATCCGTCATCCAACCTTACATCTTTACACTGGCCGCAAAATTCGCTAACAGCCAACGCGAGTAGGCGGAAAGTTCGCGTTACGCAAACAGCGTTCACATATTCATCAGTCGGGTTAAAGCCAATTCGTTTTAACGAAATACACGTAATAGAAGAACTGACTGTACAGAGCATTTCGTACCTCTCTGTTTAGCAGACAAACATTTATTCGTCGTTTCGTTCGCCTGATGTCCGTGACACAGACAACTCACAGCTGGCACAGAGCTGTGACGCTGTCTGTGTGTTGTGAATTGACCAGCGAGTTGCGATTGGACCTCAGGTGCACGTAATGTGGTGAGTTGAGAGTTTATT
>Ga0123352_10018087_pt1 | contig 11233 bp, 13 predicted proteins | sample TergutLab28metaG_FD_89700 | JGI IMG/M metagenome (GOLD analysis project Ga0123352, IMG submission 89700) | Labiotermes labralis P1 segment gut microbial communities from Petit-Saut dam, French Guiana - Lab288 P1 | ecosystem: Host-associated > Arthropoda: Insects > Digestive system > Gut ... | reverse complement strand
TTGGCATTATATGGTTTTATACTTATAATAAAAATTAGTATTAATATTATTTGCCTTCAAATTTTTATGAGAGGAGGATTTTTGTAAGTTAAATAAAAGAGACCGTTCACGAGAACGGCAACCCAAAAAGTTTATAGGAGGAATTTTCAATGCGTAAAAAATTATTATTTGGTTTAGTTGCTTCTCTTATCTTGGCATTAAGTATGTCATTTACAATGAAAGCAGAGGAAACTGTTTTATGGGACGCGGAAATATCAGCAAGTTTCACATCCAGTGAAGAAGTTACGACAAGAGAATATGTTGCGGCAGAAAACGCAAGTAGGATTCTCTCACAGGTAGTTGCCCAAATTGAAGGTGCAGAATCAAGCCAAAATATGATGGACTGTATTGAAAGCGGAGGCGTAGTCGTAACGTATTTGTTTGAAGATGGCTCTGCATTAACAGACGAGGTTCATTTTGAAAATGGTAAAGTCGTTTATGTTTCAATTGGCAGAATTTCGATACCTGATGTTACAACGGAGAGTGATGTTTCCAATAAGTACATCGAATTGAATCCTGATGTGCCGGTTGTACAAAATAGTATCCCTTCCGCTGTATTTGAAACCTTTCACCCAATATGGACATTAGGTGTACCGTTGCCTCCGGCGGGTGATTTTGTTGCAACGGCAACGAAAGGGGGGGGGGTAACATACAGGTATGAGGGCAGATTGCCACTTATTACTTGGGCTCTCTTAACTTCCACACCGTTAGTTTACAGGTTAACATATCAAGGCTGGCTGTATTTGGTCATATAAGTAATCAGCTACGTATACAGTATTTTGTATCATTTATGCCTACCTTTTGGAGCTGGTGTTTTTATTTAGAAAATTTTTAAATAAAATAAGTGGATAATCAAATTGATTTCAGTAGTGAAGATGTTAAAATAGAAATAAAAGGGGTTTTTACATGCATTTTATATTTAAAAAACTTGAAACAATGAAAATTATTCCGGTAATTGTGATTAACGATGCAAAAAAAGCGGTTCCGCTTGCAAACGCGCTTTGCGAAGGTGGGTTGCCCTGTGCCGAAGTGACATTTCGCACGGCGGCGGCGGCAGACGCAATTCGTGAAATGGCAAACGCGTTTCCGGAAATGCTTATAGGTGCGGGAACAATTCTTACGCCGCAGCAAGCTAACGAAGCTATCAGCGCGGGCGCGAAATTTACGGTTGCGCCCGGGCTTAACCCTCAAACGGTAAGTTATTGCTTGGCAAAAGGTGTTCCTATGTTGCCGGGTGTTTGTACGCCGTCGGAGGTTGAGCAGGGGATTTCGATGGGGCTTGAAGTGCTGAAATTTTTTCCGTCGGAAGCGGCGGGCGGCGTAAATATGTTAAAATCACTTTCCGGGCCGTATACGCATACGTATTTCGTGCCTACGGGCGGGATTAATTCAAAAAATCTGCGCGATTATCTCGCACTGAAAAATGTAATTGCCTGCGGCGGAAGCTGGATGGTAAACGAAGAACTAATTGAATCGAACGATTTTGTAAAAATAACCGAACTCACTCGCGAAGCCGTTACACTTGCAAATATATGACCCATTATTTCATAGAAAACCCCGAAATTTTAACCAACGAGCGTGAAATTTCCATAGAAGTTTTCGGGCATGAACTCTGTTTTTTAACAAATAACGGTTTATTTTCATGTGAAAAAATAGACGAATCATCACTGACGCTTGTGCAAAATATGCCGCAAATTAACGGAACTTTGCTGGACTTGGGCTGCGGTTACGGTTTTATAGGAATCGCGTTGGCGAAAAAAAATAATATCACACTAACCCAAAGTGACATAAACAACCTTGCCCTGAACTATGCCGAAAAAAACGCAAAGTTGAATAAAATTCCTGCAACACAAATTCATTCAGATTGCTTCTCTAAAATCTCCGGCACATTTGACAACATCACGCTGAACCCGCCGATTCATGCAGGAAAACAAACTATGTACCGTATGTACGAAGAATCCGTCGAATTTTTAAACAAAAACGGCGCGTTTTTTATTGTTATTCAAAAAAAACACGGAGCGGAAAGCACATTGAAAAAACTAAACGAAATTTTCAAAAACTGTGAAATTTTACACAAAAAACGCGGATGCTATGTGCTTCGTTGTGTAAAAAGTATGTAAAAAAATCCACCTCAATGTAAAATCTATGTAAAATTTACGAAAAATTATTGTAAATAAAAAATATCACAGTATAATTTATTTTGTAGATATTTCTGCAAAATAATGTGCGCTGTGATTTTTTAACGTACATAAAACGAGGGGTGCTTTATGGATTTTTTTAATGTACTAACGCTCTTGGGCGGAATAGGTTTATTTTTGTACGGCATGACGCAAATGGCGCAAGGCTTGCAAAAATTAGCCGGCGGCAGAATGCAAAGCATCCTTGAAAAACTTACCAACAACCGGTTCAAAGGCTTGCTTTTGGGAGCGGGCGTTACAGGTATAATCCAATCGTCAACGGCTACAACAGTTATGGTCGTTGGTTTTGTTAATGCAGGGATTATGCAATTATCGCAGGTTGTAGGAATTATAATCGGCGCGAACGTGGGAACAACTCTTACCGCGTGGATGCTGGCACTGACAGAAGTTGAAGGCGACACATTTTTTCTTCAAATGCTTAAACCCGCAAATTTTTCACTTGTATTTGCGGTTGTAGGTGCTGTTATGATAATGTTCATAAAAAAAGGAAAAAAACCCACTATTGGTCAAATTTTAGTGGGGCTTGCGATTCTCTTTATCGGAATGGGTATAATGACGGATGCCACCAGACCGCTTAGAGGTAACGAGGATTTTGCCGCGCTTCTGTTGCTTTTTGAGAACCCGATACTTGCTGTTATACTTGGCTTCTTAATATCGGGAATTATCCAATCTTCAACAGCTTCAATCGGAATACTTCAAGCATTGGCTTTGTCCACCGTTATGCCGTTTTCTGTTGTCTTCCCGCTTATTTTGGGTATGAATATCGGTACTACCACCACTACAATAATTTCATCTATCGGGGCGACCAAAGGTGCCAAACGTGCTGCATTTGTGCATTTATACTATAATATTATAGGCGCGTTTATCGGGCTTATCGTTGTATATTCGGTGCATACTATTATAGGTTTTGGGTTCTGGTATGACGATGTAACGCCGTCTAACATTGCCCTCATTCAATCCCTTTATAATGTTGCGTGTGCGATAGCATTCATGCCGTTTACCAAATATCTTGAAAGACTTGTAGTGTTCACAATTAAAGATAAAGAGGGCGCAAACACTTCAGATAATATTGAATCGCTTACTAAAATGCTTGATGATAGATTTTTATCGACTCCGACGATTGCGCTTGAGCAATGCAAAAACGCTATTTTAAATATGGCAGATGTTGCTACAAAAAATGTTAAGTTAGCGGTAGGGCTACTTACCAAATTTTCGCAGGAAGATGCCGTGCAAATTATTGAAAATGAATCTAAACTGGATATATTGGATGATAAAATCAGCACATATATTGTAAAACTAAAAAATTTACCGTCCCGCGATGATAAAAATGTTTCAAAATATCTGCATACAATCAGAGATTTTGAACGAATCGGGGACCATGCCGAAAATATAATGTCCATTTTGCAAAACATGAATGAAAATGAAATCCAATTTTCAAATGAAGGACGCAAAGAACTTGGAATTTTGGCAAAATCGGTGGAGGATATACTTGATATCACTATGCATGTGTTAACAAACCGTAATATAGAATTAGCCGAAAGTGTGGAGTCGCTAGAGGAAGTTGTAGATTTTCTGCGTGATACGTTTAAAGAACGTCATATAGGGCGGTTGAAGAAAAGCGGGTGTACCGTTGAAGCCGCTGTTTCGTATAATGACATAGTGACAGACCTTGAACGAATAGCAGACCATTGTTCCAACATTGCTTTATATATTGTAGAGGAGATATACGAATCGGACGGCGTTAAATTCGAGACACACTCATATATACGCCAATTCAGGGAAAGCGAAAAGTTTACAAAGCCATTCAATGCGCATAAAGATAAGTATTTAAAAATGATGGAAGCTTAAATCGAAAACGCCGGTGTTCCGAATAACGGAACACCGGCGTTTTCTTTTCAAGAAGTAAAATATGTATTTCGGTACACGCTACATAGCCAGAGTATACAGCGGCTTGCGGTTTTCACTCGTAAGCCGCTGTATACGGTGCAGTTTCTTATAAAACAGATGTACGTTCACGAATATGCTTGTACAAGCGGCATATATGCCAAGAATTCTTCATACCGTGAACCATGTGGAGCAAAACATCACTTGCGCTGCCGCGCGCGATGAAAATGCAGTGCAAGAGTACCTGATATTTAACTCCGTTACACGTATTGTATTAGATGCTGTGTTCGACGTCAAGTGTTTGTATGAAAAATGTGTGTTGTGTTACCAATTTTTTCTTAAAGATGGAAATGTAAAATGTATGTAAAGTATGTAGAATAATAAAAAATGTCATTGTATAATGCGCGTAAAATAATTGTATTATGCACGTAAATTATTGGGAGGGGTTTAAAAGATGACTTTTGCAAACTTTTTAATTATGTTTAGCGGCGTGGGATTGCTGCTGTACGGTATGAAAATGATGTCCGGCGGATTGGAAACCATGGCCGGCGACAGCTTGCAAGGTATTCTTCGTAAAGCGACTTCAAACAGGTTTTTAGCTGTTTTGGTAGGTGTTGTGGCAACAATCGCTATTAACAGCTCCACGGCGACAACCATTATGACGGTGGGATTTGTTAACTCCGGATTACTTACGTTAACACAATCTATCGGTATTATTATGGGCGCGAACGTCGGTACGACGTTCAGTGCGCAAATGCTTGCGTTAGTCGGAGCCAGCATTAGGCTGGATACCGTTGCGGCCGCTTTTATCTTAATAGGCGCGATAATGTACGTTTTTTTCAAAAATACCAAAGTTAAAAACATAGGGTATGTTGTTTTAGGCTTTGGTATTTTATTTCTTGGTGTAACGACTATGAGCGACGGCGTGAAGCCGCTGAGAGGCAATGAAAGTTTCCAAGCTTTCCTTGTAAGCTTTGACAATCCGTTTTTCGCGCTTTTGGCGGGCTTTGTTGTTACCGCTATTATACAAAGTTCGTCGGCAACCACGGCTATGCTTGTCGCGCTCCTTTTAGAAAATTGCCCCGACACGGGACACCCGGTTTTTGATATCCCTTTCCGGACAGTGGCATTTATCCTTCTTGGCGTAAACATAGGCACAAGCCTTACAACTGTTATCGCTTCCATTCCCGCCAGCCGTGAAAGTAAACGTGCTGCTATATTCCATATTATGTATGACATTATTGGCAGCATTGTGTTTGGTACGCTGATACTTATTTTCCCCGTTATCTTAGGCTTCTTTACATCAACATGGCATGCTCCCGCACAGCAGGCCGCCATGTTCCATACAATATACAATGTATCCACCATGCTTCTTCTGTTGCCGTTTATTAAATACATTGCCGCCTTGATGAAGAAAATAGTACCCGTTGTTGAAGAAAATGGTAACCGTATGCATGAAAAGAAACTGGTGTACTTGGTTGACCAAATTTCAAAAACCTCTTCTATGGCGGTTATGAACGCACGTATGGAAATATGCCGTATGTGGAAAATCACCAATGAAAACCTGGACTTGGCAATGGAATGTTTTTTTGAAAAAGATGCGGAGAAAGCTAAAATAGTTTTTGAAAATGAGAAAACAATTAATTATCTGCATCAAAATATCACTTCCGTGCTTGTAGAGGTTACCAACTTGTCTCTGCCGCCCGGTGACGCAAAAAAAGTCAGTGATATGTTTGTAATTTTAGCCGAAATCGAGCAAGTCGGAGACCGCGCGGAAAATATAGCCGAGTATGTATTGGAAGTTATCGAAAAAGGCTTGGATTTTTCCGATGAGTCGATAAATGAAATAAAAGCCATGTACAGTGCCGCAAAAGAGATTATTGAACTATCGTTAAACACTTATGAAAAACAAAACCGTCCCGCTTTGCCGAAAATCAAAAAACTTGAAGATAAAATTGACGATATGGCATCGGAATTTATCCAACACCACTTCACGCGGTTAAAAGAAAAACAATGCAATGTAAATAGCGGCGTTATTTTCACAGACACCATAAGCGACCTTGAAAAATGTGCCGACAGTGCAGAAAAAATTGCGTTTTTGATGGAGTAATAATTAAGTTCCTTTAACCCCTTTTAAAATCGTTCGTGCTTTGCGCGGGCGATTTTTTTATTCGGGGGTTTTTTTTTATTACAGTTATGCTACACTACATAAAGAACTATTTTTCGGAAGGAGAATTACAAATGGCAGAAAGAAATTTGCCCGGGGGCGAGATGTCCTCACGAATTTTAGATTTTTTCTGGATTGCAGACTGTTCGGGTTCTATGAACGGGGAGAAGATTCAAACGCTAAATTATGCGATTAGGCAAACGATTCCCGATATGAGAAAGGAAGCGGATGCAAACCCTAACGCGTCGATTATGGTGCGGGCGGTGAAATTTTCCGACGGCGCGGCGTGGCATGTGCCGACCGCAACTTTAATTGAAGATTTTAACTGGACGGATTTAAGCGCGGGCGGAGTGACGGCGTTAGGTGCGGCACTTGAACTTGTCGCGGGTGAGTTAAAACAGTTTCCGTCGGATACAAAAAGGCTTCCGCCGGTTCTTGTGCTTCTAACCGACGGTCAGCCGACGGACGACTTTAAGCGCGGTCTTGACGAACTTATGGCAACACCGTGGGGCAAAAAAGCCGTTCGGATTGCAATTGCAATAGGACAAGACACCGACCTTAAAGTGCTTGAGCAATTTACGGGCAATCAAGAGCTGGTTCTTGAAGCAAAAAATCCTCAGCTTCTTATTAAATTTATAAAATGGGCATCAACCGTAGTTAAAAATGTTTCCGCGCCAATGGTTGGTGACGCGGCGAGCGGAGCCATTGACGTGAATACGATTCCCGTGGCTTCTGTGGACGATGATGATATCTGGTAAGTGGGATGTTGCCGGAAGCGTTGTAACCGGCGCGATTCATTTACGTCAAGAAAAACCTTGCCAAGACGCGATTTATTTGTGCGAGCCAAGCAATTTTGCAATTGCTTGCGTTGCGGACGGACATGGAAGCGCGTCCTGCCCGTACAGCGATGAAGGAGCGGCGGAAGCCGTAAAAATTGCGGGCGAAATTTTACAGGAAATGCTTCCGGATCTTTCTGCGCACAAGGATATTCGACTTCCCAAATTAATTGAAGCAAAGTGGAAAGACGCAATTCAAAAAGTTCACGCCGAAAAAGAGCGTGAACCGGCAGAGCCGTTTCCGTATATCCTTTACGGTACGACTTTGCTTGCCGTTGTCGCCACCGAAAATTTTATTTTCGCGTTGCAAATCGGCGACGGAAACATACTTCTCATAGACAACGACGGTAATGCGCATCCTGTGTTGGCGGTAGCGGAAAACGTAGGCGAAGACACGGAATCGCTGTGTTTGAACGAGGCGTGGACGTATGTGCGCACACAGATTATTCCGTGGAACGCGTCGAATGGCCCGGCAATGATTTTGCTTGCCACCGACGGCTACGCTAACAGTTTTGCCAACGCGAGCGGTTTTCTTAAAGCGGGGACTGATTTTTTCAAACTATGGCAAGAAGAAGGACTTTCATATATAAATGAAAATCTTTCGGACTGGTTGCGGCAATCTTCCGGCAAGGGTAGCGGCGACGATATCGCGATGGCGTTGCTTGTATTTGACACTTGTATTTGACAAATGAAAACATTTTATAATGTATTAATTGGCTTTGCGGTTTGCACGATAATTTTCGGTGCGTGTTTTGCGGCATACATCCATTTTTCGGAAAAAGCATCTGTTGAGCCCGTGCATTACGAAACCGAACCGCCGGCAAACGAACTCCCGCCCGCACAATTGCCCGCAAATTTGGCGTTACCCGGTGAGTGGTATTGGCTTGGCGTGCCGTATTATATATTTGACGAGGACGGAACAGGCGCACGAAACAACGGTGCGGCATGGCAAGAATTAGATTGGTGGATACGCGACGGCGTTCTTTTTGTGTGCGATTCGCCGGACAGTTGCCGCGGCAACTGCGCCGAACCGTCGAAATGGTATTATCAATTCGACGGCGACGAGTTAACTTTAACCTACACGCTTTCTGATGAATGGGTTTTTACCTACACGAGAAGATAGAAAAATATTTTTTTGCCTTACACTTTTGGCATTGGTTATGTTTTCTTCGTGTTTGCATGTTGGAATGCGTTCATCAACAGATGGCAAGGCGTAATGGCGTGGACATCAAGCGGAGTGGACGACCACGGTACTTTTGAAGATATAATTCCCGCAACAATTTATTTTGCAAATTTGCACACAGAATTAGTTTTTCCTTAAAAAATGTGGTAATATATTAAGAGTAATAGGAGGCATGGTTCGTATGATTGATTTCAGAGAAGAAATAAGCAAATATAAACCGATTCGTCCCGTCGACGAAGTTGAAGATGCAGTTAAGGACGAAGTTTTAGATATAATGGATTTATTACAATATATTTCCGGCAAAAAGGCGGGAGGGGACAAAATTGAAATGCCCTAACTGCCTAAAAACATTCCAAAAAGGCGTTAAGTGTCCGGGCTGCGGTGTTGACACAGTTCTTTACATGGCAACGGTACGCCTTTCTGATAAAATGCATAATCAAGGACTTGAACGTCTAAAAAACGGCGACCTTTATCACGGAATTCAAGCGTTGACAAAAAGTGTCGCAATAAACAAAAACAACGTGCCCTCGCGTAATTTGCTTGGGCTTGCTTTGTTTGAAGCCGGGCATATCGGCGAGGCGCTAAAGCATTGGATAATCAGCCAGTCTATGTTGAAAGAAGACAATCCCGCCACAAAATATATTGAAAACGCACACAAAAACGCGCGTCAGCTTGAACGCTTGAATGATGCCGCATATATGTTTAACCAAGCACTCGGGCATATCAAACAAAAAAGCGACGACCTTGCCATTATTCAACTAAAAAAGGCCGTAGAGATAAACCCGCGTTTTGTTGACGCGTTAAATTTGCTTACGCTGTGCTATTTAATCCAAAATGACAGGGACCGCGCAACCGCCACCGCGGAGCGTGTTCTTTCGATTGATGCGTTTAATCCCATCGCGCAGAATTATTATTCTATTTTAAATCCCGGCAAAAAGCCGCCGCGTCTGTCTACAACAAAACAAAAAACCACGCCTGTCAATAAACCATACAAAGCACTTGGGATTGATGAAAAAAAACAACGAAGCTTCCATTTATCGGAGCTTCTTACGTTTTTAATAGGCGTGGCGTGTACGTTTGCGGCGTGTTATTTTCTTTTATATCCCGCTTTGGAAAGCGGGCATGAATCAGACTTGCAAATACAAGCCGAAATTTTAGCGGATACGCAGAATGAATATCGGGCAGAGCTGGCGCGGCTTGAAAGCGATATTGAAGAACTTGAGCAACGAGTATCTGAAAAAGAAGCGGAAAATGAAAGATTTGAGGAAAAACTTAGCTACGAAGAACGAATCAACCAAGTTAACCACGCTTATTTAAGTTTCCTGGGCATAGGTTCTGCCGCAAACGAAGAAAACTTAGCTGCGCTACGAAGAATAGTTAATACACTGGAAGATTTCGACCATTCCGACCTTCCGTCCGATATTATTCAGCGCGTAACCACCATTATTGACGACGCGTATCCGCGTATCGGCACAGACTACTATAACGCGGGGCTTTCTTCATTCAACGCGCCGCGTGATTCATACATGGCACGGCAGCATCTTGAAAATGCCCGCCGTTTCTTAAGAGAAGATTCAGCCCAATGGAACCGCCTTCTTTTCATGCTGGGAACGCTCTACTACGATGAAGATGATCTCAAAGACGAAGCATTTGCAGTTCTCTCCGAACTTCGCCAACGCGCACCAAACTTACCGTCGCCCTTTACAGGAACAGAGCGCACCGCGTTTAACAATATGATGTCAAGTTTAGAGGGATGATAGGTTAGTATAAAAAAATGAAATGCGTCTTTTATGGCGCGTTTTTTTTGTGCCACGCATGGCGAATATCTAGGTGGTGATACCTGTGGACTTCAAAAACCCACAAGGTACCATTTAACGCACAAAAAGAAAAAAATCCGTGTATCGCATATTAAAAATTTTGCGGCACACGGATTTTCTGTCAGTAACGGATTTTTTTGAATAGCCTACGCGACACTTGATAAATATATTGCTATAATGGTTGATAGGTAGAGAGAAGAAAAAACAAATGAATTGGTGATACTTGTATGAAATTCGAGTGGGACGAAAAAAAAGAGCGAAAGAATATAATCAAGCATAATATAGATTTTCACAGGGCTAGAACCGTTTTCAATGATGTAAAAGCAGTATATTTGTTTGATGAGGCACACTCGCAAGATGAAGAACGATTTAATGTCATTGGGCGCGATAATATTCTTTCAGAACTAACCGTTTGTCATTGTTATCGTGGCGAAAATGAGGAAATTATAAGAATAATTTCAGCAAGAAAGGCAACCAAAGAGGAAGTAAATATCTATATGAAAGGGGGTGTGTAAATGACAGATGAAATAAAAAATAGCATTAGAGAAAATGGCGCGGTTAAGAATCCCTTTTATCATAAACTTAACAAAGAGGTTGTTGTGCCGTTAGGGAACGAAATCTATAATTACTATGCTGAACTTGCCGAAACAAACAGTGAAGATATCGCAACTTTATTACAGCGTTGCTTAACAGTTTTTGTAGATGAATTAAAAGAGCATGAATCGCCGTCAGTAATCGTAATGTAAATAAAAAAGTGTAGCGAATATTAATAAAAAAATGCAACCCGTAACGTGTAATTCATGGGAAAGTCAGCACGAGCGACAAGCGAATATCCCGAAGCGTCTCGGCGGCACGAGCGAACCCGCTGACAGCTCACGAGACACACGCAACGGGAAACACACGGCGAGGGCGTGATACAAGGAAATGCGCAGGCAACCAGCCCACGAACAGAAAAAATCCACAAACGCGTTCCGCGGTGGATTTTTTCTGTTCGGGCGTTGCCTATGCGCTTGCCTTGCACCGCGCCCTCGCCGTGTGTTTCCCGTTGTGTGTGTCTCGTGAGCTGTCAGCGGGTTCGCTCGTGCCGCCGAGACGCTTCGGGATATTCG
>Ga0123352_10018086_pt1 | contig 11233 bp, 6 predicted proteins | sample TergutLab28metaG_FD_89700 | JGI IMG/M metagenome (GOLD analysis project Ga0123352, IMG submission 89700) | Labiotermes labralis P1 segment gut microbial communities from Petit-Saut dam, French Guiana - Lab288 P1 | ecosystem: Host-associated > Arthropoda: Insects > Digestive system > Gut ... | reverse complement strand
GAGTGGACCCCGTTCCAGACCCACTACTACTCAGAAAATCTGGTAGCGCCGGGGATCGAACCCGGGACCTCTGTATCTGTAGCCAGAAACTCTGACCACTAGACCACAGAGGCGGTCCTGTACCCCACACTACAGTTCGTAAATTGTAATATTTTATACTCAATGCAGTTTTAGCACTTAACTGGAATTTTAACCAAAACTGTATTATTTTTAACTGTGGAGTGATCTCAACACATTATAATTGTACTTGTATTCTTGTTCTTACCACCCTGAAGATGGCCACATGAGGGGCTGAAGCATGTCAGTTGTCACTCTGTATTAAAATCTCATTCATAAATCCATGTGATGTATTGTCTTTTTAATATATTTTTGTACCTATACATGCATATATTAATAATGATAGGAGCAGTAGTGGTAGTAGTAAGCACATGTAAATAATGCTTTCTTGCACTGTGTGATGTGTTAATGTTGATAGCATTATTAAACTTAATCTACATACTGAATACGGTACAGGTTGAACATATTTTATTTATTATATTTTGTACTACATGCAAGGCATAATCCTGAACTTTTCAGGCTAGTTGCATGGAGCTCTAACTGTGCATTTCTAGGTACCACAAAGTTCATTTTTATTGGGAATTAGCCTTTAGAGTCTGTGTGTCCAAGGCATAAGACTGCGTATAAAACCCCGCCTGGCTCACGCGTCCTATGCGTAGGACAGCCACAGTCCCTGCCTTTTAAATATTTTTTCTCAATCCCATGAACACATACAGAGAATTGATGTATGTATCAACTCTTTCTTTAACTAGGCAATAAATGTAATTTTTGGCCATCTTCACGCTCCAGCTGCTTTACTCCCGGGAGTCAGATCTTTGAAACCGTTATTGTCTTTTGAGTCATCAAAGATGGTTTATTTCTCAGCAGTCCATTCAATCATATCGTATGGTATCATATTCTGGGGTATATCAACTCATAGTAAAATCATATTTAAAATCCAAAAAAGATTAATAAGGATTATTACAAACTCAGGTAACAAGGATTCTTGTCGAGATTTATTTTTAAAATTTTATATTCTCCCTCATCAGTCTCAATACATATTTTCTTTACTCATGTTTGTTGTTAAGAATGAAGACTTTTTCAAAACGAACTTGGATGTTCATAGTTTTAATACAAGCTCTCATTATGATTTACATATTCCTGCAGAAAATTTGGCAGTATTTCAGAAAGGAGTGTGGTATTCTGGTATCAAAATATATAATCATCTTCCACCAGCCCTTAAACAATTATCATATGATATTTCTAAATTTAAAGTGGCCTGAAAGAGATTTCTTTTTTACAAACTCTTTTTACACATTGGAGGATTATTATAGCTGGGAATAAGGATCTTGTTTCTTATTATTACATTTTAACAATACTATAAATTATTGTATTGTTATCTTCATGTTTGCACATTCCATCAATGACAAGCACTTTATTATCCAACTAATGCACTAATATATAAATTGTAGATACAACTAAAATTATAAAATATTTAAAAGTGCTCCAACATGTTTCAGATCAGGGAGCCTTATACAGTGCTTGGCTAAAATTACAATTATGGTTCTATCATATACGTTGACATGGACGTTTTCAGTGTTATGGCAGCATATTCTGACCCGTAGTGCATGTGTGTATTTCACTGTATAGGAAGGCACTCGTGAACTACACACACGCACAACGTGTCAGAATATGCTGCCCTAACACCAACTACATCCATGTCAATGGACACTATAGAACCATAATTGTAATTTTAGCCAAGCACTGTATAAGGCTCCCCGATGATGGATCCACTGTGATCCGAAACATGTTGGAGCACTTTCAAATATTTTATAATTTTAATTGTATCTATGATTTTTATATTAGTGCATTAGTTGGATAATAAAGTGTTTGTTGTATTGCTGTTTAATTACTGTTTAATTCAAATCATTACGATTATACACATGTGTTGTCATGCATTGTTTGTGTTTGTAGACTAGTTATACTTTCAATTGGTCCCCTAGACCATGTAAGGATCAATGAATTGTGGTGGTTTGACTGATAATAAGTAAAATGACACAGTATGCTTTGCTATTAAAACTGTTACATCTCTATTGTCAAAAGAAGTTTTAAGGATATTATATTTCTCTTGCGTTCATTCAGTTATGACTTATGGCGTAATATACTACGTACATATGAGGGAATTGGGACTGTGCTTTTGCTTCTTGTGTTTTGTGGGATTTATTATAAGATGTAATTTATGATATAATTATTTTATGTCTATATTACATTAATATCCTGACAAGCTCTATATCCTGTAGATTGGTTGACCTTGTATGGATTGACAGAATGCGTAATGAATGAATGAACCCATTGAATAAGAGTCTGTATGAGTGTGGACGATTTGGCTAGTTGTGTTCTTTATTTTTAATCGATCAGTACATTCTGGCATGTGTTCTACTGCCAGTTGAAGAGCTGATTGTGTTGGCAAAAGCTGACCGGGTTTCCAAGTATCCATTCTGGAGATAAACTGTGGAAAGTAATTTATCGTGATGTGGCTTCCATTTCAAAGATGAGTTTTCCTGCCAGCATGTAAACAACAGGCTTGCTGTGCAATGGGAAGATATGATAGCACATATAGATGGGGCCAAAAGTCTTTTCACACCTATGCAGCTTTCCTCAGGAGCACCCCTCAGACTGAATTGTTGCATGTTTTATCAAAAAGACCAAGCATGTACTGTACTTGCTTCTGTAGGAGCACTGGGTGGCCCTTTCTAAAATTTGTGTAACTAAGTAAATACAAGAAATGTGTTTTATTGTAAAATATCTGAATATGCTGATTGTCCACAGCAGGTACAGTTGCTTTTTGTAGGACTATGATATCATACATGCCAATATATTTGAATTACATCCAGAAACAAAAGCTGTGTTCTGTATGCAAGTACCTGGAAGATGAGGCTGAAAAGGACAGAAACTTCCTTTCTGAGGTAGTAATAGGAGATGAAAGCTTGATTGATAGAAATCCAATTAAAGGCACGAAGAATCTTGAAGATTCATCCTCAAATACAGGTGGTGCTAGTGTCATGAAATTGATGTTACAGAGATTTTTCAAGCAGTGGGTGAAGTGCTGGGTCCAATGTGTAAATCTAAAGAGGAGAGAACCGACTTCTAAATAAGATACAACAAAAATTGTTATATTCTCCTGTATGGCAACTTTCAGCTGGCACTGCAGACATTACAATCGTCTTATCTTCTGTAAAATACCCGGCTTTCGATTTGTGTTTTGTTTTCTTTTTTGCACAAAGGAATTAACTATCTCGTGTCGTTTTGCAAGCCTGCACTCAGGGAATATTTATTGTGTAGGCTGCATCAGACGGACATAAAAGTATCAGTTCTAGCCATCGATAATAATTAATTGGTTTATAAGAGTTTGTTACATTTAACACCAAGTTTTAGTAAACAACAATCCGTTTAGTCACAGCAGTTATGTTTTAAGTTCCAAACGCACAGCACACAACTCTCATCTCACTCAGGTGCATCCGCGAACTCCAATATCTTGTCTCCCACTAACTTAAACTGTCTCAAACGAGGAACAGACTCCCACGCTTGAAAAGTTTATATATGACCTAACATTACAGGTGCATAATATAACACACGTCTGGTGCCATACGACTCTCAGCAGTCCATTATGCTTGGGCTAAAGCAATCCCTATTCAATGGCACAAAAGTCAAGTGCATTATATCCATCCCATCATAAATATACAAAATTGTTCTCACAAAAATGTCACGGCTGGACACATTTTAATTGCTCCAGAAAACCTAAATGTGTGTTAAACCCTGCTATGAGGAAGTGCCAAAAAAACTAAAATTCGAGCTTGACTAATTCCCGCGATTCATGTTACAAGCTGGAGTACCCGCAAATTTACAACGGGGAACAAAATATAGCCTTACAACACCAAGTGTCGAACCCAATCCAACGGTAACGAGAAGAAATTGCAGTCTCTATTTCTGCGTGGCTGTTAGCATATATTTCGGTGGTGTTGTTGAAAGTTGCCAAGTAAACACAAATAGTAAACTCTCCAAAAAATTATGCATGATTAAGGTGTGATTATGGTCTCCTGGGATACCTATATGATAACTACATTTTTGGTTTTGGAAGAACCTGCTGCATCAATCTTTATAACAGAACAGAGTGTGTCTTTTCTACCTTGAAGATGGAGGCAGCAGGTTCCTCCAAAACACTGAAATATCTCTACCAAACTACATGGTGTCACCTCTTAGAACACCATTATCATGGTGTTCGCTGTAGTGGGAACCTCAAATTGAAAAATTGCTAGTGACATGCACAAATTATCCGCCTATTATGGAGGTAAAGTTTTCCTTGTACTGCTTTAAGCATCACACTATGAAGACATACAGAGGAGCAGAGGTATAGCGCCATGCATTCTTAACTTTGGTACTGTACTGAAGTGTCATCAGCTTTACACTTCAAACAATTTACCCTGGAGGATGGAGAAGTTAATACTAAGTAACATAACATTAAATTCATTAAACAATTTACCCTGGAGGATGGAGAAGTTAATACTAAGTAACATAACAGTAATTTCATTTGAGTTATGGATTAATACAGTAACAATACATTTTCAGAATAAGATCATTTACACAAGTACTCTGACTCCAGTACGCATTTATTCTGCTCACTGTACCCAGTACTTGAAATGCATCGTCAGTTTCCGTTAGTCTTCTAACTGTTGCCTCAAATAGTGCACTCCCTGGTAATGTTTCAATCAGCACCACATAATCTCTGTGTTTTGAATCATTATGTACTCTTTCACGCACATTCACAAGACGATTTAGCTTCAGATCTGCGCACTTTTTGGACTTTGGCATTCTAGTCACCGCTGTCTGTAGTATGGTTTGAATTTCATATAATACAAACTTTGCAGCTGCTTGAACTGTGTCACCGGTGGTTGACAAAGTCTGGTATTGATTACATGTGCACCAGTGGGGACTTATTCCTGCATCATCACAGGATCTGTTGTACGTCACTTCGTCAAATAAGCTCACACACGTGGGGCATCCAACGCTTCCATTAATAGAAGACACATTTTTTGCACTCTCGATGCTTTCTGCCATATCACTCGCCTGGTTTCTACCAAGAATATCCTTTAGCGTTATGTGAAGGTCATATGGAGATGTTAGACGATCTCTGTTTGTTACAATATTCTTTGCCACTTCAGGATATTTTTGTCTGAACCACTGAGGAATCCATATGTAGATGAAAGGTAGACGTTCTTCCAACCATCCTATAAAAGTCTCTCTTATTTTTCCAAAGCGCATACCATGATCACTCAGAAAAATTACAAGTGTATTATTAAGAGTTCCAATTTCTGACAGCTCATTAAAGAACTGCAGAAATCTAAAGTCCATGGCTGCTGGAGTGTTATGATTATTGTGACTCAGGTTGTTGATCCAGAGAAGGGCAAAATAGAGGGCTTGTCTAAAAGTAGAAGCAAAATCTGTAGCGTATCTTAACAAATGTTCAGTGGTTGATGTAGGACCTAAACATATGTCAAGCTGATCTCTTGTCTTCAATTGCAGTTTATTTTCTGCTGCGAGAACATATGGTCTCAGATAGTAATCAGTGGGAGGATTTATGAATCCAGTCTTATGATAATTGAAAGTTGACATTTTTGTTATGTCTTCTCCAAAGGCTGTGACATAACCCTGATTGCTGAAGTCATACCATATGTAAGGGCAGTCATCTAATTGTGAATCCCTGGTGGGCCAGCAGTTCTTCTTTATTTGGTCCAAGTTCAGTCCAGTCAGAATGGCCATTAGGTTGGGGAAGGTGTTATCAGCCGCTTTATTGTATCCCCTGAGTTCGAACCAACCTGTACGGTGAAGATGTGACACAGTTTTTGGCATTGTTCGAATAAGATTGAGGCGAGATACTGAATCGAGCCCTACGAAAAGAATACTGAGTTTGCACTTGTCTTCTGAATTACTTTTGTGTTGTGTCTGTTTCACTGTGAGTTTGATCCTAACCTGGGGCTTCACTGGGACTGTTGAATGCATATTTCTGTACACTTCTTTGCCTTTAAAACCATTCTTCTTGAGGTTACATCGAATTAATATGAATTCTGACTCAGGCAGCAGAGTAACTTCTTCCTCAAAATTCACACATTTGGTAATGCTGAAACAAGAATCAGTAGCTGGATATAATATTATATGCTTTTAGTCTATCCATTGTCTTTGTTTTGCCTTAACATATCTGTTGTACAGACAGGCCTCCTTTTACGCCAGTGTTACGTCCTTGAAAAACATCGCGCAAATCGAACACAACAGTCGCATTTAAAAGAGTGTGTTTCTTGGGGGTTAGGGGACTGATAACCTAATCCATACAGTGGACATATAGACTTGCAGGGTACATATATGCTTTATATGCAGTGTATATACTACATTTCTATACAGTATACATATATTTCTCTACAATTCATTTCTTTATTTTTAATACAAGAAAAATGTAAGAGACATCTACAGTTTTAGGTACGGTTTATTCCGATAGGACTGTGGTAGTCTTGTTACACAACACTTGAGTTCCTGACTGGGCACTTTCTGTAACACCATCACCATTATCACTACATACGCTACTATGAACGAATCCAACATTTGACATATGTCAGTATTTCGTTTACCCTTTTCAAGTCGGCTTATAACGTCTAATTTATCTTCAATATTCATTGTCTTTCGCCAATTTTTCACTTGGATTTCACAAGGTAATGTAGGTTTAGTTTCTCATTCATTTTGGCAACAAATGCAAATGCTGTTGAAAGGGGAACTATGTCAGCCGCGTTATTATATTACTAGCGTAATTAATCCATACACGTGATTGATGGCGTGACAATTACGTCACTTTCTGCTAACCCCCAACGCAAGACAAATGCGGCCAAGGGTCGTCTGTGCCAAATCGCGTTAAACCGAAAATTATCGCTTAAATAAAGTGGTGTAAATGTTCAAGTCGCGCTAAAGCTACATCGCGCAAAAAGAAATTGCGTAAAACGTGACCTGCCTGTAGTTCTAACGTTTAAATTTAGGATCTGTAAATTAGATTAAGCGTTGAGAGCACAGATCCACAATTTTTCTAAAAATCCAGGAGACACCTCAACATTACAGGTACCAGAAGAGTGATATGAAGCAAGTTCCATATTGAGAAAACGCAAATATTAGGCACCACCAACCAAAACTTAGTTGCCTGCCAAAACCTGACGTCCTTGGTTTGAGCAAAGTGCAAGGGTTTTTAATATTACACCATATTCAACCACTATGCTCTTAAAAGTCTTTTACAACATCTGTGCCTAGCAACTGATATCAGTAAACTTTACTTACTTATACTTGTTGTCTGCTGTCCGGTTGTCCTGTACATCAAGGGTCGCCCGCTTGACGTCAGAAAAGCAACAAGAATAACCCTCCTTCTTTGGTACATAGTAATGAATCATTGCAGGGTCAACCTTCAGAACATATGGTGCAGTCCAGTTGTTTTCTGCATGTGCTGCTGTAGGGGTTTTGATATATGTGAGTGGACCAAACTTTGAGCACACAATGGATTCTGCAGACTTTAACAGCTTTCTAATAGACTCATGATAGGGGTCAACATCAGGAATTTGGCAGCTTGGGCTCCATACTAGGTAACCTTCTTTTACTGTAAATACAAATATTACACTTATGTCACTAATATACAAAAACTGGAAGTGTAAGTATTATATACTGTCTTACATTATGCATACACAAGCACCATGACAAGATGAAGTTCAAGAATCAATATGGACCTCTCTTTATGTATAGGGCCGTCAAAAAGAAGCATAAGAGTTGTACTCAGTGCAAGTGCAACTCTAATGACTCTGTGTCTCTTTATGTCTCTTGATGAATTACAGAACATGCAAAAGTTAGAAGCTGGGTTACTGGTTAGCCATTATGCCTGACATGTCCAAGAAACAAGAGTTGCTGTGGAAAACACTAAACAGGCACTAATTGCAAGTATGAAAACTTAAGAACTCCTTTTCTGCAGATGGTATGAAAGTGCAAGGACTACTTGATTGAATACTTTTATGTGAATAAAATTTCCAGTCCTTTATATATGTTGCAATATCAGACAAAGTGTTGTAAGCGCAATAGTATGGTAAAAATTTAAAACTATATTGCAACTCTTTTCTTTTCAGGAGCCTGCTAACTGATTGAAAATCTATGTTATGTAATTATTTCTTGACTACACCATCTGCAGTACATATAACAAAATTTAATTTGACTTTTCTTAACTTTCCAGGGTTTCATATGAAAATGAATGCAAATTATTTTATACTGAAGAGACTTCAAACTTAACTGTGCCTATTAAAATTCATTATCATTAACATGACTACATTGACAATTAAATGACCAATATCTTAGGACTGCATCAGACAGAATTACAATCATTGCCTAGAGCAAAAGCAACACACATCACAGTGTCATAGATTTACAATATTTAATGTATAACAATGTAACTTTTCTCTTGGTTACTCTGTGCTCTTGCCACAGTTTATCATAATCTCAGCTGTTAAAGAGATGTGCAAGAACATGATGTGATATAAATTCTCGTACCCAATTTTTGTTCTAATTGTGTGAGTAAATTTCACTGTCTCAGTTTGATTCTCATTTGTTCTTTGATGTTAATGTGAGAGTGACACAGAAAGCAATCATATCCTGGATCAAGAACAGATACTTCTTATAGCATATCTGTGTGTGTGTGTGTGTGTGTGTGTGCATTCACGCATGCTATGGCAAGCAAAAGTTCACTAAGTAGTGGTGTGTTGTTTTCACTATGTCTGCCTATAAAATTAACGGGGTAATCTGGGACATTTTGAACTATTCACTCACATAATGACAGACAACAGTCAACTGCAAAATGATTTTTATTGGATTATTGATTTATTAGCATGTTGTCTGTGAACACCAATTTGCAATAATTATAAAAATGCCTCTGTTCGGAAGCACTGCACTATGAGGTTTTATTTGGAAGTGGAGGCAGCAGTTTGAGGAAAGTGGCCACAGTCCTACCTTTGCTCTTTTATCACCAGCAAAAGGGACCCTGGTGTTCATTTCACACAAGAATAAGTGATAAAGAGAGAAATCCCTTCCTCTGCAGGGAACTAACTTCAAGCCTGCTTCCTTTCACTACAACAGTTGAACTTTTTCAATTAATTTGTCAAACCTGATTTGCCAAGTGCACTATGTTTCAGGACTTCTTAGAGCCAAGAGACTTGTGCTTTTTGCCTACATTCCCACTTGTCTCCTACCTCCCCCTGACCTTGGTTCCTGTCTTCTGTTCTCCTGCATATAACTCTCGCTTGATTCCTTGACCTGGGCACACCTACCAATAGTACATCTGGCCTCCATTTTAAAAGTGTTTCAGACCACAGACAGATCATGTTAGAGTCCTGCTCTGGTGTTGTGGACGAGTACTTTATTCGTTTTGTGTTTTTATTTTATTCCACAACTCCATGCAGGTTTCATTTGCTTCACAGTTGTTTTGTTAGTTAAGGGTTAAGGGTTCAGAAATTATTATGACAGAATGTTGTCTTTTACACAGGATGGACGTATCATGTTTTCCTCCTTCATTTCTGAAGATTGGCATCAAAGGAGGGCGAATAAGTTGCACTGGTTGGCCAAATCCCAGTAGATAGAATATAGACACCAGAGTGACACAGGCGATTATGGCAACCATCCGTAGACATGACTTTGTCTGTGATCCAAGTCCTAACATGGTGAGTGCTGGATACAGGCGATGCGTAAATCACATCTGCAAATAGACAAAGGACCACTGACGTTAGTTTATACTAAGTTCATGAACCAGAAGCTTTCACAGTGTATCTTAGTAGCGAAGAATGAAAATCACAGAACCTGTCACAGTGTGGGCAAATTTGAAATGGCCATACAGTCATAATTTTCTGTTGACAACATTCATAAAATCAGTGAAGCTGAAAATGTGATCTTAAACATGCAAAGTATGGCGAGAGCAAAATCCTAGCAACAGACATGGAAATCCCCATAAATAATGAGGAGAAAACAAGTAGGGACAGAATTAGAAATGAAGTTAGAAAGAAGCAGTTTGAATTCAGAATATGTTAAGAGAGTTAGAATTACAGTATTATAGAGCTAGAAGTGTTCAACAATAATGGTGTAGATACGAAAAATATTGAAGAGAACAAGGATTATTAGAAGGAAATTTTAATTCAAATGTGAAGGAGGAAGATCTAGAGGGTGACAAACACCTGGATGGTTCATCCGAGTAATAGTGAATACTATGAAGAGAAAAAGCTGCCAGTGAAGAATTTAAGATGACATTGTGGGATGATAAGAGACTGGAAACTTCATCAACATGCATAAAAAAGAAATGATGATACAAGAAAAAGTAATATAGGCGAATTCAGCATTTCTCAAACTTATGTAGTGGTACACTGTTATGCCATCACATCAGAAATTCGGATATTTTTTATACACAATGAAAAATATTTAAAACCTGCAACAATAATAGTAAGATTTTATTTATCTACAACATAACATCTAATCAGTTTTTCAGCTGTTGTTTTAGAAACTGCTGTCAGCAAATATGTAATTTTTAATCTTGCTTTTCAGAATTTATAACTGTGTTGTTTGTATTATTTGCATTTGTTACACACTGCGCGATTTTCAGAATAACCGTTTTGAAGTTCAAAATTATTTTGTTTGTAATTAGCCTATCATTTGTCAATTATTTCTGAAATTTTAATCTGTAATTTAGACGATATTTGCCGTTCTCACAGTGATGCCTATGAAGTTTACTGTCTTCTGGAATGTGACGCAGTTGTCACGTGGAAAACACTGAAGATGGAGATAGAATGTTTCTTCGAAAGTCGTTAAATTCCTACCAGACTACACAGCATGACATCCCAGCAGTCTTTAAGTTTTATGCATATGACAACGAAGTGTTAAAGTGAAAAGCGGGGTGAAGTGTGAAGAATAGCATGTGACGTATACACAGTGATTTATGCACGCATATACAGGGTGTTTCACGACCTAAGGCATAACTTAAGGAGGTGATTTCCTAGGTCTTTGTGATCAAAAAAGTTCATATAAACATGTGTCCGATTTTGGACGGTTACGGAGTTATGACCGTTTGAATCTCGGAATAGAAGGTAACGAT
>Ga0123352_10018085_pt1 | contig 11233 bp, 6 predicted proteins | sample TergutLab28metaG_FD_89700 | JGI IMG/M metagenome (GOLD analysis project Ga0123352, IMG submission 89700) | Labiotermes labralis P1 segment gut microbial communities from Petit-Saut dam, French Guiana - Lab288 P1 | ecosystem: Host-associated > Arthropoda: Insects > Digestive system > Gut ... | reverse complement strand
TGTAGGAGATATTTTAAATCCATTTTAATCAGATAATGTGGTTTTAATGGTTTGACAAATATGTGCAATTAGTTGGTTTTAATAAATATTTTTATCACATTGCACGGTAATAAAATGAAAATTGAGATCTTTCATTTGGTCTGGGATAATACACAGTCATGGTGCAGATTCTGTGTTGTATATGTTATGCCTTATCATCACATTATGCTGCTGACTACTGTCAGTTGAGATTAAAAATGTCCTGTGCATTGCATGAGCAAGTTTTTACAGTGTTTGACTTTGTCTTGAACCACTTGCTTCAAGTTGTTATGAACAAATAGTGCTAAATTTACAGTGTGCAGTGAGAATCATTTTGTTTTCTTTTTAATTAACCATTTCATGGGCAGAGTCATATATATGACATCTGCTTTAACATTTATGCTTGTGACTCTGAATGATGCATCACAAGGTTCAAGGTTCATCTGCCTAAAAACATAACATATGCATCAACCAATTGTCATCATTCTTTGATAACCCTCTCGGGAGGGAGGGGGGGGGTTCCTGCCTCCACCAACTTTGGTAATTATGGTTCAGTCCAAGAGACTGGGTAGGAGTGTTGTTGTGTATGCAGACTGCTCTCTTCCGAACCTTCTCTTCCCCTCTTCTGACCTGAATAAAATTTTGCAACACTTGTACTTTGCAGATTGCTGTTGTGCATAGTTATTTGAGACACACTTGTTATCACTCTCACCATGTCCCAGTATCAACATGATATGGAAGCATGCTTACAAAATTCTGAACTCTCTCTCTCTCACACACACACACACTTACACTTGCATGTGTGCTTTCAATGACATACCGAAATATTCATTGATCATACTGCACAAAACAAACTTGAGGAAATCCAAAATCAAGATTAATTAGGTATGAGAGATTTTCTGAGGTACTTTGAAGTAAACCTGGGACACTCTGGAAGGAAGTCTGGGGGAATAAAGTGCAACACATGGCCCTCAATGTGAATAAAATTTCCTGGATCCACCACTGAGTTAACCATTTGCCACATAGCTTATGCATTTGTTTTGTTCGTGCTCAATCAATGGAGGTTATCTTCACGGGGTTATTTTATCTACAGTGGTACACAAGATATTGTAGTATAAACACAGTTCATTCCAGTATTATTATCACTGTCAAGCAGTTTTCAAAGTGTAGGCCATCATAAAACAGGGCACATGCCTGGACAACACACTTCCAGGGTAGGAATTTGAACCTGTGGTTCTTTTTTTCTCACAAAATTCCACTAAGAGTATTTTATGTCACTAAGTACAGATTTTCTGTGTTTTATTGTTCTAGATGTTGAACTGTCCAAAAATAATTGTTGCAAAATGCAGACAAGTGCAAATAAGAATTAACAAATGGGGCAAAAATTTGTTTGTCTGGGGTGACAGAAAACAGAGAGCCAGTGCTGTCCACATATTTATTCAACAGGTTTGTGCAAACATCATTTGCAGTTAGCCTGTGGTCATGGAAGTATGTCTAATGTGGCATGTTATCAGTCATCATTACCTGTGTTTTGGAAGATTTATTAAATCTCCAAGATGGAAAAAGAAGCAGAGAATGTGGATGAAGGAGTGGTTGAAGAAAAGGTCTCATTTTAGCCATGAGAACCTTCTGAGAGTACTGGAAATTTCTTTGCCTTTAGACTACAGAGTTTATTTATGGATGTTCTCTTCTACTTCTGGTGAATTACTGGAAGTGATTACATCTTTTATTCAAGAATGGGACATGATCATAATAAACTGTTGTGGAACACTTCAAGTCAAACTTTATACTGTCAGCATATTAGTAAAACAACCTGTGATGTGCAAATTGCTTGTTCATGTATGGGCCACATCATATAAATGCCAATTATAATACTGGCTGTCTATAAAGACATTTATAGTTGCATTTGGAGTGATATTATTTCTGCTTGATACACTGTCTGTAGTCCATCTTTGTAGCTTTCACTCCACTTATACAGAATGAAGCATGCACCTAGAACTGCAGCTAAAAATCTGTTGATTTTTGAGTGCAAGAGAAGAAATTAGATAGATTTATCTGAACTAGATCTTACACCATCTGAAAGCCAGCAATTTTACTGACAAAATTAAAATTTGCTTGTGCTTCAAATTTGTGAGGGAAAGTGCAGCTCTAAACTGAGAGAGCAGAATGAGCACAAGTCTGCTGTTCAAGGAGTTAGAGGTGTAAGGTATGAGAAAAAACATTTCACACCTACTCCAGTCTGAGGGGTTAATTAAGTCATAAATAGACTGCTAAACTTTATTAACTAAAGTTGGATAAAATTGTAAGAGATGTGCTTACTTAAATCCTAGAATACTTTTTGCCCAGAAATATTATTTATTACTGTCAGTTGGTTCTCATTGTACATGTTGATTAGCTAAATTTATTTTATAACATATATAGTGTGTTTCCTGTGAGGTACAACCCTCATATCAGCTTCATCTGTCATGTTAATTATATTGCATGTTATATAGCAAAACAGCAGAAAACTTTGTGATCAAACTTGTACTCCATAACCTGTAAGAGGCACCATACCAGGTTTAAGACATGGTGTATTTACTCAAATTCAAGATGACCCTGCATATAAGACAGTCCCTATCTCACAGTCTTTACTTTTCAGGAAAATACCTGCACAAAACATGATTCATTTTGTGTGTGATTATAAGGTGACTCCATTTTTCTGATGCTGTATTCAGAAGAAATTTTTTTCTTCCATTCAGTTAAAAACAGTAAAAGTTTCTGCAGAAACATGAGCAGAGAGCTGTTAGGGAGAAGCATGATCATGGATGGGTTAAAGGTACGGCAAGGGTCATGAGCCCCCATGGTGTGGTTATTTGAGTTATGGAGTTTTATCCTTACATAAATTGTTTAAAAAGAATCACATAGACAATAAACTAACCCTTATGGAAATTTGTGATATATTACATTTTTTAAAACAAACACAAAACACACAAAATTCAGCTTACCTCTTCAGATTCATTGGGAAATTCCACAGCTTTGCACTTGTGTTAATGATTTAGGGAATGGTCAGTAGCATGTACTTTAACATGTTAACTGCCACAAAGGAAATTGGTATCTGTGCAGAATACTTGCCCTGTTACCACAGTGGTCATAGGTGTTTGGTGCAGAGCTCTTGCCTTGCTAAAGGGTAGAACACTGCTGTCCACCCTGTGAAACATGAATTTGTGGTGCAATCAAATAGTCTGGACTGTATTTATTTCTCTATAACAAAGGCATTTGCCTTGTAACCAGTGTAATCAAAGTAGTTTCCTTGGGATTTTGTACGGCAAGCCCAGCGATTGCACAACCATCTGAAGCATTTAATGAAGCTTACTGTTTGAAACGTGGTGAGTGGGTCCCACGTTTTTGCATGAATCATGGTGATATCAAATCAAGAAAGAAGTCACACAGAGCTACATCTGTTAAGTAGGGAGGGTGTGGAATGGCAGTTGTTTTGCTTTTAACTAGGAATTCAGTCATAGACAAAACAGAATGAGCAAGTGCAGGGCTCAAATTTTGTGACAGTCTGACACATATTCAGGTTGTCTTCTAGAATGCTCTGAACTACAGCAAATTAAAATTCCCAACATATTAGCAAGAGACAGTGATTCTTTTGTTTTGAGGAAAAGTATCTTCACTCATTCCACATTTTCATCTGTTTTGCTTATAATTGCACATTGTGAGTATTCAACTTCTTCAGCAGAAGTCACATCAATTTCGAATATGGGAAACCAGTGAAAAACTAGTGATCTTCCAATTGTCTGCTGTCCAAAAACAATTTACAATATTTAGCAAGTTTCTATAGTATTTTCCCCAGTTAGAGCAAAGTTTGATGCAGACACACTCTTCTTACAATTCTGCATTTTTTAGGTGCAGCAAAATCATAATTGAATAGCACACTTAAACTTAACAATGAATCACCCAACAATTACACATGCAGCAGCCTTAATTCCAAGCAGGGAAGGACTCAGCAGACTACTCTACTCCACTATAAACCTAGCTGTAGAAGTTTGTGCTAGCAGCGCTAGTGTCATATTTTGGTCAATCCAGAAACTGTATGTTTGCACCACACATGATTTTATCCTGGTGTTATACATCTATTGTTTGTATGTAATCTGTAAGGTATTATGGATGTTGTAACACTTATCTGCATTTGTGACAGTTCACAATTGTGTAACAAAGTTGTATGTCTCAAGTTTGTGGCCTAGTACAGGCAGTATAAAAAAACCATAGCAATTAATGCCTTGTGTTGCCCATATTGTTGGTTTTAGTCTTATGTAATCGTGCCCTGGAAAAGTGTTGCATTTCCAAATCTGAAACCACAGATCACCCAACATGTATTTACATGTATTTGTATTAACCCAATGTCTAGCATGACATTAACCATTAATTTATGACCACAGTAGTTAATTATCTAATGAACTTAGAGATAGCTGTCATAGACAAACAAAAGTTTTCACACTTACTTGCTCACATGCCTTTAAAAGTAGTCATTGAACGAGACATTTAACAATGTATCTTTTGAATTTACGACTGAATAACCAGGAAAGTAACACTGGCAGCACAACCAGAAGGTTCAGTATAGCTGATACTGAAGTTCATCTTAACTAGTTTCATCCAGATTTGATACTCACTAGCTATTTCACTAACATCAGTGTTAATGTTGCCCTTCCATCTCCTCGGTCTTATAAGTGACTATTTTTCAAGGGTGTTGCCATATCAGAATTATGTTTGGATTCATTTTTTCACCCATTCTGTCAGCATATCCAGTTCATCATACCCTCCTAGCTTCTAGAGGGTATATTATACTATATAATATTCTAAATTCTTTCTGCAAAATACAGTATCATGTTGTACCTCCACTGTATGTTCATTGAGTGGAAATTGTTGCAGCACTGCTGGTGAATGCACAGAATGGTTTCAAGGGGACCATTTGTGCATTTCATAGCTTGGAGATGATGTCTTTGATGTACTCTATCGATATCATGCCTGTAAGGCAGTAGATACCATGTCAATGAGTCAAAAGAGGCAACATGTCAATACTGAATGACCTAAAACATATTGAAAAAGTTTGAACAAGTTGGATCTGAACACAGGTGGCACATGCTTGTTGTATGAAAGAATGTTGGTACAGCCTGCAGAAAGTATGTGGCAGCAATGCATTACCGTACCACACACTCACATGACGGATGATAGGTTATGATGCTGATTTGCAGGATGATCTATCATTCTCGTTAAGCAGGTTGAGCTTGTAAATTCATTACTGGAAGTAGACAGGCACTGATTGACACACAGATTGGATGTGGAAGTTGGGATAAGTGATTTTAGTGTGTTCATCACGTCAAGGAATACATTATCAAGATGTGAAAATTTGCTCAACCTTGGGTATAGTACCACAATACTGAAGTAGAAAAGTGACATAAGTATGCTATTACAGTCTGGACATGAGTTCTTCTGGCCTTGATCTGGTTCGGAAAGTGAATGAATCCCTCCAAGGAAAGCAGTTTTGCATTGTGGTGGATGTGATGCAAACACTAGGGTGGTCCAGTACCATATGAACAAGTATCAGTCTGCTGATGGTATCAGTGAACTCAGATTTTGGCCAAGGTTCCTCATGTGACAGGAGATTACGCTGGTGGCATGTAATGATGGTTTCTAATGAAATAAAACTTTTCTACATATACCACACATATTGCTACTACTTTTCACTCACTCCACATATATTTGTCTCTGACTTGGCATCTTTGAAACCATCTTGCACTGACTTTCTGATAGTGTAGGTGCTTGAGAATGACTGCCTCTACATTACCACCAATGACACTCACTTGGTGCAAGACCTCATGCACAGTAACACAACATGTTCCCTACATAAGATCTTTGAGTCATGTTTGTGGCAGTGAGAGAGGTAATTCACTTACCCCCTGCCCCCACCCCCACCCCCTCCCCCCATTCTACATAAGCTCATGCATGCAGGTGCAGTTACTATGTGTAGGAGGAACACATGCAATGACTGTGCCACAATGACTCCTACCTGCATCATTGTGTAAAAAAAAATTAAAATTCCAGGTCAAACATGAAACACCTACATATGCATTATGTTGTATTTGAAGTAGAAATGCAATCTTTATAAATAGATATTTCCCTACTCAATAACAGCTAAGCCTCTCAAACTTACTTTCCTGTTGGCACATCATCCAGTAGCTTTGCTTATGTTTTGAGTATAGTTCCAGTGCTGTGGGATCAGTGGAGCGGTAGACTATGATGTGTCATGGTGGCGTTTGAGAGAACTGGGGCAGCCAGACTTATTTGTGCCTCGATCATGCTGCATACTGAGTGATGCTGCTGATGACTCAAAAGCCTTTTTGGATCCTCATCCTCTGAATATATCACTGTGCCAGTCTGTTGATCAAGGCCTGTATCATATGGCCCGTCACACAGAGGTAAGTATTTATATACAATAGTAATTCAGGCCCTGAAAATGTATGTCTTACTAGAGCAATGTCTTGAAAATTTGACAGTTTTCTCATCTCTTCATAAGGTTTCCACAGATAACACTTTTATTTATCATTGTTATAGGGATGTTTCTTGCAACTGGATGAATGGTTTAGGTACCACACAACCTTGTTTCTTGCCATTGGATCTGGTCTTGTGTTGGTGGAGCTGTCTGTGCTGTTGAGCACTATTTTGGTTTGCTTGCAGCTTCCAAAGTACCAAACTTATACTTCAGAGTCACATGACCCTGGATACAAGTCAGCATGAAGGTGGCTTTTGCCAGAGTGTGGATCTGTGTGTCATACTGGAGGCCAGCAGAAAGCGTACAACAGTGCTGGAACATACCGTGATGTAGGTAGTTGCAGTAGTAGTGCAGGTAGAGGCAGGTTTCGAAATGACATTCCATTAAGGATAGACACATACAGTTCAGGGTTTAGAATGGAACCAGGAAATATGACTCAAAATGTTGCAGGAACTGTGAGTCGAAGCACATTTGGTCATAGTGGTACCTATACACTGAGGTGTAATTTGAATCCTTTGGCACTGGATGTTGACATGTTGAATAAGCGTAAATGTATATATGAGAAGAATGTGTCCACACGTCTTGGCACAGCCCCATCTGCTAGTCTGCAGACGTGGCATAATCCACCAAGTACATTTAATGTTGTTGAGGAGCGCCCAGAAACAGGCGAGGGAACAAACTGTATGAACAGCATGATGTGGTGAATGATAGCTTGGTTCAGTCATTAGGTGATCCCTGCACCCTGACAGCAAGCTTGTCTGTGTCTTAAGATGCTATATCGTATGTGTCATAGGAGTGTAATAATTTTATATTTTTGTAGTAAAATACGTCACTGAAGTTTTAGAATAGTAAATGAACCTTATCAAGTCTGAGTCAGAGACTTTTGAGATTATAATTTTCATACACGGGTTAACTTTAGGTTGTCTTCTGCCACCAAATTATGAATTTGCATCTGCATTGTAATGACATACATAGTGTTTTAATTTAGCTTTTCATGTTCTTCAGTTTGCTTTCTCATAATCTGTATAGAACAACAGGTGGCAGAATTCTTGTTTTCCTATAACAAAGTGTCCTCCTCTCCTCATCATACATCAAAGTTATAAAACCACTGGAATACAGTATTTTGTGAACTTTCTATATATATATATATATATATATATATGTAAAAATTAATTTCGCCCTGAAATGTCACCCTAACTTGTCTATTTGAATATTTATTCGTATTAATTCATATTTGTTCATAATAATATTAGAAATGAAAAGGATTAAGCAATCATATTTTCAGTCTGCATGTGTTTATTGCCAGTTTGCTGATTAGTGATCTTTTGTAGCGCTTTGTTCTACTTTTTGTTATACTGGCTACTACAGTGTGTATGTTAATGTGGCATGGTATCTCATGGCCAGGAGAATAAGCTTGCCATTGTACAGTGTTGAAATACACATCAGTCTAATAAGCTGCCTTATTATACACCAGAAACAACTGAAACAATAGTTCGCAGGTAAATAGCTGTGAATGTTGTGGAGTCTGAAAACACTCTTCAACAAATTCTCCCTCAGCCTTGTGGATTTTGACCTCTTTAATCTCCATCTGGTGTTGCAAAAAGGTGTATCTTGTAAGGTTTCCGAGAAACAGACTGCTGATATTTTTGTGGTTTGAAACAAATTTTTTGTTTTAATGTCCCTGTATTCAGGAGAAAAATGTAAAAGTTACAGAAATTTAGGTTAATTTATGATTAATATTTGTTTGTTACAATCATATATTATGTTTTACTTTACTGTTACTGTACTAAATTAGAATAAACAATTGCCTGCCAAAAACACAATTTAGCTGAATTTTTTACACTTGCTTTCCTCTTGTATGGAGCTGGAATTTCTCTTTTCAGTTGCCAGCATTAGTCACCAAGCATTGCATGGACTCCATTTACCTTGGTAGCATTTTTCCATGATGAAGGTATCTTGGTGAAATCTCTCATCATACTCATCACTGACATTTGCAAAGTTGCTAGGTTAAAAACCCAAATGACTGTGAAGGAAATGCAGTTTGAGTGACATGTTGCATCCCATATTTCTGAAGTTTTCATTCATTCATTCATTTACTTCCATATATCCACTTACAGGAGCATCCCAAGGATGTGAAGATAGTCACAAAGGTCTATGTGAACACTTTTATCTCATTCACTGTACTTTTTATGGAAGTCGGCAAATGATAAAAAAACTCTAATTCTGGCATAATGGACTCCTTTTTGGTATTTTGTTAGGTGTGATAAAGGGGGGATGTAGGTTATTGCTATTCCTAACTTTTGTGGTGTACAATTATGCATTGTCAAAAAATAAATTTATATTGTTAACTACAAACATTAACAGAGAATATATGTATTGGCCAGATAAGGGTAACTTTTTTACTAGTTTAAAAGAACTCTCTACATGAGTCATTATTCCTAGCCCCCATTATTATTCGAATAGCTCTTTTCTGTAATTTGAATACACACTATTAGTTGAATTGCCCCCAAAAATCAAACCATAGGACATTACTGAATGGAAAAAGCAAAGTATACCATTTTTAATGCAACCTGTGATAAATACAGACTAGACCTTCTAATTATGTAACAAGCTTTATTTTATTTGGGAGTAATTGTAGTAATATGTTGTTTCAAAGAGAGTGTATTATCTACTGTTATACCCCAAAATTTTACAAAATTAGTATGTATTATCAATTTTTTTTAATGTTCAATATTTATTTTATTTAAAGATTTATTTTTAGTTCTAAATTACATATAATAAGTTTTATCAAAATTCAAGGAAAGAGGGTTTGAATTAAACCACTTCTTCATTGTCTTAAACACTATATTCAAATTTCTTTCAAAATTCATGAAACATGGGCCACTAATAATTACACTTGTAGCATCTGCAAACAAAATAATTGAGGAGTTATTGTTCAATAATGTACATGGTATTACAGATGGTAAGTCATTAATATAAATCAAAAAGAGCAATGGTCCCAAAACTGATCCTTGCAGGACACCTATATTGATTGTGTTCCATTTTTGTAGTTTGTTATTAAATTTCACTCTTTGGTACCTATTCTCTAAATAGGATTTAATTAAAGTATGCATCACTCCCCTTATACCATAATATTCCATCATTGCTAACAGAATATTATAGTTTACACAGTCAAAAGCCTTCTCGAAATCAAAAAATATACCTCCAACTATTCTCTTATTATTTTATGCTGTCAAAATGTGATTAATTGATAAGCAGCTTTATCTGTTGATGACTTCTTTCTGAAACCAAATTGACTGTTTGCAAAAATATTATTGGATGTGATATGTGATATTACTCTATTATGTATAATTTTTTCAAAGACTTTAGAAAATGATGTTAACAATGAAATTGGTCTGTAATAAGCCACATTATTTTTGTCACCTTTTTATGTAGTGGAGTTATAATAGAATATTTTAATCTAGTTGGGAAAACACCAGAGTTTAGTGATGTGTTAATAATGCAATATAGTGGTGAACTAATAAAAGGTGCACTAATTTTCAGTATCCTCATTGAAATTTCATCATACCCACATGAGTTTTTCCAAGGGAAGGAGTGAATGGTTTTTGCAATTTTCCCTGTAGATGTATTATGGAAAACAATATTGGTAAATGGAAGATTAAATGCCTGAGATAAATAAGACAGTATTTTGCACAGTTAGTAATTTGTTTATGACTACCTGTAATTTTGCAAGACATATTTTCCGCTATTGTTAAAAAGTAATTATTGAAATTTTCTGCGTTAACATTCTTATTATATTCCTTATATGTATTTAAAGTGTTTAATATATCATATTTAATATTATTTCATTCAGTTTTGCTTCTTATAAAGTTTCATTTTGTCTTGATTTTATTATATGAATGAATGATTTGATTATTGAGGTGTAATGCCTTAGCAGTCTTTATTACATTTTATAAGATCTTGCTATATCACATGTAGTATTCCTTTAGTTGAATATCATTATTATTCCTAGTTAACAAGTATAGTTCTTTTTTTCGTTTGCAGGAGTTAATAATGCGTTTAGCTTTCCATTGTTTATTAGGGTTTTTTTTTCAAAACAAGAATGAAAAATCTGTAGGTATGTATTTAAGAAAGAATTGAAAATGCTATCGACATCCTTATTATCATTTTCAAAAACATTTTGCCAAAGTTCACTACTCAGTTTATCCTTGAATTCATTAGTTGAGTTAAAGTCGGTGTTTCTTATAGTTACAGTTTTATAATTATTTCTTTTACTGTTTAGATTTACAACATGTAATTCTAACATCTGGGCATCATGATCCCATAAACCATTTACTATTGAACCCATTATATACATTTCAAATTGAGTTGTATCAATGAAAATATTATCTATTGCAGATCTCAAGTTGTTTTTAACTCTTGTAGGAAAGTTTATTACACTTACAAGATTGTACGAGTTTAGTATGGTATTAGTTCTTGTTTTTCTTTGGATTCAATGAGATAATTTATATTTAGGTCACCACAGATTATTAGATGAACGCCAGGTTTATAATTTTTTTTATTTATACAGGGTGTTTCAAAAAGAGCTTTACAACTTTGAAAGCGTATAGAAATTTATACAGAGGACATACACAACGTTTTGAACTGTCAAAATGTAGCAAAACACACCGAGTTTTACCTCGG
>Ga0123352_10018080_pt1 | contig 11235 bp, 10 predicted proteins | sample TergutLab28metaG_FD_89700 | JGI IMG/M metagenome (GOLD analysis project Ga0123352, IMG submission 89700) | Labiotermes labralis P1 segment gut microbial communities from Petit-Saut dam, French Guiana - Lab288 P1 | ecosystem: Host-associated > Arthropoda: Insects > Digestive system > Gut ... | reverse complement strand
GACCATGGGTTTTAGGAACTTAAATTTACGAGGGGAAGATGGCTTAAATTTACGAGGGGAAGATTGGTCGAACCAGTCCATAACATACATACATACACACATACATACACTCCTTCCCCCACTCTAGCTCCAATTTTTTTTATTGCCTTTTTCAACTCCGTAGTCAAGAACACAGTCTCAGGTATAAAAAATATTGGAGGGGCATTTGTGCTTCTTAACCCCTTCTCCCCTCCCCTCTCCCAAGTTACGCCGGTGGTTCTCACGGCGGCCAAGACGTGGAGTAGGCCTTCTGTCAAATGGGGTGGGACCCCGTATGACCTGGTGAAGGGTTATCGCAGTTACAAAAGAATACTATTTTCTGGATTTATGCAGGCATTTCAGAGGGACGTCGACAAATTTCTACCAGACTGTGTAGCTCAGGCGATCACGTGTCATCTTAACAAAGCGACTACTCTGTGACACAACAAAACTCCTGCTTGGTGGGTACATGAGACTGTTTTCCTGGGATAAATCAGCCATGGAGTAAGGTTGTCTACTCATCTCTACCTACCGCCAAGGTTTGCGCCATACGTCTACTTCCTTTGTGTTATGTGGAACGGAGAGCTTCACCTCCTTCAGCTAACAGGACAATATCAGTTGTCAGCTCTAGGCTAGGGTGACACTGAAGATTATCTCATAGTTGTGTCTTGTTGAACATGTCACTACGAGTCGATATAGTGTATTAAGATGGCCCTCATTTGCAATAGCGTACACGAATTTTTGATCATCTAACTTCTAAGACGAGTCTACTCGTATTACAACAGTTTATTGCACTTCCATAATGCAACTGTACTTATGGCTGTTAGAATAATGTTCCCTTGTCTTTCTTTTCAGGTAAGTGGGCATCTACAGTTCTGTGAGCTGATTCCTGTAACTGTGAGTATTGTAGAGTGTTTGTTGGTGTGTCTCTAGCTCTTCAGTCCATGAAAAGATCTGCTGGAAGACTTTAAAGAAAGAAATAATGTGAAATGCCAGTGCTAAATATGAGGGAAAAAATAAGATGGTTTTGTAAAGAAATGATTTGCGAATTTCTGAACAGTAGTGAAATGGCTAGGTTGTTATAAAAATTAACTGACTGACTGACTGAGTCACTCACTCACTCACTCACTCTCTAATGAACCAGATTTCTCAGCAAGTACGGCAATTCTCCGCATTCTATGGAAACCGAAGTTTTGTGACCGAGTTCACAGTAGCACGCCGTTTGACCCAATTCTGAGCCAAATTCATCCAACACATTTCTTCGTATTTTATTTCTTTGAAATACCCTGTAGTATTTACTTATATAACAAACCAACAAACGCACATCAATACAATATGTTTTATCTCATTCACTATTCACCGACATGTATCGGTCGCTCCTGCTACTATCATCAGGGCGACACACAAGAATACAAACAATATGCAACAGTCGCACAAAACGCATGACTAAAACCACCCGATACAGTTACAGTTAATATCTTAAGCGCCCTCTGTGTTCATGAAATGTCAAATTATGTTGTTATTAAAAAGGATAAGGTCCAGACCTTCTGTATAGGAATTGCTTTAACATTTATTGTACTCCCAACTACTCCTACGCTTTAAGCGTTCTCTTTTCTACAGTTTTCCCCACCAAAACTCTGTATGCATTTCTCTTCTCATCCCTACATGCCACATGCCCCCTCCATTTTATCCTCATTGATTTGATCACAAATAATCTTGTAAGGAGAACAAATCGTGAAGCTTGTCATCATGCATTCTTCTCGAGTATTCTGGTCCTTCTTCCCTGGCCCACGTATCTCCCTCAGCATATAAGTAATGAGTTACTGAATTTCGCTGCGGAAGATGTGTAAAAGCAATAAAACTCAGAATTAGACTTCCAGCTGTAAAAACATGACACCGGAATGTCCCGTGCGTGGAAATCTGTGCAGGAGAAGAAAAGCTTCTGAAAGTCACACCGGACATACGGGATCTCGGGTGTATGTTTTATGTTTGATGCTTTCCGATTTCCGTAGATCATTGCTTTTCGGAAGGCTGCCAGGCTTCATAAGGGGCCGGGATACCCCAGTCGGTATACTGACTCACTACGGGCTGGACGGTCCGGGGATCGAATCCTGGTAGGGGCGAGATTTTCCGCACCCGTCGAGACCGGCCCTGAGACCCACCCAGCCTCCTACACAATGGGTACGTGGTCTTTCCCGGGGATAAAGCGACCAGGGCGTGGCGTTGATCACCCATCCTAACTAGCGTCGAGGTTGAAGGAAGAGTAGAGCTATGTATCTGCTCCCCCTCTGGGCTTTCTGTTCTAGGGTGAACTTTACCTTTACCCAAGCTTCGCCCATTTGTCCTTCTGGTAATAACAACGTGTAGATACAGATCATTACGGTGAGCTGGTGAAGTGTGTTGCGAGAGAAAACGAATACTCGAAGAAAAACCTGTCCCATTGCGTCTTTGTCCACCACAAATCTCACACCGACTGACCCGGGTTAGATCCATATGAGATTTGAAGCCTGAAATTCAACTAAATAGTAGAAGCACTTCTTCTTACCTTATAGAGAATAAATTGTTTATTTATTATGAAAAACAACAGGTCAATATGCTGCCTAAAGTACGAACAACACAAGTGGAGTTTGTGTAAAATTAAGAGCTTGTTTACATTAAATTAGGCCAGATATGTCGAAAGTAATCTGTTCGCTGCCATTTGCCGGTGGACACGACATGACATAGCGGAAGCCTCTTCACTTTTTGGGGTAAAACATGCTATTCTAAAGGATAGTAGCCACTTACGGCTAACGGCTGGTTTGACAGTAAAATTTGTTGGATTTACCATACAGTGTTGCTTAGGGTTCTCAGTGCACACGGCCTGAACCATGGGTCGCCGACCTGTGGCCCGCCAGGTTGTATTATGCCACCCGCGCCCACACTTGTGAATTGTGTATATACTATAAAAATTACACAGCAATTTAGACAATTAGGTATACCAAATGCGGTCCGCGAACCAGCCCACATTAACATTAACGGGATGCCCCTTTGTCATAAAAGATATTTTGTATTGGAGACATCATGTTGATTGTGACGTAAACAAAATTCTTATAATTACAGTATTTACATAAACTTCATTTTGGGAAGGGTGAGAGGGTTGAAGAAGGAATAGTACGGTTTGGACGTGCATAAGCTTTGTTGCTCAGCGTACTGGGAGTTCCGCTTAGCCTGCATCAGAGATGGGAAAAGTGCGGCCCTCATTCTAGTTTCAGAAACACGTAACATGCAAAGTCATAGCTCAGAAATGCGTTGTACGACGTGTTATCGACCAATCAACATAATTTGAATACTCGTACCAAAATATAAACAGAAGTTCCGCCCCACAAATAAGTAACTATGGAGCTAACTGGCTTCGTTGCATCTGTGTTTAGGAACCGGAAACTAAAGTGGTGGTCAGATGTCACTATTTGACAACATGTCACACGTCTCGTAGTAATAACTCCTTTTGTAAGAATATTTTCAATATTTTTACTATTAATGTGACTTTTTAAAAATTAATTTCAGACATGTTTTACTGCCCCCAATACAGACGTTGATTCGGCCGTAGTGCTTGGAAGTTGATTGCAAGGTTGTTCACCGGACTGTGCAGGCAGCAGGACCATTTTAAATAACGATCGTTATGTGGAGACAGTGCTCGAAAAATAGGAGTGTCAGAAATAACACGTGACATGGCTTCTTTCCTGCTTGGCCGTGAAATAGTTCGGTGCTTCTCCAACGCTCTGGAGTCACCGACCCATTATGAAGTGTCACTAATTTTTTGGGCCACCCTCCCCCTCCGTCCCAAAGTTTTTCACCACACGTGTCCCTTAGGCAGAAATCACGTGGTATTTATTGGCCTGAATTTTTACAAAATACCAAATATTTAACACTTCGAAGGACATAAAGAAAAGAGTGCAGACAGGAGAGGTGATTTTTTTAACGCTTTAAACATTACTTCTTATTTACGAGGGGTGCTGATAAGTCCTTAGCCCGAACTACTTCCCGAAGTCGTAGGACGCAATCAATAGTGTCTTTGGAAAGAGGGGTCTGTTCATGTGCCGAATTGCAAGTCTTTTCTTGTTACAGAGGCTGAAAGGGAGCATGTAAGGCGACGTGCGCGATTTCAACAACATGGAATCGCGAGCTGTTATCAATTTTTTTTACCTGCAAGGCAAGGCGACGAAGGAAATTCACGCCATTCTGATAGAAATATTAGGGGAATATGCACCATCTTATGCTACCGTCAAAAACTAGGTGGCCCAGTTTAAACCTGGTGATTTTTCCACCTGTGATGCGCCTCGTCCTGGACGACCCAAAACAGTTACAACTCCGGAGATTATTGATCAATTTCACCAGCTAATCTTGAAGGACCACCGGATTTCGGCTAAATCAATAGTTGAACAAATGGGCATCTCATGTGAGCGGGTTGGGTCCATCATTCACGAAGATTTGGACATGTAGAAGCTCTCCGCGATGTGGGTCCCGAAATGCCTGAACGCAGATAAAAAACGTCAACGGTGCCAATCGTCCGAGCAACGTCTGTAGTTTTTTTTCGGCGCGAACCAAATGATGGACGAAACCTGGTTATATCACTATGACCCGGAGACAAAGCAACAACCAATGAAGTGGCGGCATAGCGGTTCACCACGCCCCGCCCAAAAAAATTCCGAGTGCAAAAATCACTGCAAAAGTTTTCGCCTCGATTGTTTGGTATCAAGACGGCATCCTCCTCATTGAGTATCTTCCAAAGGGGCAAACTATCAACGCTCAGTATTACTCAACTCTGCTGGTGCAATTGAAGGATATTTTGAAGGAAAAGTTCACCAAGGGGGTCTTGTTCTCGCATTTCAATGCCCCGGCTCTCCGGGCACTTGAAAATCCAGAAGAAGCTGGCCTACCTGGACTTCCAGTGTCTTGATCACCCGCCCTATTCTCCGGATCTGGCCCCGTCGGACTACCACCTGTTCCCTGTACTGAAAAAACAACTGAAAGGTCGCCATTTTTCGTCCGACGCGGAGGTCATTTTTGCCGCGGAGACCTGTTTGGACGGACAAACTTCTGATTTTTTTGAGTGGCTTGCAAAAGTTAGAGCAACGGGCTAAGAAGTGTATTGAGCTTCGTGAGGAATATGTTGAACAAATCCCTAGTTTGGTTGCTGTAGCTTGTTTCCTTCCTGGTCGGACTAAGGACTTATCAGCACCCCCTCGTACACCACGTATGAAGATTCACTTGATACTTCACAGAGAACACAGGTGCCTCAATCAAAAAGACCAGTTATTAAATTATGTGTAATAACCCGGTCGATTTTCTTCGTTAGAGCCGTATGGGGAATACATAAATACACTGTACGGGGTAAAAGCAAATTTTCTAGTAAACCTTTTGTTATATATAGTTACCACTAAGTTTTAAAAGCTTGAAGTCTCTAAAATATCCCGTAATTCAATATAAAATTTATAGTGATGTCCATAATGTTCCTTGCGATAATGACAGTGAAGCCAGTAGAGTGGCCCATCAAAACCCCGCGCCTTATTGAATAGTGTATATTCATTTTTGCTGTCCCTGAGGGTTCAGCCGACCTCCAGCTAAAAGGCACCGAAATAATCCACACTTGAATGGGTCTTAATCTAGCTGTGGCATGATTGTGTGTGTTGCTAGTAGAATTGGCGGGTAGCGAGCACTAAATCTGACTCTTATTATTTCTGTTGTTCCAAGCTGAGTATATTTCATGTTTTGTAAGACAGTTCCTGCCATTCGGGAACCTAATTTCCGCGAACTTTATCGTTATTTCGAGATCCGTCATGAACTATGAGGCTAATAAACAATTAATAATAATTGTAATTACGACTGCAGCTTCTCTTCAGGTACTTCTTTACAAGTCCGCCCATTTCTCCTTTCTTCTCCCCCTTACCGGCCATCTCTTCTCGTCCTCAGTGAACAAAAAGCTGCTTCATAGTGCGGGAATAAAATACTGGAAACGAAACCTTTAATTTATTTTACCATCAAATTATAGGGGCATTTTTTTTTTCACTGCATGTGTCTATGGACCGAGATATTTAACTGCTTTTCTTTTTTATGGCCCATGAACAAAGCTGAACTAACCTCTTCCTATCTTGCATAGCTGCATTTCTAGGCAATATGTACAGAGTATGGGAGTGCTGTTATCATCTGCTACTGTCGTACGTTACATAGGAGTGTTCTTTCCGAAAATAAAATTCGTTCTTGCTCCATGGAAAAGAGTCTTCTTGAGTAGCCCTTAGTTGCTCCTGCGGTCACCCAAGTCTCCACATTTTGCGGAGCCACAAGTTGCACTTCAATGTTGAATCCAGCTGACACCCCCATATGATATCTTTTTTTATTTTAATTTCTTCCTGTAGGCGTAGGTCTCCATTAGAAATTTTTGGACTGAATTATTTTATGCATCGTTTTATCTACGTTCCCCGCCTATTTGTTAAAGTTTGATTTCACTAACTTAACATTTCACAATAGGCACACATTATGAAGTTCCTCTTTGAGAATTTTTACTCTTTTCCTACTTTTTCTCACTTACATCCACATATTTGTTCAGTACTTTGTTTCTGAACACCTTTAATTTATGTCCGTATGTCACGATTGTAGGGCAAGTTTCTTATACACTTTTATATGACAGCTGTAATTATAGAACTGAGTTTTTAATTTTTAGGCTATTAGATAGGAGATGAGAATTGAGAAAATTCTCTTTTTTTTAAGGCAACGAAGATGTATGAAAAGAACCTTCGATTTTTTAGTATTTTTCTTTTTCAGATATTGTAACTTTGCCACACTTCCAAAGACATTTTTTTCTAATATGTTCCTTAATGTTTGTGATTTATGAACTTAACGTTCGGTTTCCTCATTGCTTGCTGAAAGATCAACCGTGCTTCAGTGCCTACCGAAGTTTATTTCCTGGTGTTCATACTTTGAACAAACGCAGATTTCAAATACAGTAGTCCGTTGGTTATCCGGACCCCGTTCAGTCGGATTCCCCGATAATTCTGACAGTTTTGGACCAATTGTAACTCTTCATTTTCCCTCGGTGATCCAGTCCAGTCATTGTCCTGATCATCTGGAGGGAAATCGGATAAAAACGGTACTCCGAGACTGTTGGCGCGGGTGATTCGGGAAGAGCCAACGTGTTTTTATCTGCCCAGCAGTAAAGGACTTGATCTCATGAGTGTCTTAGCTCTCTTTCTCTTTTCTTTCACTATTATATTGAAATGATAGTGACAAAAGTCTCATTATTATTATTATTATTATTATTATGCTCGGTTAAATGCAGCATTTTGGCCCCAAGGAGTTATATTTTAGCTTTGAATGTTAGGGTTTTGTAGGTTACCTATACCACGGAGTTTCTCCCACGGTGGTTCGGATTTCCCGGTGATCCGGACTACCATTCTCCCCATATAGTCCGGATGACCGAGGGACTAATGTATTTTGAAACTTAAATTTCTTTCAAAAATAAACCGTATATTAATTTCGGGGAATACATGTCAATCAATTCAGAATATTCTCATCTGGTATCTAAGAAGGTAAAGATTAAAATATACAGAACTGCAATTTTGCATGATATTTTATATGGGTGTGAAACTTGGTTTCTTACATTGAAGGAAGCAAACAAACAAGAGTGTTTGGATATTACGGTGCTGACAAGGATACTTAGACCTAAGACGAAAGAAGTAACAGGAGGCTGGAGAAAATTGCGTGGTAAGGAGTTTCGTGATTTTCTCTCCACACCAGGTATTATGGTGATCAGGTGAAGGAAGCAAGATGAGCGTTGAACGTGGCGTATATGGTAGAGAAGTTAAATGTATAGAGATTTCGGTGGGAAAACCAGAAGGAGCGGTAGGCGAAGATGGGAGGATAGCATTGAAATGGATCTTTAGAAAACAGGATGGAAGAATGTGGACTTGTTTTCGCTGGTGGAGGGTAAAGGACTAATGTTAAGCTGTTGTGAGCATGGTAATGAAAGTTCGGATTCTGTAAAACGTAGGGCATTTCTTGACTGAGGAACTGTTAACTTCTTGGGAATAACTCTGATCATGTTGTTGATTAATTGGTCCTGGAGCGATAAATTAGTTTATGCGTGTACGAGCTACTGGCCTTTTTATTTTGTATTCCGTAATCAGAGATAGTCAATTTGTGCACTCAGCAAGGACGTCTCAGTTGTTTTAGTTTCAGCGTTCAAAAAATTATGATGCAGGTAGCAATCGCACAAGTACGTTCGAGGCCACAGTTCTGTGGTATGCAGAACTTTAGTCTTCGAAGTTATGGATTTGCAACGCATGAAAGGTCTCAGTGAAGGACCTTGAGTGAAGGAGGTGACGATTAGCTGTCCAGTACTGCATTAGTTCAGCACCACACTGTGCACCACACTGTGCAGACCCAAGCTTACAACGAGCCACTCAGAGACATAAAGATTTTATAAATTTTTTGACGTAGTTTACGAAACAAAATTGTAGTGTTCTCATAGCACGCACATCTTGACAACAGTGAGCTATAATAACAAACTGGATTGGATTAAAGTGATTTCACAAACAAAAGAAAACTAAAGAGTTAGTAGTTACGTTATGACACCAAAATTACTTCCGTCTTACCACTGAGTCATGTAGGTAGTGTCCCCTTTATGATTGCACTGATCAGGACACTGCCATACAGTGTCCAGGCGGTTGCAGACTTTCTGTGCCATAAAACTGCCATGCTGACGGACACGATAAAGTGACTATCGTGAACAGGCTGTTAGGTTCGAATCCAATATGGAGCTGTGTTAATTCCCACTTGCAGGCGGGAACCTGTTTCAGTTCCGAAATGTTGACATTGTAGTGAATAGTTCACAAATTGCAAATCCGTGTTGCAGGCTGAAGCCTGCAACACAGATACCACTCCAACCCATCCACACCGAATCTCCAACACACATCGAACCAAGAACAATACGACCAATGTGGTAATTCAACAGAATAGTCACAAGCTCCTGATGATGGATATATTAATGTCCGTAACATGTTGAGCACTTAAGAAGTGAAATAAAATAGCAAGTGACATCAAGTTGGTTTTTCATTCTTCAACTATCACAGTGATGCATGGTCCAATAAACATAAGATTCATAATGACTATGTGTTATAAATTTACTTTAAGGTAATGTGTTTCTACCAACGTTAGTCATCATGGGGCAGCCAAAATCATAAGAGTTATAGTTACTTAGTGTTAATAATGCACCTGTGACTACGCATCTTATGATTTTGGCTTCCTGTAGATGACCAATTTTGGTCTAAACACATTACTTTAAACATATTCTTATATTGGAACACACTATTTGTTTTGGCAGTATTGAATCCTTTGTAATGCGATATAACACAGCGGAATATTTAAATCGGAATTTGCAAGAAGAACTATATTTGTGGAACACCTTATGATATCACGCCTGGCGTCGTCTGTTCTCTTTCCTGGTATAAATCGTGTAATATTAGAGTTACTTAAATCGCAGTTATGATCGAAGGTAGGCAGGTTTCGTGTGCTGCTTACAGTTGCATCAGCCGCGGGAGTGCCGCTGAAGAATATAGTGATTAATATGGTCCATCGTCTAGAAACTGGGAACGCCCACGATCTAAAAAAAAATTCTCGTCTACGAGCTTCAATATACCGGAAACCTTCTCTGTGGTTGTTTATTGCTTTCGTTGTACCGGAATCGTAATAAATTATTCGTGATTTACTTAGCACAGGCGATTGTATTTAATATTTATTGTACTTATGTGAGATTATGACAGCAGTGAGTGTCAGTGTCACTGTGCACTGGAATGTGACGTCATGTAATATGATGGAGAGACGCCATTATTACAGAACAACGTGCTTTCGCCATCTTCTGTCCTGAACACGGAGGCAGGAGGTTTTTCTGAAACGGTGGTGACTACATACCAGACCGCACGGTGTTACATTCCAAGGGACAGTGTTTATTAATTCTGAGCACTTGTCGTGACGCTTGTTTCAGTGTCTTTTACGTTTTCGGGTGTTACCAATCAATAATTCTACCTTGTCGAATATCCTGTCAATCTTGTGTTTCCTATTGGTTAATGTTTTATGTTCCCTCTTATTTTGGGGGTGGATCTGGAAGGTGGCAGTTCTGTCACACCTCTTCCGATAACGTGTTCTCTCTCTGATTTATTCTGCGTTCTATAGAGTCTGTTATTTATGGAATTTGCAATTCTGTCTTAATTTCGAAATAGTGTACCTGTTTGTCCTTATGCAAAACATTTTTGCTTATATCAGTCTTTTGCCATAACTCAGCACCCACAGTAGCTTAAAGGACTTGTTCATTGGTCGTCATTTTTTTGATGTGCTGATTAGCTCAAAGAGCGGACATTTCTCAATGCGCTAATGAACTTGCCTACATTTGGGGTTCGTATTCTTATACAGATAGCTTTGAAATTCATTTTCGGCTTTTAGCTCTCCATGCAATTAAATAAATGCTGTGTGTGTGTCAGTGTGTGTATCACGGCTCCGAATCGGTTAGATGTTTAATTCTTAACACGGAGTCTCGAAGCTTATCTTACTTGTTGTAGAGCAGATTTTTAAATAAAAGGATCCTCGTAAAATTGCGTCAAAGACTGGTGCCAGAACCACTGTTCTAGATAAATATTTGTCGAGATACGGGTAGGGAGGGCTACGTAACAGCGTAGAGCGCAGCCGAATCAAATATACACATAAACTCGTTACGAAATTTTGTAACGGTAATACTGTGTCAGGATGAGCGAAACGCAAGAGGGCTGTCCTATAGTCATCTGAACAGCACCAGTATTTTGTGCCTGACGACTGGTTAACCGGTTTCAAAAGGAGAGAAATCGAGGGGTGTAGGAGGAGGTACGCAAAGACAGAAAATATGCATTTTAGAAATAAACATGGGGAGAAAAAAGGATTATAAACGAAGAAAAGGCAAATGCAGTTAGCTGGATGGAGGGGCGGATGGATACATAGATAGATATATGATGGATAGATGGATAGATAGATAGATAGATAGATGGATGGATAGATGGATAGATAGATAGATAGATAGATGGATGGATAGATGGATAGATAGATAGATAGATGGATGGATAGATGGATAGATAGATAGATAGATGGATGGATAGATAGATAGATAGATAGATAGATGGATGGATAGATAGATAGATAGATAGATAGATAGATAGATAG
>Ga0123352_10018079_pt1 | contig 11235 bp, 11 predicted proteins | sample TergutLab28metaG_FD_89700 | JGI IMG/M metagenome (GOLD analysis project Ga0123352, IMG submission 89700) | Labiotermes labralis P1 segment gut microbial communities from Petit-Saut dam, French Guiana - Lab288 P1 | ecosystem: Host-associated > Arthropoda: Insects > Digestive system > Gut ... | reverse complement strand
TTAAATGGGAAGCACTATAGAAAGTATTTACGGCAATCTCAGATGAGCTTTGCAACTAAGCAGCATTAAATGGGAAGCAGTATAGAAAGTATTTACGGCAATCTCAGATGAGCTTTGCAAATAAGCAGCATTAAATGGGAAGCACTATAGAAAGTATTTACGGCAATCTCAGAGGAGCTTTGCAACTAAGCAGCATTAAATGGGAAGCAGTATAGAAAGTAGAGCAAAATATATTTGGAAGTGTTTTACTGTATATTTTGTTCTAGGCCGCCTTGCATGCACTGCAATATATAGTGCAATACAGCGACCAAAGCAGCACGACTCTTACGGATTTTTGTTCTTTTAGGCCCTTAAGTAAAATATGGGGTTTACTGCACGTATTTTCACCGTAGTGCTGGGCGGTTTCAGTTACAGATTGACTAAACCGAATGGCACCAAAATGATCAAGAAATATTGAAACTGTGGGCGGAAATTAATTTACCCCCTCAAGTAAACTCTGACTGTATTTTAAACGACATTCATTAATTCACGCTCGCTTGACGGGTTTTTGTAGAGAAGTCCTATGATGAATTAATTGAAATCCAAGTGATCCAACAGTGTGTTTAGTCACCGGTACTGGGCCATATATAGAGGGACAGCTGAAAGCACAGATGGACGGATGTGGTCTCCAAATAAAGATTCTCCTTTACGTCATAAAGAATGCCGAGGAACAGTTCTGTGGTCTCAGCGCGTTCCGCACAGAAATCAACGTCTCGGCTGTGAAGAAAAGTCGCAGCGAGAGACGCACGTAGGTCTTTAGGTAACGTGTATTCTTATTTTTGTGCCTTTTAACCAGTTTCAGAGTGTAACGAGAGATATGAGTGAAAATCACAAATAAGATGTTTTAGGAAAATCGGTGGGGTGGGGGGGGGGGAAAAAGGTGTTCCCTTTTTGCATGTGAAAGCTCCTGAAAAGAAAGGACCCCACACTGCACTACAAGAATATCAGGCCCTTTGTGGGATCTATGGACTGTGTAGTTACGACATAAGATATATCGCTCGTGTTTCTCATAACTTTGAGATACAGTGATCCATTTGTTTATGGTAAATGCAATCTTTTAGAAGCCGTCTTATTCCGTCTTCCCAGTGAATTGAATCATCTCATGGATACTACAGGGTATTCTTAATTTTCTGGCACTTTGCGCAGAATCGGTACACTTGAATAACGGAGAGGGCTTACAGCATTGCAACAGACATATAGAAACCTCCAGGTTTATTTGTAGCTGAAGCGCGCACTTAGTTTCGTCGGTGGCCACCAGGGGAGCAGGTTGAGTGAAAATGGCGGCGACGGAGATAGATGAAGTTGTTGCGTGCTTGAGTACGAAAGAACACAGCCGATTATGGCTGTGCTGTAAAGATTTCGGACCAAGTTCGGAGAGGACCCTCCGGCGAGGAACAGCATCAAGCTGTGGTATGAAAATTTCAAGTGTGACATGTGCCTGTGTGTAGCATCACATCCATGACGACCAGGCCCTTCGGTATCCCACAACGATCCCTATGGCGAATTCTTCGCAAGCGTCTCCGCTGAAGTCATGCAATCATCCTTCCAGCCATACAAGTCTACCGATAATATAAACAGCCAACTAGATGCAACAGTAATAATTTTATTAATAATTACAATCAGCTCAACATGTTTCGGGCGATAATATCGTTCATCTTCAGGAGCACTACACTGTGTTTACAGCTTTTGGTATAAAGCACCGACGATGCTGCCTGCTGGTGATCTGGTCACCAGCAGGCAGCATCGTCGGTGCATCGAGTTGGCTGTTGCATCTAGTTGGCTATTCATATTATTGTATCAGTGATGCACGGTTACACAAAAATGAAATGTACCGATGTCACGAAATGTGTCAAGGAATTACGGATAACCCCGTATTTGATTGCTTTAGGAAACCTATCAACTTATACGGTTCGTGTCCCTATCGGCTTATGTATCTACCGTGAGGATTTAGACAGAAGTGTTCTCTGAAACGTCGGCACATAACTGCCAGTATGCACGGTGTCACATCTCAGAACACGGTGCCGCTGAACTTCATAGTTTAGCGGCACCTCACATGAATTACATGACCCCGTCGTCATTCATGCCGTTCGACGCCACGCAACTTGTGCAGTTTATGCAGCGCCTCCAATAAACTGTGTAACCGCGGCCCTAAGAAACTCCTGTAAGCCTGGCTTACTACTTCAGGGTGTTTATTGTGTAATCCCTAGCTCAGCAGTTGTGCTATCTTGAAAGTGCAAGCAGGCGAGGAAGGACTAGACATCGTACAGTCTGTTTTTGGTGTTTTCGAGTAAAAGTCATACATTCTGTCAACCACAAGTACATAGTTCACTGATACACAATAAAATTTCATATTGGTCTGCCACTTTCACTTATTATTCTGCATGTAGAGTAAATAGGCATGCACGAGCCCAATAACGCAACTGTTTGTCACTATAAGTCAGAATTTAATCCTCAGTAAGCGCATTATCTTATGTTTTCTTAAACGAATGTTTTTAACAAAAGTTTACATTAGAGTCATAGGTATACTTACGTATGTACGACCCTTCAGTATATATGTACGTGTATGTATGTATGTATGCACTGTGTGTTTGTATGTGTGTACGTGTCTGTATATGTGTGTATGTTTGTATGTATGTGTTTATGTGTATTTGAAATGTGTACTTGTGTTTATACATGCGTACGTATGTGTGTATGTATGTATGTGCATTTCTGTATGTGTTTATGTGTATTTGCGAATGTGTACTTGTGTTTATAATGCGTACATATGTGTGTATGTATATATATATATATGTATGTGCATTTAAGTCTGTGTTTATGTGTATTTGCGAATGTGTACTTGTGTTTATAATGCGTACATATGTGTGTATGTATATATGCATACATATATGTATGTATGTATGTATGTATATATATATGTATGTATGTATGTGCATTTATGTATGTATTTGTGTGTATTTGCGAATGTGTACTTGTGTTTATACATGCGTACGTATGTGTGTGTGTGTGTGTGTGTGTATATGTATGTATATATGTATGTATGTACGTTTGTTTGTATGTATGTATGTAAGTATGTGCATTTATGTGTGTATGTATGTACGTATGTACAGTAACAGGGTTTTGTGTTGCAGCACTGCACGATTCAGCAGCTAGCTCGTTCTGATACGTTTTCATGACAGTCAAGTCTGTGTCCTAAAGCCAATGGCTTTGCAAATAGTCGAAACATTTTCGTTACGAGTTTCATGACATCTAAAGTGACAAATAGCTTTTGCTCTTTCGTGTGTCTGCAGCACTTACCCTCATTTGGCGACAGTTGTTTTACTTCCGCTCAGAACCCGATCTGTTACCAATACAGCTACTAGTTCGTAAGGAACGTTGCAAGGATAAAAGCCGAATTGTCTCTACCTGGAACTCCAATACTCGTTCTGAGAACAATGTTCGTAGTTTCAGCATTGTCTTCAAGAGGGTTCTGCGTAGGGGAGAACACCGCAGGCGATAATGAGACCGAATTTTATATTGTTCTTTCCTTGCGTTGTCCATAACAATTCGCAAAACTCAACCAACAAAATTCACAGTGTTGTTCCTTAGGTATTTTTATATTATAATATGACAATGAATATTGCTGCATATTGCGATCCAGAAGGGAACGTCTTCTGGGAACCAACCAAATCAGTACGACATGAAACCAAACTAGCCTCTTTTATGCACAGTTCACACGGTGTAAAAGAGTCTGACATTTAAAATGTTGACATTTATTTGCGGATCTTGACAAGCAGCATCGCGGACTCAACCTACATACGTAACGAAAGTAAACACAGTAATGTGTTAACTTTCGTGGCTAATTCCTTTTCATGTGACATTGTTTTGATAACGATCCCTTTTGGATGGAAACATGCAGGTATATTCAGGGTGATACTATAATACAAGTGTCTAAAGAACAGCACTGTGCATTTTGTTGGGTGAATTTTGCGAATGGCTCCGAATGTTATTCGTCGCCGTCTCCGCCGACGGTGACGCTCGCGTTCCTTATTTCCGCGTTTTCGCTCAGCTTCTTCCCCCCCCCCTCCTCTTCTTATAAATGAATTTTTTAACCAAATCGCTTTCAGGACGTGATCCGTTACTCTGATATTGCCTTTTCTTAATGTCATGTCCCGTCTGAATTACACGTGTAGGTGGGATCGTGTGGATCACATGCCGTTCTGACCGCGTTAATCCCTCGGTGCAGCATGTGATGTTATAGGTCATGTGAACCCGCAAGTATTAGCGTGCACTGGGCACAGCCGAATGTAGACCTACTGATCGGAACAAATTTATGTGTACTACTGTGCAAAGTAAGTTACTGGGACTATGTAACGACGGCCTATCAACTACCAATTTAAGCGGTATCAAGATGATTGGGATGAATTTTTGATAAATAACGAGACTGGACACAGGAAAGGGAGATTCCGAATTTGATTAGTGCGGTCGAGGAAAACAACGAATTCGTTAATGAGCTATACGATCCTGCACTGGTTAAAACATAATTCAGATATTGTTCGTTAAGTTACGATGTTTATTGTTTATCCCCTTTGTTTAAGTTTTGGCATATCGCAGCTGACAATAGCTGAGTTTGTGCTGTTCAGTTATCACATTCAAGTTTTGGTGGACGCCTACTGTCGTGATATTGACGGGATGGAAAGTTTGGATTCCATTACATTGCAGGAACCAGTTTTTATGTACAAGGAAACTCTTAAGTAAATTACATAGAACTATGATACTGGATATGACTCATGTAGTAAGAACTGTTAATGTGAAACTTGAAAATTTCTGCTATAATCAGGTGTGTAACGCCGGCTAATATATTAGACGGTGTGAAAAACGTCTCCCTTGCCAGTTGTGCATATTGCTACGCTTTAATTTTGATTATGTTAGGCATAATAATATCGTCAGTTAGTACACGAATGGACCAGTTAAATAGGATACGGAACTTTGTGACTTCGATAACAACAGAAGAAGGAATATTGACGTTTTGCTGACCTTGCATCTCAGTTTATTTATCTCAGTAATTAACCAACTTTACATGTTTCGAGCACATGTGCTCGAAACATGTAGGAGGCATGAAATAAACTTATTGTAAAATAAAAATTTTTTTGCATCAAGATGGCTAATTACTGAGATAAATAAAAAAAGAAGGAATATTGAGGTTATTTCCCGCGACATAGCTGGTATTCATTTTACTGTTGCAAAAATATTCGCAGTACCTACACTTCGAACAAGTTGTACTTTCTTAAACACGCACCATGTAGAAAAATGTTTGAAATATGTAACTGTGTTATCTGTCTGCATTGTGCCATGTGGACCAACAAAGATTTTCTTAGGATGAGTCGTTTTTTTAAAAACGTTTTATGTTTTTTGATTTAAGTGTCAGGCAGTGTCCATATTTTGTAAGAACATTGTGGTATATATGTGGCGAATAAGAAATAAAATATTTTCGTCTAGGCTCCAGGTCAGAGTTTTTTTTTTATCGAAATTCGAACTGTAATTTCTTAAATAGCCACGAGGGCAGACGAAGGTTTTGCTTTCACTTTCTAAGCCTTTTTTTTCAAAGGACAAGTCAAAACATTTAGGGTGGTGATTTTGTTTGTTTATTTTGCCACAGCAGAAACTGATACAAGCTCTTTTCGTAGTCACCATTATTCGGTTCCCTTTTTTAGTGACCTTGGTGTGTTTTGTTCAAGCTGCCGCCCACCTCTGTGAGTGTAGTGCAGTAGGCGCTGAGAGCTATAAGTTAACGTCTTTCGAAGCCTCGGAGGAATCCCGGCTTGTACTCATGATATTGATAGAGGGAAATTGTCATCGTTCGAGGGGGCAATTACTGTCACCGCGATGTCATCAATCATACGGCTTGGTTACTGGAGTTCCCAGTGTGCTTGGGATTGCTGTTTGAAACTGAATAGTATGTGTCAAGAAGAAGACCCTAACCATTCTGTAGAGGTTGATGAATATGCAAGGGACGTCGTCATACCCAGACAAATGTCACCGTGTCATATTAACTGCAGACTGATATTCAACATTTGTCTTTCACAAAAGGTTGCATCTTATGAACCACTTGAAGGGACATGCATTAGTCGTATGAGTGTGCGATTCGTCTTAACTGTATCAACTGCAGGACTCTAACATTGTCTGAATTCAAGCCGCGTTGTCATAAATACAGTGAATGTGCGTAGAAGAAGGTAAGTGCAAACAGGAACAGCACATCGCACAAGAAGTTTCGAATACTTGTTTGAAGGATGGAGAATTTTCGTATCCCAAGAATCGTTTATGAACAAATTTGATGTGGTGCGTCTACAAACGTAGGTGGCGATTCTCGGCCCACACTTCGGTATTTAGGTCTTCAAATTTTAACTTTTAGAATTCTTCATATCTACTCCTGAGAATTATGAGAATTACAGTTAGTGAAGGGGCAGACTATGGCGTTTTATTAATGTTGGTGTTGAGGTTAGTGGGAGTGGCGGCGGCGGTGGCGATGATGATGATGATGATGATGTTCATCATCTCGATCGTACTGATATATTAAATACACGCACCGGCGTTATTTTGTGTGATAGCTGTCCGGATTAGCATTCAGGATAAAGTGTAATTTACAGGGCTAAAGCAGCAGACGTTGTCGGTTTGAATTACTATCACTAATTCCGAATGGGACAAGTTGACACTCGGAAACTAATTTTAGATATTTGGCATCAGGGATAAGACTGATTAGGTGGGAACAATTTCTGTGCTGCAGAATTCACAGTGCACAGTTGCCCGTGGCCGATGCTGTCTATCCAGCAGCGTTGCACCACAAGTGATCCGTACATATGGCCGAAAGTTCTTGCTACAGATGGCAGTAATTTGTTGCTGCATTGCCAGTGACATTAATGCAGAAGATAACTTTGTAATTTTGCGTGACGTCGTGCAGTCTGGTACCTGTTTACCAACGTCTGAAAAGAACCTGTTACCTGCATCATCAGAATAATCGTCTTCATAGTCATCAAAATGAGAATCTGTGAGGGGGCTTAATATTTTTAAAATATGGTACGATTTTACATTTTAATAACTAAAATTTCTACGTTTTTTTTGTACGTCTGTGTGTTAGTAAAACATTATAGTAGCGGGAACGTTTTATGCAAGATTACAGAGACGATATTCCAAAGCGTGAATTAGCATATCCAGCAGTAGTAAAAACAGAGGGCGAAACTCATTTCCAGAGGAGCTTTGGATTAGTGTTTCAGATGCACAGTGGAGCAGGAATTGGTTACCTGCAGGGGCATTTGCACCACGCATAGACATGACCTAGTTCCACAGTGTTATGTTCCGCGAATGTGCTGAGGGCAGAGTGGACTGGCTGACACTGTGCGAGATAAAAAGATATACCCTCGTGTCACGCTTTGTTGCTGGGCTGCCCTAGGGTTCACACGGCCTGGTAGGCCAAGCCTTAGTGTCGCCCGGCGGTACTAGTGGGCTTAAGTTCTTACAGGACATAGTTAACGACTGACCATGTGTTTTGCACCAAGCACCGGGCTTCATACGTCAGTAAACTTTAAACATTTCATGGTTCCCAAAGGAATGTGTCTTGAGGGAGATAATTGCAATTCTCTCCAAGTTGTGAGGACTAGTAAACGGAGGAACGAGAAGTTCGGTTGTCCTACAAAACGTCGTCACAAGCAACTGATGGTCTTGTCACCCATTCTGACACAAACTGTAAAATAGTTTCTAGTTCTTGCGTCACTGGCTGAAGATTCATGTGTGGGTCCGGAAGTGTTACTTATTATTCTGTTAGTGCTTTAAGACAGGAGTTTAGGGACATTTGAGAAATGGGTGGCAGAGGTAGTCGGATTACGACGGTCTTCTCTCAAAACTGGCTGCGTCTCAAATTTGGTTTCACATCGTGTCGGATACGAGTATGTGCAGTACATTTGACATGGCTAAGGAGGTTTTGATCCATATAACGAGGTGTTCCCTTTCTGTTTCATTTTCTTGTGTTAAACTGACCTTTTGACATGGAATAATGAGGGACCGATAACATTAGTTTCGGCACTTCGTATGAAATTTATAGTTCAGTAACGTTCACTGCTACACAAGGAATGTACATAATTTCACTGGCATTATTTTCAGCAAATAGTCCGGGCTGCGATCGGTGTACTACTGTTCTGTATGGGTCATTTTAGGCGCGTTCGCAAAATTGCGAAAAGATAGTATTAGCTTCGTTATGTCTGTCCTTCCGTTTGTCCGTCCATCCGAATGGAACAACTCGGCTCACACTGGACATATTTCCATGAAATTTGAAATTTGAATATTTTAAAAATAATTGTCGAGAATATTCAAGTTTCACTTAAATCGGGTAAGAAAAACGGGTACAACGTACATGAAGACCTATATATATTTTTGATCATATCTCGCTCAGTTCTTCTTAGAATGAGAAATGTCTCAGATAAAAGCTGTAGAGGAAATCAAAACACGCATTTTGTTTTATGTAACTTTTTTTTTCGAAAATCGTGCCATTCGTGACATAATGTGGAAAAATATTGTAGAGTCCGGCAGGCCACAGGTAGCCTTAGTTATCCGATATGCTAAGCGCTTGCTGGGTACCTAAGGCTACAAACACACACTCACAGTATGTAATACTTATTGCTTTTCCACTGCAACAGTGGTTACAAGAACGCGCCTCAATGTTACGTTATATATACATTTTCTACCTCCTTTAATTTTCGATCGGTGAAATTTAAAGCGCACGGCTATCAATAGCGGATTGGTGAAAGAAACAAACAAACACACACACACACACACACACAAACACACACAAGAAACCTGCTCGTGGCACCCCACGTGCAGAGTAGGGCAGTACGTCAGAACTGTTAGGTTCTTTACGGACCAAAACTAACGAATGACCTACACCGAAGTAACTTACAGACTCTGTACATACGAGAAATATATTTCAAAACACATATCATTGTCTCTTGACGTAGGACTTACAGTTAGAACGAAGAACACAGCCGTTACATTTTAGATTTTTATGGCGAAGACGTCTTCTGGGATCCGCTGCGTGTACTCATATGTACGGACGTTTAGGAGCATCCTGCTGCCTCCGTCTTCAGGGTAGAACATATCTGCCAGATTGAACGATGACATATTCCAGACAACCGCAGCCTTCATGTGTGGTATTGTAACCACCAACCGTTAGCGAGCCGCATAATGGATTTTGAAGAACCGTATTTTGCTGGTTGCAACAGCGTTGTTTGCTGCTGGTAGAGTACTTTCTTAATGTCACTATATTAAAGGGTAGTTGTTTATCACCGTCATCTCATATATTTATTATGTTTTATTTATCAGACGAGTTACACGGCTACATGTTTCAACCAATTATGTAAGGTTAACCAACAAAATGCACTTTTCAAATTAATGTTTTAATTCAATTCTTCTTGTCTTCTACTTGTACATGTTTCGAACAACTTATGTTCATCTCCAGGAAGACTGTATTGTACATGTAGCCTTATATGGCATGTTTTCCATGCATTTATGCAAGCAGTCTACCAGGTTCGAAGGATGTGCTCTAAACATACCATATAAGGTTACATGTAAATATAGTCTTCCTGAAGATGAACATAAGATGTTCGAAACATGTACATGTAGAAGACAAGAAGAATTGAATTGAAACATTAATTTAAAGTGCATTTTGTTGGTTAACATTACATAATTTATAACAATGCACGGTACACAAAACGTAATGTTTCGCCCAAAAAGTGCCCATATTCAGGCCATTGAAATAAATGAAGTTACAGTTAAAATAGCAGCTTAATTTTTGTAAGCTTAGCATGAGATCTCAGTCCTTCGCTGTTACAGTACACGCGTCAATACAAAACGTCAAAACCAATATAATATATGGTAAGTAATCTCGGTAGAGGACATCCCGTTGTGTTTAAAGTACGTTAATAAAATAAAATAAAATAATTACTCCGTCTAACACAATTATATGTTTATTTTATTATTATTATTATTATTCTATTATTGGCTACTAGTTTCGGCCTCAAAAGGCCATCATCAAGCCAATATTTACACAAAACTTAAAATGCTGGTTTATATAGTACAAAAACGTCAATTTTATGGGATCCCATTTACATGCATTAGTATAAAACAGTACAAATACTAATGAATGTAAATGTGATCCCATAAAATTGATGTTTCTATATTATATGTTCTGGCATTTTACGTTTTGTGTAAATATTGGCCTGAAGATGGCCTTTTGGGCCCGAAACTGGTAGCCGATAATAGAATAATATTGAAATAAACATATAATTGTGTCAGACGGAGCGCAAATTTTATTTTAATAATATGATAAATAATTTGACAGAAAATACTGTAGAGTTTGTGACGGTGTATTGACGAACATTCGCTCAAATAGTAGGTTCACATAGACGCTTGTTTTCATACCATAATGTTTCCTTCTACGCACGTGTTTTGATATTTGTTATTAAAAATGCACTATTTATAAATTATAGCCGTCGGGATAACACAGTCGGTATAGACTTTCTGCGGGCTGTAAGGTACCGGAATCGAATCCCGGTGAGGGCTAAATTCTCATACCGTCGAGCCCATCCATACTCCTGTGCAATGGAATCCTGGCCTTTCCTAGGGGTAAAGCGACTAGAGCGTGGTGTTGGCCACCGAATTCCTTCTAGCTCTGGATTACGAATGGATTGGAGTGATACATGGGCGGCCCCTCTGCGCGTGCGTACGCACGTTATAGGGTTACCTGTATAAATTATGCCCTTTTCTAGATGTCGGACAGTTGTTACGGTGTGGCCAACAAATGCACACACTTCGTTACATTAATGTTTTATTACGTCAACTCCTACATGTTACGGGCCTTACTGGCCTGTCACCATGGAGTGCACTTTGGTATAAAACATTAGTCCAACCCTTATGTCTTTCCCAGTATATTGAATTGTCACAATTTCGTCAGTGTATGAGTATGGAGATGGACATGTGCACAGTAACAAGAGCAGCCTGTAGGTTTCACTGTAAAAGTAAAGTTTTCCCGTTACAGGCCCGGTGTGGCCTAGAGGGTGGGTAGAGGTATAGCTCTACTGTTCCATGACCGCGGCACTAGAAGGAGGTGAGTGGTCAGCAGCACGCCCCGGCCGCACTTTACCCCCGGGAAAGATCGGGTACCCATTTTACAGG
>Ga0123352_10018077_pt1 | contig 11236 bp, 12 predicted proteins | sample TergutLab28metaG_FD_89700 | JGI IMG/M metagenome (GOLD analysis project Ga0123352, IMG submission 89700) | Labiotermes labralis P1 segment gut microbial communities from Petit-Saut dam, French Guiana - Lab288 P1 | ecosystem: Host-associated > Arthropoda: Insects > Digestive system > Gut ... | reverse complement strand
TAAAGTGCTACATAGTGGCCTTATATACATCCATAAAGTTCCCCATGCATGAGCCCACTGTTCACTTACTTTGTCATGTAAAATGTGTCATGAGACAGCCAGGTTCTCTGAAACACTGCACACGTGACTTCCGAAACAGTACATGCCAAACATACAATACTAGAGTTTGCAACAACACTCAATCTTCTGCAATTCTAACCTGGACAAATTCCAGACACAGTTTAATACATACTTCAGCCTAGTGAAAACAAAGAGAAAACCACAATTCTTTTCAAATAATAACTGGACCTGGAGAGATAACACAGAGTAAAAAAATAAACCTTATATGTCTAAGAAGGCATCTAAAATGACAGGCAGTGTACGTGTAAACAGTAGCAAAATTTGCATGCAATTCCTCTGAATCTCTTTCCCAGATACATGAAACACTTGACAGTACTCACCTGGTGATGTAAAGGTGACTTCTTGTGGATTAAGGTTATGATTGGTGGTAAACAACACAGATGAGTGACCAGTGTTATTTGCTAAGGGAGCAGGAGGAACTGAACTGAAGACACCACCAAGGCCAGAAAGCAAATCAGTATTAGACTGGCTAACATCTGGAAAGAACAGAAACATAAATATGTATACACTTTTTCACTATTTGGTACTGTGATACTAAACATATCTTACAATTCTACGGTAACATTATGGAAGAATTTCATTTGCACATTATCAATTGCAAGGATAAGATGTGTAAGTCATGTAGTCACTTCAAAAATCTGTGTAGGACCCCACTTCACAAGTAGAGAAAATTCAGTACATGTTAACGTTATACTAGATCCCCACATACGCATGCCATTTCAAAGGCTGGTTCGGTCTCCATCCATCTTCATGAAAAAGAAGAGAGTAACCAATCTGCAATTAAAAAAACTGACACTAACATGCTACCAGCATAATCACTACCATAATTCAAGAGAGATCAGGATAATTCTTACCACTATTTCCATTACTGCTCAGCACTGTAGAGTGACTACTTATGGTACCAGAGCTGAACTGCTGACTACTGCCGCCAACGGTACTGGAAGACGAAGTAACACCTCCACTGAAAGCACTGCCGAAGTCTGCAAACTCATCGTTACCACTGCTGTAGATGAAATTAATAAAATAATATTCACATATGACACCACAACATCAAATCTACAAATCATACGGAATACTGTATTTATTAAATGACTTTTAAGAATGAGCTAGAACAGACAAGAAGTGCTATTTCATCTTGACTTCTCATGAGAAATAACAAAGACAGTTTGTTCATACTGGCACAGGATATAATATATGTCCTCAGTGATCTTACCCTCTAGATTAGGAGAAACACAGACAATCAAACAACATTAACCTTTAAACAATGTGTTTGCATCTGCTACTGCACCCCTAGTTACAAATTTTATTTATTTAAGCAACCTGGTAATTTTAAGACATGTTGTGTAATCTGTTTTATTTTCCACACAATGTTGTTTATTTCACAATTTTATCTTTCCCTGTTCACATTACTCTCATTCTTCATAAACCATGTGCTGAAGTTTAAATACAAACCTGATCATTTAAATGTCACATCCCTTATTCTATTCCACATTTTTCATAAAACAAAACATTATTCTCTAGACCTTAGTATCAGCCATGGCATGGTACTATTTTTACATAAAATTTATCTCCTAAAGTATGTACAGTCAGTAAAATTACTGTGCGTTTCCTTGACCACATATGTATTACAAATTCTATCCACTTCACAATGATTATGAATGGCTGTGGAAGACAATGAAGAAAGTGGTCAGGTCATGGCAGGCACTAGCATAGCGTCTGTCTTGAGGGACAGAGAAAACCTATATCAGTCAAGACAGCAGGCCATCAGGCTCAGAAATGAACCTTTCAACTCCCCAAACACTGACAAGGAATGCTGATCATTCACTACTTAGCACAATGTTACCTAGTTGCTGCTGGTTTTCCAAAAGCACTAGTAAAATCTCCAAACTCTCCTGCAGATGAGGCATGAGAGTTATCTGATGCTCGAGGATTGAAATCATTGTCAACAAGGTTTGGGGCCGTACATCCTCCCATTATGTCACTAAGAAGATCACCCTGCCCCTTGCCGATACTCTCATGACTTGCACTTGGATTTGACTTCATAGGACTGCTGTTCTGTAGGGAACACATAAAGATCTGTAAATGTAAAGCTGTCCCTGTTTTGAAGAACCAGAGATAAGATCTTGTGGTACCCAACCACCTCACATTGTGGTGCTGGCCAGGTATTGAACCCATGTTATCCTCTAACTTATGTCTTTACTATGCTACAATGTCAGCTCTGTTTACACACACTAAAATACACACAACATTGTGAAGGCAAGCCACAGGCAGGCTAAACACAAGTGAAGGTAAGCTTCAGGTACCGTGGTCTTTATCTCCTTCACAACACACACACACACACTGACAGAGGAAAAGTGAATGCATTGTGCCAATGCAGTTCTCAGTACCAACATTACGCATAGGAGATGAAAATTCAATAGGACTGCTCGCGCACCACACTTGCATCAGTGATTTGAAAATGCAAAAATTTGGACATATCACAGATAAAAGAAATGTAAGTCAAAGAACTAAGAGATACAGAATTACATTCAAATTCTGGGGACTTCTCTCTCCCTCTCTCTCTCTCTTCTACCTCTAACTTTACTACAGCTCAAAATTAGCTATGCACAACAAACCAGAGACAACTTCAAGCTAAATCCTCAAGACACTAAATACCAACTGTGGGATGGAAGATAAAAATAAGCACAGAAGGCAGGCATTGTGAAGAAAGAAAGCTACAATACATGCAGAAAATAATGAACTGAACATGAGAAAGACTACTGTCACACCCATTCTTGCAACTTACCAGTGAATTTGGATCTTTGCCATAATGCGCAGCAGCCCCGAGATCTAACTTCTTAACACCCGTGGTGGGTTTCATTCTTGCTGGAGTGCTAGGTTTACTATTATTATGATCCCTTTTATCCGTAGAATCTAAACTATCACTGTCTTTGTCCCTGTACTCGCGCCCTCTTCTTGTACGTGAGCCCCCTTCACTGTCAGAGTCATAACGGTCTCCATCATCACTGTAAAGAAGTATATACCCCAAATTAAAGTAGTCATCACAAGCAGCTGTACTTTACTGCTGCCACAGCAAGACGTCCCATGGATCAGCCCCAAACCACATCTCTCTCAAAGTGTGATGTCTCCCAACTCTCCAGTACATTTCTCTATATTAGCCTCCAGTCACTCACATATTCCATTCATATGTGATGTTGGTACTGATTATCATGTGACTGTCTTCACTAGCGACAAGTCCTTTAAAATAGCTGCAATAATTACAGGGGGCTGGAGTGAAATATGACAGTAAGCCAAGCAGCAGCTTAGTTTGGCCATCACCAACATTCATGAGTCTGATAAAGCCCAAGGGTACACTGCTTGTCTGACTTCAAAAGCATAATTCTGACACCACACGCATCAATGGCGGTACAATTGTCACTGTAGGATTCAAATAAGAAGGCTTATCAAGCACAGGAGGCAGCAGCATTATAGGATAACAATGCTGCAAGGACCTTCAGCTCAAAATTAACTGCATTCAGTCTGACAAGTCTGCTGACTCAGTAACACCATGCAGTCTCCCAGCTGCCCACATAGTACACTACATAACATCAGGTTTAACATTCAAAAATTCCTTCTGACAACAGGCTTCATTTATTTGTTCCATATAGTTCTGTGAACATTCTGCAACTTTTCCTTACACAGCTTTAAGTGACTCGATTTTACAAGTAACACCATGTGGTATGAGCTGAATCTTGAAATCTAATTCATGCTAATGTAAACCTTTCAATGGTTAAAGTAACAGTAAAAATGTACTGCACGTGACTAAGCACCACACCATGTTGACATGTGGCACAAAGCAAGTACAGCTCCATGTATTCCTAAACCCAGCTTAGTTAGGCTGATGTCCCAAGCATTTTACCCACGTGGAATTCACCTACAGTACACATTATCCAAGACATGGAGAGGGCTCCATAACTGGTATAGGCAATGTGTAGAGCAGAAGAATCCCTTCACCTGCTGTGAATCAAGCCAGGATTACTTGGTCACTGTAATGCCTAAGTTATGACTCCTTACAGTACTTAAACATATATTACAAACTAATGTGTATGCAGCTCTCAAACATGAGTCCTTGATCTCAATACTATTGGTTTGTTTTCTGTGTTGAGTATACAAGTAACTTCCATTAAAAACAAAATCAGTTACCTGTTGTTTCCCGCATCATCAAAATTCCTACTTCCATGCCTGCCACTTCTTCGTGACATTCCTCCCCCTTTATCTGGATCCCAGTCACCAAATTCATCCTTTTTCCAATGAGGAGAGTCATCCCAACCACCACTGCCACCTGTATACACATAACATTACTATACACATAACAAGAGGCCACTTAGATTATGTAAGAAAAACAAAATAAAACGAAATTATGATTCTCAGGGTTGCGAGCCAAATTCCTTCAAAATACATGTGCCTATTAACACAATAAACTACACAGAATTACATCCCAGAGGATCATAATTTGAATATTCACTGCTGTAAGTACATCAAATTTAAAAAGAAAACTACACAAATATACTATCAGCAACTGTGGTACATTCACTAAGATTATGCTATGTTAAAATGGACACTTACTTCCCAATTCAGTTTTTTTTTCCCCAAATTCAGCTACAATGCAGTCATTTTATAAAATGGAAGTAAGCAATTCTTTCAGTTCAGAGATATCTGGGAAATAACACCATGTACTTTAGCCAACAGTCCCCTACATATTCTTATAATAAAACCAATAAGAAGTACAGTGCTAGACTCCTGATGATGGACAGAGAAATTGTCCAAAACATATAGAGTTCTATTCCAAAAATAAATTTGAGAAATTAGCGCATCTCGTTGGTTTTATTATAAGAATATACCACAATGCATGTCAAATTAGTCTCTACAAACCAAACTAAGCACATCACACCACAGCAAGCCATACTCTTAACAGCCACCACTGCAAGAACCTCACACCATGATGTAATTCATATTTTTCACACCTACTGAAACATTCGTAATATCCTTCACAACAATACTGTCACTTTTTGCCATGTTATCAGAGCCATGCTTAATAGACATAACAGACTTCCACGTTAATTGCTTGAGTTCTCTAATATATGATCCAAAACATCATAAAGGGCATTAATTTATGTATGATACTGCAGTGAAGTACATCCTGATACAGAATGATTGACACAGGTTCTGTACAGCATACATGTAGACCAGCATTTTGAAATCTGAATGTTATTGAACTGTGATGGTCTGGTTGACTCTTCGGACCAAACCACAGTCAGCATGCAGCACCCATACAGTGTTTCGACAGAATTGTATTGTACACATCAAAGTGTACCACACAATACACACCCTATTCATAAGTACATTACATGTACAAACACAGTTGGCCTTACCGAATCTCATGCCCATTGCATCACTCGACATCCCAACATATTTATCTTTGTTCTTCTTTGCTTTCTTCCTTTCTTCTCGAAGTTTGTCATCATCTTGAATGAAGTCAATCAGTTCACGAACTTTATGCCTGAAAGAGAAGAAGCAACATCACTGCCAGAATTTAAGAGAGAGGAAACCATTATAGTGAACCCAGAACAACCCTCATGGAACCCTGTATCATATTCTGGAAAGTGAGAAAAGACACATACCCAACTATTCCTACAACACTAACATACTACATCACAAAAAGTCCTGTTATTAGGGAACAATCCCTCCCTGTAAAGAAACATTGGCATTTATTTACATATAGTTCATATAACAATGCTGCCAGTAGCTCATCTTTATTTAGCACACAATGACAGTATAGTCAACAAATGATGGACTAGTAAAGGATACAAGAGAATGCAGTTGTGACCTGACTTGAGGAAATACCTGGCATTTCTATTGCCAGACTAAGGAAAGCCATGAACAATCTGTCACAAATGGGCCAAGATTTGAACCACAGCCCCCTGAATATGCTGCAATGGGCCCAGCATTTGATACAAACTGAATGCCAGCAATATGTTAATGTAAACATTAAATTCTGTGCACAAGCGCACTTCCCACAACATGCACAGGAACATACAGAAGGTCACATTATATACCAGTGACTGCATGGTCCTATGCAACTCAGGTTAAAAAGAACATAAATAAACCTTGATACAGCACCTCCTTACACATATACCACCACCGTTGCAAGAAGAGCAGCAGAAATTCCCTCTCATAACTGCAAAATATCACCTCTCCTAGCCAAAAGCAGTGGCCACAAAAATGTATCACTAAGAATCACAAACACATCTCACACAATTGGAGAGGTGGGAGGAGCAGACACAACCAGCAACTGGCCCTAGCATATAAATTCTACTGTGTAAGTATAGCTCCTCAGAGAGGTAGCTGTATTAAGACTTTGGGTCAGCAGGGAAAGTAGCAATATTCCAATTCAAGGAGTTACAGGAATCTCCTTATGACAGGAGTATTACTTTGAAGATGCAAACACAACCAAATTAGCTGCATATTCCAAGAACAATGGTAGAACAACTCCCCCTCTCCTTGTGATGGATGAAGCTAGTTGAATTTTCCACTATGAATGTGTTTTCTGCTCACTGTTACTTAACAATGAATGCAACTGTCCTATTGCATATTACTGGCTATATTAGTGAGAAGTATTGATTAAAAAAACAAAGACATACACATTCAAAGTAGCATATCCTGCTGCAAGACAGAAGGATACTATTTTCTCTTCTATGGGGTCAAATTAACAATAAACAATAATTCAAGCAAGAAATTGGTACATATTTTGCAGTTATGATAAATGTATGTTCCTACTATTACAAAAGTTGTTAAATGTAGCCACACCAATAATTTATGTTTCCTTATATCCGAAAGATCCTAACTTACCTTACATTTATGCCTAGATCCTTTCCATACTCATCAACATATGTGTAATTCTCAAGACTACGAAGATCATATATGTGTTCCCTTGCAGATGTCACAACACGTTCAGAGCCATTGCGTACTAAGTAATTCAGTAGTAATAGTGACTAGAACATAAAAACACATGACACTGCATTACAATGATGACACATTGTTGTATACAAGGGTGAGTCAAATGAAAACCTTAAATATTTTTGTTGTAACTTATTATAACTTTTATGGTTTTCATTTGACTCTCCCTCATACAATTCAACACAGACCAGGAATTTGACATAATACAAATGGAACAAGAAGTTATAAGGAGACAACACCCAAACATATATTTCTAAGATGGTACAGTGTATTTAAATACGAATTTGGAAACTCCAGACAGAACCCATATTCCTTCATTCCTCCTGAAACATGTGATCAGTTTGTGGGGTTATCAGAAATAATAAATTAAACTGCTCTACTGATGACTATAATGTCAGAAAACAAAGTTTCCTGCCTGAAAGCTGCAGGCTTGGATCCATCAGCAAATATGTAACACTATATTACCACAGCAATCTACACACAATCACTATTATCTCCACAGTAAAATTAACATTTATACTTTAAATGATTTGTTATTACCACTCAATCAGAAGTTCAATAAAGATTTCGTGTAATTCACTTTCTTAAGGCAAAATGTCTTTAAAGACAGACTAATCATCAAACAGGATATCACCGGGGTATTATATCAAAGTGAACAAATATTCACAATATTTAATATTACCTTATATGTCCGCCTCCAATTCTTTTTATTATCTTGCAACATTCTCTTCCAAAGCATCGACATAACCTCAGGAAAATGTTCATATGTGAATGTCCCCTGCGCAACCTCCTGCATAAGTGCACCTGCATCCCAGGGAACAAACAAACCAAAGCATGACACGCACAAAACAATCAGGATTATACAATTACCACTACATATGTTTGTAAACTACACAGTATACCTGTAGGGCCCCAGCTATCGTCGTTTGTTGCTTCCCTGACTTTGGCTTCTATATCAGTGTAGTTCATCACAACATTGGTACTGCACACGTACAAAAAACACAAGTTTATCAGTGAACAAAACACCAATAAAACCACCATACAACCACGAAAATATATCTTATTTCATTATTCTTGTATGATTTCAAATAATTACTTGGTACATATTATGCTGCCAAAACACTTCCAAATTGCTGGAACATCACAAAGACTACATACATTAATACTTACACCTTATCGGCTATTTCCCTGACTTTCCACATACTGTTGGTTATGGCTGATATCAAAGTATGAACTTTCTAACAAATAATATGTTCAACGAATTTCGATGATAATGGATTAAGCCATTTATGTTTTGCCTTCAAACTCTCGCGTCAAACAGCTGATATGTTCAATATGGCTACGGACGTCGAAAACGTCAGCAGGTAACTCTGTGATCGTCTGTGATTGCCGCTCGAATTCCCGTTGTCCATAACTCAACTGCCATCTATTAGTAAAGTTCAGTAACTATTTCATGTACGAGACGCATTAATGGCGATACCTTTCAGGTGAAAAATGCTGAAGTATAGTATATATAGTTTAAAAATTGTTTCGTGATTAGGAGGATTTTAATGCAGCTAGACCTCACCAATGCCAGGCAATCTACAGCTAAATGTAGTGCCATCTCGTAGACACTATTCGTACTGAGATTAATCATTCGCGCAATGGACCAGAAAATAAAATTCTATAATCTATGAAGTCTTGGGACATTTATGAAACTGCTCTAAATATTACAAAGATGTTTGCTCCAAATTCATTAGGACTTTGTGCTCCCGTAAGTAGTAATCTGTGCACCTGTGGTGATAGCGCTGGGTAGTGTGCGTGGACGGTGATAATTTTGTCACGAGGCTGCTAATGACATGGTTGTTGGAAAATAATGATGTTCGAATTTCCCGGCGCTCATGGTGGTGCCACCGTATAAGACATCAATGAAATGGAGGTCTGATAGTTGACAGCTCTAGTTTCCATAATTTTTGGGATTGCAGACCGCTGTTAACATATAGTGTAGAGAGATAGAGCCGAAGGTTGTTGATGTTTGCATATCTACAGGAAGTCATCCGAGTAGAATTCGTGTTTTTGTGAAGAAGGGTTTGGTCTGTGTAATTTCTTTGGCTGACAAGCAAAGGATTTCTTTTTGTAAGAATTATGAAGAGAGTTATACTGTTCAGAAACGGAACACAAGTTGATGGCAAGGTATTAGCATACAGTATCCTGTTCTCACAGTAAACTTGGGCTGCACTGAGGGGAATATTTTTTCTAAAATTTTTGGGTTTAGTTAATATGTATGTTATTTTATTTTAAGGTTATACTGGTTACACATTCCCTTGAAGAGCTGTTATCATCAGCCAGCACCAAGTTTGGTATTGTGGCAAAACGATTATACACAGTTCAGGGTGGTGAAATTGATGATTTGAAGTTAATTCGGTGAGTTGTTTGTTACCAGCTGCTTTACGTTCATTTATGAGATTATCAAGATATGACTTCCTCTTCCTTATTGCTTTAATGTGAAGTCAGGCCTTGCACAATAGTAAAGTTTACTGTTCTGTGATGTCAGAATGAATGTCACGTATGTGTCAAGGAATCAGAAATATGAAGTGATGATTGATATGCTTTGTAAGAGGATGGATTGTTATGACAGTACAGAACAGAAATTATGAAGAGTATTGACAGCAATAATCCTTTTTTGAAGGAAAACACATAGAGGGGAAAACAAGGCATTGAATATGAAGAATTATTTTTGCAGTGTTACGCATATTTCTTACAAATATGGTAATATAAAATTTCACTTTTCTTGTCAAGCACAGCTAATTTTTTAAGTGAATATTAGATTATAATTTATGCAAGAAAACATGCAGGGCTATAAATTGTGAAAGGAACTTCAAATTTCCTACACTTTAAAGTGCAGTATACAGAACTATTCATTGTCAAGGTACAGAAATACACTAAATGAAGCCAGAGCAAATTAAAGCAGTTAAGCACAAGAATTCACACCAAAACTTGTCATAATAATGAAAGGGAACCAAAAGGAATATCAAACCAAAGCAGACACACTGATACCAAACCAGTGTAAAATTATAAAATACTGCAGACCTAACTGAATACATGCTAAGCTAATATAACATTTATTTCTGTCATAGTTGGTTTTTGGACTTCTGCAATCAAACCAACACTGACTCTATGTGGTTGGAAAACTGTCTTCCAGTAATCAGAGGCCCTTTTCATTTTTCAAGTGGTGATCCAATGTGTTATTATTATTATTATTATTCTCCTCCTCCTTCTCCTCTCAATACACAATGCTTCAAGAGCTGAAGGCTCCTTGCATTTACCAAGATATCTTCGGCATATCCACAGATTTGTGTTAGTCTGTTCAAAATTGTGTTGCTTTGTTCCAGGTTTTTCAGTGCTATGTGAAGAATGAGGTTGAACAGTGTTGCAGTCAAACCATCTCCCTGTTTAACCCCTCTACCTATGACAAAAGGGTTACTTATTTTCCCATACACTATTACTTTGGCTTGGGCTCCTTCAAGTGTCGTTTTCACGAGCCGTTCTATCTTTTTGGGTATCCCAAAACTCGCTAGTAATTCTAGCAGCTTTTTTTGGTTTATGCTGTTAAAAGCTTTTTTAAAATCAATGAAGAGGAGGTGGAGGTCAATATGTGCATAAAATGTTTCGAGTATTTGCCTTACTACAAATATTTGGTCCGTTGTTCTTCTTTGTGGTCTGAAGGTGCATTGATACTCTTCCAGAATCTCTTCTGAGTATTCTTTCAATCGTTCCAGTATAATAATTAATAGTATTTTATATGTGACATTTAGTAGTGTTATTCCTCGATAATTTTCACGCTTCATTTTGTCACCTTTCTTAAATAAGAGGACGATCAATCCTTTTTTCCAATCATCTGGCATCTTTTCATCTCTACATATTTTACATATCAATGCATGAAGCCTCTTTTTTATTTTTGGCTTGCATTTTTAATAAGTTCCGCTACAGTGTCGTCCTCTCCTGGTGCCTTACTTATTTTAACCTTTTGACGCCTAATGTCAACTATAGTGGTCGTACCGCACCGCTAACCTCTGAAGTTGCATTTTATATATTTATTCAACAAATATAGGTACTGAATATTTTAAACATGGTATATACT
>Ga0123352_10018076_pt1 | contig 11236 bp, 5 predicted proteins | sample TergutLab28metaG_FD_89700 | JGI IMG/M metagenome (GOLD analysis project Ga0123352, IMG submission 89700) | Labiotermes labralis P1 segment gut microbial communities from Petit-Saut dam, French Guiana - Lab288 P1 | ecosystem: Host-associated > Arthropoda: Insects > Digestive system > Gut ... | reverse complement strand
TAACCGTCCAAAATCGGACACATGTTTATATGAACTTTTTTGATCACAAAGACCTAGGAAATCACCTCCTGCAGTTATGCCCTAAAGTCGTGAAACACCCTGTATACACAATGCTTGCTGTGTAAATTACTGTATTTTATCATCTTTATGCATACAAAAATTCATGCACAGAGTAAAAGCAGTGTGTATGTAGGGATTTTCTTAATACTGCTGTAAATTTTGCCTTGTCATTTTTTAGGATTGTCAGACTAGCTGGTAAGCTTTTGAAAATTTTGGAAACAAGATAGGTTGGCACTTGTTCTGTGAGGATGGTGCTTATTCCTTGTATTAATATTGTGTATAGTTCAATGTGTTCAAAACTTTTCATGATTATTGATAATGAATTTCATTAATGAAAGTATATATTGGTGTGGATCAGATAGAATCTTTGTTTTAGTAGACTTCTGCATGAGGTTCTGGGTCATGTACCAGCCATAATTCTGAAGATTTTCTTGCATAGAGTGAAAATCTTCCCACTCTTGGAAGAGTTTCCCCAAAAAATTATTCCATATTTTATAACAGAATGAAAATATGCACAGTAAATTCATTGCAGAGTGTATATGTTACTGATGTGGGATGTTGACCAAACAGTGTCACATGCTCCACCTAACTCAGAAATTGTTTGTTCCTTATGGTTCTTCCAAGTTATGTGGCTATCAATTTGTAAACAATGAAATTTTTTATTTACCATCTCTTCTATATACATTTCTTTTTAACCAATATGTAATGTAGAATGTGATGAATACTTTGTTAGTGAGTTCCATTATATTTGTTTTATCAAAATATGGAACTCACTTGGTAAGCAGCAAACCATTTAATCATATGATAGGGAACTAAATTTGACACTGAAAAGGAATCTTCCAAATTTCTGCTTCAAATTATGACACTAGAGTCATCGGCAAATAATATTGGTTCTGATGTAGAGTTTTTTCTCAGGGAATGTTCTTTGTGTGTGTGTGTGTGTGTGTGTGTCAAAAAATTCCCCACATTTTATGGAACCTGAAGGTTCATTACCTTTTTCAAAAGAGCCCACCACCTGTGCCTATCCAGACTGTGACTTCCCATGCCACTTTGTGAAGAACCATTTTAATGTTATCCTTGCATCTATGTCTAGGTTTCAAAGTGGTATCTTTCTCTTAGGTTTCCCCACCAAAACCTCATATGTACCTCTCCTTTCCCTGTCTGTGCTAAATGCCCTGCCCATTTTATCCTTCTGATTGGATCACCCAAATAATATTTGGTGAGCAGTAAAAATCATAAAGCTTCTTGTTATGTAGTCTTTTCCACTCCCCTGATACCTTGTCCCTCTTGGTCCCAAATATCTTCCTCAACACCCTATTCTCAAACACCCTTAGTGTATGTTCCTCCCTCAAGGTGAATGACCAAGTTTCACACCTATACAAAACAACAGGCAAAGTTATAGTCCTATATATCTTATTCCCTCTATTTGTGGATAGCAAACTGGAAGACAAAATATTCTGCACTGAATGCTGGAAAGCATTCCCTGCCTTCAGTATGTTTTACTGGTGTACCATTACACATATTATGTACCTGAATTTGTGTTGCTTTTTTCAGCAGCATAAATGCAAAACATTGTTCCCCCCACAATATGTGTTACTAAGTGCAGACCAGATGTTTCCTGACCGCAGCCCACAAACACCTGTGTGCATCTTTTGCTTGTCCTAGAAGGATGAAATTACAGTAACAAAATTAGAAAGACTGAAAAATGACTATGTACTGCAGAATTGCTGGTATCTGGTCATACTTTTAATTAAATTGAACTGAACTGTGATCATTGTTTATTCTCACATAATGGACTACAAGTCAGATTTGTTCTATTGGCCAAATATGACGATAAAAATATGAGTACATTTTGTGTATGGACTTCAAAGAACGCTTTGACCGATGAAAAACAAAAGTATATTTTGACATACTAATGTGGAGTATCTAAAAAATCTGTTTACATAAATTATGTACATGTTTTTATCATACATTTTTGGTGTGAAGAGGGAAAGAGGGCATATTGTTATTGCTTTTAAACTTCATCGTTATGAAAGTCCAAGAGACAGTGAGCAACACAAACTGAACTGCACAGTGCCCACATGTGCCAATCATCTGTGATGAGAGAGAGAGAGATCTTTGGATTTTTGGAACCAAGAATTTTGTAACCAAAATAATGCAAATAATTTGCAGAAGGAAACCCTGTCTTAATGAAGTGATTAATTGGTAGCTGCTAAGTAAGTTAATTATTTTTATGAACAAAAGCATATGCAAGGAATATGCCAAAAGTTTCGTGTGTCGACTGTGAAAATAGTTCTGTACGTGCCCACCATGTTCAAGCTTACTGCTATCATCGCGGCCATTCTGTTGACGTGTCCTTCAAACATTTCATAACATAAACATTAAGAAACCTTAAAATATGTTCCCAAAATTGCATCATGCGTAACTGCTAAAAGTAACAGGACAGCTCAGTCAGTATAGTGACTTGGTTATGGCAGCAGGATTAAGAAATGGTTCCCTTCTCCTAAACAGACGGACTGCCTGACGGGCCTACCTAGTCCCATCTTCAGCAGGTAAAGGTAAAGGTAAATTTCACTCTAGAACAGGCCACGAAGGTCCAAAGGGGGAGTAGAGGTATAGCTCAACTGTTTCTTTAACCTCGGTGCTAGATGGGGGTGAGTGGTCAATGACATGCCCAGCCACTTTACCCCTGGGGAATAGACCCAGTACCCATTATATAGGGGGAACCGCGGTGGCACAGTGGTTAAGGTGCTGTGCTACAAATCGGAAGGTCGCTGGTTCGATCCCAGCTAGTGTCATTGGATTTTTCATTGACATAAAATCCTTCCGATCGCACTATGGCCTTGGGGTCAACTCAGCCTCTAACAGAAATTAGTACCAGGAGCATTTCCTGGGGGTAAAGGCTGCCGTTGCGTAAGGCTGACAGCCTACCACCATCCTGTGTCAATGTCATGAAATCTGGGAACATTAACTTCCTGGAACCGTCTGGGCCTGTAACGGAACTACTTTACCTTTACCTATTATATAGGAGGCTGGGTGGTCCCAGGGCCAATCTGGATGGGTGCGGAAAATCTCGCCCCCACTGGGATTCGATACGTGAACCATCCAGCCCATAGTGAGTTGCTATACCAACTGAGCCTTCCCAGCCCCAACATCTTCAGCAGGTACTGCAGGTTAAATAGCTGGGGCATGGCACTGATCACTTACCTCCATCAGGTGCTGAGGTTACTAATGTGTAGAGCCATTGCCCATGTCCCCATATTCCATCATGGTGTGATATTTTAGTAAGCATATATTATTAACTTTTCTTGTTGTACATTTTGTTGATATTACATTATTGTGGAGTACATGGTGGCACAATTGGTTGAGGCACTGTGCTACAAGCCAGAAGGTCATGGGTTCAATTCCCAGTGGGATCATGATCTTTCATTACCTTAATCTTTCCAGCCACACTATGACTCAGCCTCTAACAGAAATGAGTACCAGGAATATTTCCTGGGGTTAAAGGTGGCCGGTGCATAGGGCTGACAACCTTACCACCTTCATGTGCCAATTGTCTTGAAATCTGAAAACCTCAATCTCCTGGAACCCTCTAGGCCTTTAATTGTCCTTTTCACAGACTGCTTTATGCTGTTTCATGTTAATCTGTTGTATTGATTTTTACACATTTGTCTGTCATTCATTCACATGTCTTCCTGATTCTGTAACTTTCATTTGTTGTTGCATTTGCTGTTGCTTGCTAGAGCAATCAGTCACACCTGTCCTGTTGTGTTGTCATCAATTGGCAATAGCCTGTATAGGTTACAGTAAATTGTTATATCAGATACACAGTATTTTTTTCCTTCCACTGTCATAATATGTGTTGTTTATATTGTGTTATTTCAGCATTATCCTGATGCCTCTGTCCTTGATCTGTTTGTACCTAGGTGTTTAGAGTTGTGTGTTATTATGCTGTCTTGTATTGTTCAGTGTGTAAAGGGAAGACAATGCTCAGCAGCATGATAATGAATATAATTATAAATTATGCAAGCAAATTGTGAGATTATAAATTCAGTACTTACAATTGCACAGGTCTGTCTTTAGGTTTCAGAACTGTAGCACAGCATAGCAATTAACATTATTCACAGATGAATATGCTACATTAAATATGGTTTTAGATTTGGTGGTTTATTTGACAGTAATCAGAGCAATAAAATTTGTGCCAAGATATAGCCTGTTGTACATGTGATTGGCCCATGCTGGTTACTGTTTTCCTCTTTTATCTTTCCTTGTGATTTACAACTTTGTTTATATTATTTGATCTTCATTCGTTCATTGTTCTCTAATTTGTACTTAGTGAAACTGTATGACTTGTTTTTATGTTCCCCTGGTGTGCTGTATTGTATGGGAGAATACATTCACAAGACTTTACTAAGAAGAGCCAACCATTAAGAAGGCTGTGTTTCTGTGCCTTTCGATACAAGCTATATGTGCATATGCATATTCCTCTGTGCTAATAACTGACCCTTTATGGACCGAGATTAATCTGAAAGTTGTTGAAAGATTCCGTTCCCCCTGCACAGTAAGCATGTTCTGTCTTGGTTATGAATATGTGTCATTTAATGTGGTACAGTACAAGAAAATAATCGCTGATTGTTCTTCAAAGCATATAAAACACATAAATGCACTTTGTGTTTTGAATGTAAACTTTTATAATGGTAAAGTTTGTGGTACGTAAGATATTGTGGCATTATAGATGGTTAAGATTGATGGCATTGCGGTGTTGAAGGCATGTGCAGGAATGGAGGCTTGACTCCAATCATACTTACTCTCAGCAGTAGATGGGCTGAATGGTCATCTTCACACTCTGAACACTTTTTCCTGGGGAAGAGGCGGGGTGGGCCCCGGTGCCAATTTGGACACTTTAGAGAAGAGAGAAATCTCTTGTTCATGTCAGGAATCGAACCCCAGTTCCTTGGTTGTCCATCCCATAGCCCAGTCACTACACTGACTCTGGTGCTGTTGTAATGGGTTCCTTTTATTGCAGCTTGTGGATGGTCGCAAGCCAGTCGGTGGGAAGCTGGAAGTGAAGGTTCGTATCCGTAACCCAATTCTTACAAAGCAGGTGGAACAGGTACAAGAGAAGTGGCTTGTAATAGATCACTTACAGTGAAGCAAAATGTAATGTACTGTATATACCAATGTACAATTATATTTATTTACAGTGCATAAAATTGTGTTCTGCGTTATCTCAAAGCAAGTTAATGACCTTTTACAATCTCCTTCCTTAATATTTCATATAAATCATTCAGTGATAATTTCCAGTCATCTTTCAGCATCAGATTTTGAGCCCTTGTGGTAGTAAGCACCCATATGACAGTCTTCATGGCATGATGCTGCGTAATCTGGTAGATAGGTAGCAGTGTTTGGAGGGAGCTGGTTTATCCAGAACTCTGTGTAACTGATTGAGAATTGTATTAATTATCAATGACAGACCAGGTCACTGCCTGTTGCATATTTACCAGAAGAAACAAATACATTACTGTGTTAACCTATAAACAGCTGGGTTAGTATTTTAATTTTAGCACATGAAAAATGCAAGTTTATTTGAAAAAAACAATAAAATTATGAAATAAAAAAGAGATTGTGCAGAATGTCTTAAAAATGCACTAAATGTCCTAGTTGCCTGAATATATATATATACATACAATTTCTAGGGCTGTTTTTTTCCGTGCTTTTGCGTGTGCAAATACAGGTTATTTCAAGGTGAAAAATGACTGTATCCCAAGTGTTATCATTTGCAGCATGTAGAATACACGTGTAATGTGTTTACCAGTCATGTTATTAATTCAGACAGTATAGCATGAAATGATCTTATGATACTGAATAATGAATTCGATAGGCTACAGGAGGAGGAGGCAGCCATGACCTTTTGTAATTGAGCATCTTGGCTTATGTTGGGAGTGACTGAAAAAACCACAAAACCGCCAAGTTAGTTTTATCAAATTCTGAACTGAGATTCAACACCAGGTCCAAATAGTTGCAGCTTCAACCAAAGTCTTAGTTTACTTTGTCAAAAAAGTATCTTTTGGGGAAGTCCAGATTACCAGTATACAGAAAATAATTTTAAGAATGAGTTACAAAGTACTGTACAATGGTGCCAGCAAAATTCTGGTTGTCCAACCTCACTGGTAGTGACTTGTTGGTAGACTGCAATTAATAATAGAAGTTGATATTTGCACAAATCTGTAAGACAGTAGATGTGAGAATGTCGATTTGTTCAGCAGTGGCGTGAATTTTGTGATGAACGTAATGAAGATTCGATTCCATAGAACAGTAGATGAATATATAAGTATCAGTAAGTTCCATGTGACTGTAGGTGCCAGTTTAACTATATCACAAATATTCATTCATTCCATTGGCATGTGCAGAATGTGACAATTCCTTGCCATTCTCAGGAGCTTCTTCCATTCCTCTCTGTTATATACCCTTTCCTCCCACCCCTCTCCACCAACTAGTACTCAATCCTCCCACACTTCATTTTGCCATTTATTTCTTGGTCTACCTCACAGCCTTGTTGATTCCAAATTCATATAAAATAATTTTTTGAGGATTACTAAGATCACAAATCAGTTCATAAATAAGATGAATGAAAATTAGATTAAACCTCTCGCATAATAAATGTGGTTACTTGTCTTGGACAGTCATCCACATGAAAACCCGTTCTATCTTGGCATGGCTGACCACCCAGGAGGACTTCCTTGCATAAACAGAAATATACGCATTTGCTACTACATTAAAGAGGTGAATTTTGGTTACAAATGGGGTGTTTGTAATTGCATTCCTGTGCACTGTGCTGTAAATTCAGCAGATGATGGCTAGATGGCAGTGTTGTGAGTTTGGACAGCTCTTGATATTGCATACCTGTTTTGTCATTGTGTTCCTAGTTACCTTCATAGATCAGAGTACTTGACGAACTTATAATACTTCAGCTGGTCATATTCTCCACATTTTGTAGAATCCGAAGGCTCATTGTAGCATGGTGAAAGTTCTACCACCTGACCCTGTCCTGAGCCACATGAATCCACTCTATGTCCTCCCATCCTCTTTATGATACAGTATAATATACTTCCATGTATGCTTAGGGCTTCCAAGTGTCCCCTTTTCATCTGGCATACCTACCAAAATCCATATGCAATTCTCCTCTCCTCCGTGCGTGTCACATGCCATGTCAATTTCATCCACCTTGATCTGGTGAGGAGTACATAATGAAGTGCCACAATGTGCAGATTTCTCCAGCATTCTCTTACTCACTTCCTCTTGGGTGCAAATGTATTCCTCAGCACTGTTTGTGAACACCTTCAGCCTGTGGTCTTGCCTCAATGTAAGAAACTGACCCATACAAAATAGCTTGCAAAATTTCAGTCTGGCATATTGCAGTTAATGTGTTTTTTGGTAGCAAACATAAAACCAACAGATTGTGAATCAAATGTAAGCTATTATTCCTCTGAACTTCTGTGTGCCCACAGTTATGATTTGTTATTGTTTTTCCCAAATATCGGACTCTGCCACATGTCAGAACGACTTGTTAACTGTGGCTGTGATGTAATTTTGTCCTACATTCTGTGACCAAACATGCTACTTGTTTTGCTGTCATCCCAGCATGGTGCCATCATCAGGTTGCAGATAGGGAGGGTAGCTGCAGCTGTCTTGAAAAAGCAGCGTCAGACAGGCGACAGGTGGCCCATCAGCTTTGGAGTTACGTGAGGGACTAACAGTTTCTCTCCACAAAAAGGCAGCGTGTGAAGTGTGTTTCATAGAGCCCCGGAATTCATTGGAGTCTTTGAAAAACTGAGGAAATGGAAAATGGCCATTTCCTCAAAACTGTTGTGTAAATACTGCATAAGGCACAACATGTATTTTTTTGGGCCCAGTGATGGTAATTCAAGACTTTTGTGAGACAGAAATATGGAATATAAAATGGATTAAACCAAATTAATTGCACACATGATAGTATTCATATAAGTGTTGTATATTACCTTTCAGAAAAGTCTCAGAGTTAAAAAACATATGGGCATGTATAAGTTTATGTAGACTTTACATCTGGTGACATCCAGTTTCATTCAAGTGAGTGAAACAAAGTATCAAGTTTTAGCAAAGGACTGGAAATGCACAAATAAATTTCACTCAGCCCTTAATGAAATTGGTCCTTAAAAGAAATCCCAGTGCATGTAACTTGCCCTCAGTCAGTCAATCTGTCTGTCTCTTCTCTAAGGAGTCCTATTTAATATCTATAAACAAGAGATCTTCGCTCTTCTGGGGTCTTACACAGTATAGAATGTAATCTATAAACAAGATTCAGAAAGTTTTAAATAATCCATGACCATGCATTAAGCTGATATGATATCAAGATTCAGAAGCTGAGAAAATGGGCAACCCTGGGCTGCGTTGACCTTTTAGCATCATAGAGTTGGATGTAGGGATGTACGGATAGACTAAAATGGATAGATGTGAAATTTGGTTTAGGTGTTTAAAACCGCACAATACTAAAATTAAAATTACTCTTCCAATCTTTAGTGTAAGGTAAATAAAATGTAAATCAGTCCCATTAGAAGCCCAAGGTGCCCAGAGGGTTCCAGGAAGTTAAGGTTCCCAGATTACGTGACAACGGCCCAGGATGGTGGTAAGGTTGTCAGCCTTACGCGACGGCAGTTTTTACCCCCCAGGAAATAGTCCTGGTACTCATTTCTGTTAGAGGCTGAGTCGACCTCAGGGCCATAGGGCGATCAGAAGGATTATGTCAATGAAAAATTCCAATGACACCATCTGGAATCGAACCATCGACCTTCCGCTTTGTGACAACACCTTAACCACTGTGTTACCGCGGTCCCCCAGTCTTTAGTGTAGGAGCAGTAATATAGAAAGAGTAGAATAATTTGCGTCCTGTTATTAGCAGGTGTCCAGATGGACGTAGGAAACTGGCAGGTAGTTTTCAAAACACTGTCACGTTACAAAACATTACCACACAGTCTGCGTTATTTTTTTCAGTATAATATAGGCCTGCGTTACCTTTTATGTGGTGCGGGCAATTCTGATAGAATTTGGTCTGCACGCAGGCAACATGAAATTCAGTGCACTGTTTAGGTACACATAATTATGTGTTTAATTTTACGTGCATGTTTTTATATATCATGTGCTATAAAAATATACTGATAATAATATAGAAAGTTAATAAAAAATACGTTTGACGTTATAACTAATGTGTTGCTAGTTTTAGCACATTGTTACAAAAAGTTAGTAAGTCAATGTACGTCTCCTTGAATAAACAGCAGTTTTCGAAATTTCTTCGGTGTTCTGTCTCACCTTTTCCAAGGTGAGTATTAAAAGACATTTTCTCGTTTGAAATGAATGGGCTGACAAAATATGTTGCCTTGCGAATTATGGTTTGAGTGGGCCTGATGTAATACTAAGGATCTTTTATCTTCTTATACATCAATCTTTTGATTGGATGGGGTTGGCAGCTTTCCATCTGGAATTGTTGCAAGCCATCCTCTTCATTGCTATATAACTGTCAGTTCCTGTGTTTCTGGCGACTTGCCTTAAGTATTGTAGTCGAGGTCTTCCCACAGCCTTTTTTTTCCCCGGATATTGCGCCTTCAAGGATGTTTACTACAAACTCATTATGCCTAATTGTATGCCCTATCCATGAGTGGCGTCCGTTTTTAAGATTTGGTCTTTTATCATTAGACTTTTATTTAATGTTGCTGTTAATCTAATTCTTTTCAGGCTTTTTTAAGTTTTTTTTTATAAATATTTGCATTAGAATTGACGCTACTCTTTTTAAAAATTGTAGTCTTCATGTATGTGATGTGCGTTGTCGTACGTACTATCGTTTCAGACGTGCCTGCCCTTTTTCTCTGAAGGTTGTCCAACACATTTGTACTTACCTACCAGTCCGAATCCTACCCACATGAGAACCCCAAGTCTCGCCATTTTTCAGCGCGTTCGCAAAATTGCAAAAAGCCACTGTTTGCTTCATCATGTCTGTCTGCCTGGCCATCCGCATGGAACAACTCGGCTGCCACTGGACGGATTTTCATTAAATTTGATATTTAAATATTTTTCAAAAATCTACCTAGAAGATTCAGGTTTCATTAAAATCTGGCAAGAATAACGGGTACTTTACATGAAGGAGTGAATACATTTATAGTAATATCTCGCTCGATTTTTCGTAGAATGAGAAATGGTACAGACAGAAGAGACACTCAAAACATACATTTAATTTTGAACAACTTTTTTTTTTTAGGAAAAATCATGCCGTTAATGACAAAGTGGGAAAAAATGGTAGAGCCAGGAAAGCTACATGTGACAATGTAATGCATACAGAAGATGCGCTCGGCATGCCGGGATAACTAAGGCAGGAATACAGACACACACACACACTCGTTATTAAAGAAGACATGAATCGATTACTCAAGCTGTAGATAAGCAGATAGATATATAGGCAGATCGATTATGATTATGCTACCAGCTGTCTCCGAAATGTTGTTTGTAAGTCAGCAATTGCAAAATATGTCGACGAGGTTAATTTTTTGAGGTTAGAATGATAAATGTAAAACACACGAAAATAGAATCGCCGTAAACGTGTAAGTAATAATAAGAATGCTGGTTTGAGTTTTCAGTACTAAATTCGTTATTATTGTTATACGTATGTGATGTGTGACAGTAATGCAGTAATGTGGTCTTCGTACTGTGTCGGTCGGTGTGCTCGATCTACACAGGAACAAACAATCACTGCGAGTACCATATTCAGAAGTTGCAGACAAAATAGAGAGAGAATTCGTCCAATGAGTGCATTGTTCCGATAGTTGTCCGTTGTCCAGACGGTAGTTTGTAATCCGAGGGTCGCGTGTTCGCATCTTGCTCTCGTAGTTTCTTTTATGTTTACTTCCGTCGTAATACTTTTTAAATTTATAATTTTCCTTCTCCATTTATAAATTTTCTTCTGCTGTTTCCCATTATGTAACAACACACTGTTCGTACTATGTCACATCCGTGTGCAGATTGATTGATCGATCGATCGACTAACATAGCTACCAACTGACAAACGCGTGCGTGTGTATGTGTGTGTGGGGGGGGAGGGCATGACGAAGCACCCCTTCTTTTTTTCCTTACTTTACTGGAAAAAAAAATTCAT
>Ga0123352_10018073_pt1 | contig 11236 bp, 7 predicted proteins | sample TergutLab28metaG_FD_89700 | JGI IMG/M metagenome (GOLD analysis project Ga0123352, IMG submission 89700) | Labiotermes labralis P1 segment gut microbial communities from Petit-Saut dam, French Guiana - Lab288 P1 | ecosystem: Host-associated > Arthropoda: Insects > Digestive system > Gut ... | reverse complement strand
TATAAATTTAAAAAAAGTGATTGTGAAAGTAGGGAAAATTGATGTTCGGTGAGTTGGGATTCCCCCTATTTTTTTTTTTTTTTTTTTTTTTTACTTTTAGTTCTATTATATTCTTGCCCTTCCTGTTTGAACTAGGCAGAATGTCCATCAATTCCGTCCTTGGCTACCGTGTTGGATCTCTTTGTCCAGCATGCACCACAACAGCACACCACTGTTAAAGATAACATACACTCACAACAAATAGAGAATACATTGTCCGAGAGACTTTTCCCTTCTTTATTTTTATCCAACCTTTCCTCACTCTTATTTCTTTCAATTTACTCTCCATCTTTAGAAAAGTAAATAAAACTTAGAAGCGAAAAGAAACAAAATAAAAGGAGAAGTAGAGACGGTAACAAAAAATAAGTACAAGTCCTCTCTTATTAGTAAATTCCCTTTCAAGTAAGCATTGAATATTTTGTTCTTCTGTAAATAAAAGGGTGCCAGTATCCAATGACAATATGCGCCAAGGAGCGCTAAGTAGACGCCCATTGTTCCCGGAAATAAAAGCAGTGCTTATATTAACTTTATTGATCATAGCATTTTATTGTGTATATTCATTGTTCCCACTTTCGAATCGCTTTCAAAATTTCCTCTGTGTGAAACAGCAGTCCATTTTAGATTTTGTGAATGTTTAAATAAATATAAATAATCGCATTATGGGGGAGAAAAGAATACTTTCCCTATGTTAAACACATACAGGTATCCCTGAACTGTAAATTAGCAACAATAAGGATATTCTCTTGAACCACATTAACAGAAGGAGGAAAAATTAAATAATTTGAAATACCAACTTGATGCAAAAAGGTAATTTTTTAAATGTATTCTTAGCTCGATTTCCGGGGGGTAAAGGCGGCCGGTGCGTAAGGCAGACAACCTTACCACCATCCTGTGCCGTTATCCTGAAATCTGGGAACCCTACCTTCCTGGAACCCAGTGGACCACTCCAGGCCTGTAACGGGACTGCTTTACCTTTACCTTTTATTCTTAGCTCGACATGTTTCGGGTACATACGCCCATCATCAGGAGCATTAGATGTTGAGTTGCAGCATATGGTGTTCTGCACCGAGTTTTGGATGGGTGGTGGTCTTGAGAGCCGCTGCGTAGGTCGTGTGTACGGTGCGGATGGTGCCGTGCACGGCACGGCACCATCCGCACCGGCGCAGAAAACCATATGTTGCAACTCGACATCTAATGCTCCTGATGATGGGCGTATGTACCCGAAACATGTCGAGCTAAGAATACATCAATAAAATTACCTTGTTGCATCAAGTTTGCATATCACATTATTTCATCAGGAAGATGCATGGTCAAACAACCCTCGAGAAGAAGGATAAGTTTTAGTCACAATATGTCTTTGTAATTTTTGATAGATAAAGATCCATTCGCATCCACTTCCAGCATTCAAATGCAAATACAACAGATGGAGTGCAATTTACAGCACATCGTTTAAGTGAATTTAATTTCGGCATGCTGCGAACCCTCATAATTCTCTTCTTCGTAGACGGTTAAAAGAATGTGAACCGTGAAAGATGCTATTTCTTTGGTTTCTAATTGAACTAGGCTTTCAGTATTACATTATAACATTCGACTTTCTTTGCAAGGAGTGTTTATATTCATCTGCACGTTCAAGAGAAGGCCGGTAAAAATTTCCATCGAATATTAGCCGTTGTATAAAATCAAGAGGAAGAAATAGTCTGTGCAGGTAATGATCGATAATTCTTACAAATTTTATTCGGTAAAATCCGATTCTGGGAAGACCTACATACAAATGGGATATATGTTGACAAGGACCGTAAATAATATGCTTTTGGAGGGTAGACTGAATTTACCTATCTCAGGACAGGGAGTAGTAGGGTTCTCATATACACGGTAATGGACCTCCGGGTTTGAGGGACTTCTAGGTTCTCAAGAAGGAATGCCTTCCATGACATCTGGTCAAGTATGGTATATGTAAGTGTTTTGTTTATGGATAATAACTTTATATTCTTTATATAGATATGTGTATGTGCATACAATTTAACCTCTTTATTTTATAAAATCGTCGGTGTTTCTTCTACATAGAGAGTATGGTAAATTACCAGTGAAGAAATATGGAAGAATGCGAAAATAATCGTGCATACTCCTTTTATGGTGCCATCCCATCATCCCAAAATTTGCCTGGAGGAACCATTGAAAGCATAGAAAATGCTCGTTGGATACTGTCGGTCTCCGCGCCGAGATCGAAATATGTGGCCTGTGGCATAGCAAGCAGTAATTCTGACTATCCCACTGTGATGTTCGGTGACAAATCGAACATGTACGAGCTGTTATTTCCATGTAGTCCGCGCCTCTTTTGATGTCAAGTAACATCCATTGTAGGAGCCGGCATGTGTGATAAGGATCCGAACAGGCAGAGCTGTCTGAGGTTGCCTCAGGTTGCCGTCTGTGTGTTCTGCGGGCCTCACCTTGCCCCCAAAGAATTCGGCAAACATACCACTGCTGCAGTAACTCTACACTGAAAGTAAACCCTGTTCCACTGTTCTACTATAACACAGAAAGCTACCTCGGCCACCAACAAACCACACAAGACAAGGGACGAAGAAGACAGAAACGTGCCACCTTCTTTCTACAGTATGGTCTGGAAATTGCTGTACCCAGCGTGCTGAAATGTCTATAGCCTCTCTGAACACACAGGTAATTACGTCTTGAAGATGTTACGTTGTGGAAACTATGATCAAAACTCGGCTACTCACGTACATTCATGCCAGTAACTTTTAGAATCTTTTAAGCGATCTGCGTGATACATACTGATAATGTCAGACCATTACCAAAGTACCGGCCATCATTTTTAAAAAACGCGTCTTTCTGAATCGCTATTAGTAATTTCACAAATTTTTCTTCTCAATCACACTAGAGCACTACATTGGGAATAACATCACTTACTGTAATGTGAACAGCGTTAGTGTTCTTAAAATTTACCATTTCCGAAGTCACTTACTCCGGAATTCTTAACAGCAAGGAAGCAGCGACCTTCGATACGAGGTTGATTATAAGGACACTCATTCTTTACCAAACTACAGAAATTTCTTTTAGTTAATGCATTTAACCTAACAACTGCCTACTATCCAGAACGCAATAAAGACACGGAAGGACGAACTACCTTCTTAATGTGATTCCGAAGTGCACTTTTGTCCAGTATGAACCCTAAATATGAACTATTAATCTAACTCATACTTAGTTTGTGGTACTTGTCAAGTGTTTGATTTACCATGGGTATATTGCTGCAATTTCTACGCGTTATAAATCTTCAATTTTATGAAGAAAATAGAACTAATGCCACTCATACCTGAACTCAATTTAATTATTCAGTATGCTCAATATGCGGAAGTACATTTGACGATACGATTTGTGCTATCTACAAAACAAAGTATTTTATTACAATTGTGGAAATGTAGAATATTAGGAGTTTTGATGGCTTAAATCATAGGCTTCGTTAATGTTAATCACCACTGTTTCTATCTACATGTAAAGTACTTGGGACTAGAAAAGTCTTGTTTTAAAATCTGGATTTGTTTGGACTACCAATGCAGGTTGACAGCTTTTTCCCGAGATTCCGATTCTAAAGGATATGCCACCAAAGAACCAATAACATCATATAATTTTGCAAGACATCCCGTATAAGAATTGTAATGAAATCTGTAATTTATACCCAAATTAGATGTCTGTCAGTCTACTGGTAACCATTTCGTCTCCATCAAGAATACAGAACAGGGGTACCCAAGTGTCACGAAAATAACTATGTGACGCCTTGCCAGCCGCTACTGACCTTGGATGCTACCGAAAAGAGGCCATAATATCTTGCGAAATTCGGAATTAAAAGTAACCTACCCATTCGACACATAATCTTTTCAGCTAAAATATTTTCCTTAAATAGACAAAGAAACAAATACACAAAGAGGTTGTACATAAAAGTTCAGCACTGGTTCGGAAAATCGAAACTTGGGGTACTACAGATACTGTGCTTGTTCCTATTTAGGTAAGACCTTTTTCAAATCTTGGCCAAGAGACAGTATTTTCAGCTTATTTATTATGCGGCTTTTCTGTGTTCATCCAAGAAGGTGTTGCAACAAGTTGGCATTTCACACTATTTCATGAGGAAAATACACGCTCAAACAACCCTTAAGTTTCAAGATTACTTTTATCTACTTCCTAATTTTTTACTCTTGGTCATTCTTTTCTTTATCATTTATGATATAAATTTCTATTTGTTTATTATTAATTTATGGTTTATTTAACGCCACTGTCAGTAGCTCACATTATACAGGGTGCTGATAAGTCCTTAGCCCAACCAGGAAGGAAACAAGCTAATGTTTCTGGCAGAATGGCGTGAATTTCCTTCGGCGCCTTGCCTTGCAGAAAAAAAAACTTTATGACAGCTCGCGTCTCGATTTTGTTGAAATCGCGCGCGTCCGTGACATGCTTCCGCGCTTGTTTCCTTCCTGGTCGGGCTGAGGACTTATCAGCACCCCGATACTAGAATCAAATAAGAGGATAGATAGTGAAGAATGAAGTAGAAAGGATGTCGGGCGACGTGTTCGTGGCCTAATTGTTTTTATTTTTCTGGCATATTTCTGAACAGACTGAGGAAAAATTCAACTTTCCGTCGTGATATTCGGTAGGCAGTTTTCAATTCAGAACATGCCGATTATAAACATCTGTTATGATAATCGGCGGACTCTTTGATTTTGAACTGGTAAAAATGCCTATTATAAGCCTCGTTTATGATATTCGGTGGACCGTTTGAGTTGCACACTGAACAAAAACAAATTATAAGCAAAAAGCATTACCGTTAGTACTATTTTGCTAGATATAACTTATGCTTTGTTACAAGTGTCACTGAACGTTCTTGCTGCTATGTCTTTCAGGCTTAGCAGTTTAAGCGGACGACTTAATTTGCTGTGTGAATCTCGGATATTATGCCTATTTTATGTGCGGTTATTAACATAATTTGGACAGGGAAGTTTAACGAAGTGTAACACGTAACCGCGAAGAAGTTTTGCTATTACATAAGTATAATATTCACAGTCCATAAACTATGATCCAAACAGTCTGACAAAATGTTGTGCTTGTTAGGACTGGGACGTATTATAAATGATAGAGTAGCTTATAGGAGCCGGAGCATTAATTCATACGCTAAGTCTTCAAATTTCTTAAACCCAACATAAATATACATCTGTAAATTTTATAGGTAAGTTTTATTGTTATGTGTAGATAAACGTATGTAAAAGTAAGGTAGCCAATATACCTAACCTTTACAGCTTATACAACATGTGAAGGTCGTAGAAGTGTAACTCTGCACCAATACAGGTAGACTATATAACCTCGTATCTGCTGTGGACATTATGGTGGAGAAGTGCAAACATGCCTGTGCTGGGAATCGATCTCTGGTTGTCGATCCTGTATCTGTCATTATTAAGCATGCAAATAGAGAAAGGGCTGTGGCACTTAAAATAAATACACACAAATTTTTCTAATTTTTTATAGTGCGGTAGCCCTACTTGATTTAATATTCCATTGCATGTTTTGGTGAGTCATTTAAAAGTTTTACAGACGGTGAATGTTAAGTGGTCAAGAAGGGTTTTGCTTTTTTGACGATGCAGTTCAGACTTTCTCTTGCAGAAGTAGAAGTTATGCAAGAAAATCAACGAAATTCTACGCACAGTACCTCCTAACATGACTGAATGAATTTCATTCAAACGCGAACACCCCATAAAATGCAAGGACGGTATAGCAATCCATGTATAGGGCTGGATATGCCCTGAAGGTTCCAGGAGGTCGAGGCTCCCAGATTTCATGACAATCGGCAGATGAAAGTAGTAAGATTGTCAGCCTTACGCCCGGCCGCCCTTACCCCCCACCCCCCAAGGAAATATTCCGTAATGTGCAAGAAGTGACATATTATGGACATGTTCGCCATTTTTATATGATTTCTTGTAAATCTGACATGGAAGATCTACACAAAAATTTATGAGGCAAGTCGTTTTTCCACAATAGGCCCCACATACTAACAGTGATTTCAAACACGTTTTTCGGAAACGCCTTATTGCATAAAAGTTGATGCAGGACTTAAAATAGAGGCCTATTTTGAGATTTAATTTTAAATAGTATTTAACTTCCTCCATATCAAGAAACAGAATTTTAAGGCCAAGATAACAAGATAATTCTAAAGTGAAAAATAAATAATTATATATATATATATATATATGGCCTCTAAGTTTAACGTAATCGATATCATACATTCCTATCCAGTGTAAAGCCTTGGTTTTCTTAGATTTGTCAATAATATAATCGATGACACCGTACAACGAACTGTCTGCATTGTTCATTACGTCTGTGTAAGATAAATCTGCATTACACCTGCAGACCAATGATTGCGCATATCTTTCTATTTTTCTTACTTTCTAGGTCAAGAGTGTCATGTACATAAACACATGGGTATGACACTGAAACAGGTCAGCTGCTCAGTTTATTGTGGTACTGAGCGATTCCACTCTGAGAATGATAAAATGTAACGTTTATTGTTGTCAGCATTTACGGAGTAAGCACCATAACAACACTGTCTCGTGAATGACTACAATACACTCATTTAAATTTTCACTTATTGAATCTTACCATAAATTAATTAAATGTTGTTCATAAAGTACCACTGTAGAAATACTTTCCGTTAATTGTAGCTTTTAATTGGCTTTTATGTAAGTGTACAGCCTAGTGACTCTATTTTACAAACAACATGTTAGGCACTGCACGTGTAATGTAACATTGTGGTGCATTCGCCTAATTATTGTTGTAATGGAAAGATAATAATAAACTAATTTGCATTGTTGAGCTACGTATGACTCTGTCTGAAATAAGAATATTCCAAGCGATGTCATGGAGACACAACGAGTCTTCCCTTTTAGTATTGTTGAAGGTTTTTATTTCTCTGTCAACAACGTTAGGCTAATTCGGTACAGATTTAAAATGCCCATTTTTTTTTCCAATTTTTATTAAGCATGGATTTTTCTCGAAGTTTTAACAAAAGTATCTAATACTAAATTTCATGAAAATCCGTCCAGCGGGAGCCCAGGTGATACGTGCTGACAGAGAGATAGACAGGTGGACAAACATGATGGAGCTAAAAGGCGCTTTTCGCGACTATGCGGACGCGTCTAACCAGCATTGTATCGATAAACACAAAAATCATTATACCGGTAACTATACTGTAATTTGTGCAAACAGTATTAATATTCCGAACCGACAGGCATTGTCTGTCAAAGCAAGATATTGTTTACGCTGATTCCAGTGTCATTATGTTGATGCTGATTACTGGACCGATCAGTTCAAAATTTTGTATAGGCCGTCAATATTTCGTCCTTGCCTTTCATTGTTTCGTTTCATGTTTCAATTTACACAATAGGATTATGTGAATATCTGCAACAGTATTACATATTACGTCTTAGGTGAATTCGTCTCGTTGTGCATTTCTTACCATTAGAGTGTTATATCAACAGATAAACGCAACCGCTGAGATCTGCGCTCGTCTGGGTTATTACACAGGGAATACTGGTAATTTCTTATAGAAGTTTCGAGACAACCTATCGGTCTCACCTACAAGGGTCAAGAAGCTTGTTCCGAAACGTCGATAATAAATTACCACTGCTTGCTGCGTAATGAAGTAGTAGAACGCAGTTCTAGTCTACTTCGCGGCGGAAGCCTGAAATCACGCAAACACGATCGCCCTTTGTTAGAAGTCTCTCCCCGTTTTCACTCTTTTTGTGAACTGGTGGCTAATGCAGAGAGCTGAAACGTGTAGTATTAATGAATAAAAACCGATATGTTAGATCCGTATGGTTGTGTTTATCGGTTAATATAACCCTTTAACGACAAGTGTTATTACGTCCCCTGTTGACGACAAGTGAAATTGTCCAATATTTGTTATGTTACAATATTCAGACGATGTTTGATTAAATTTTGTTTAGAGTAGTTCATTACAAAAATGTTATATACAGTAAAGTATTTTCATCTTAAATTAAGGGCTGCTGTGGTAATCTTTGGTTACTTACAGGTCTGTGGGGCCACTAAAACAGCTGAGGCAGAACTACGGCTCTAACATGTACGTGATTCGAGCTGCACATTGATTGTCACTGGCTAATTCCTGTCAACAAATGCTGACTCCAAATCAGCGAAATAAATTTCTTGATTCCTGATGTCCCACTAAAATGATATAATTCACTTTTTACGTCAAATGAAACACGCAATGGCTTCATTAAGATGACCATTTGTTAACTGTGGATGAGGAAAAATCATCGTTTTCTGTGGGTAACAACCAGGTGACACGCACGAACACATTGTCTGGACGAATATTTCTGAATGTAAAAACAGACGGTAGCCGCTACAAAGTGCATTGTTAAAGGTAACGTTCTCCCATTACATTCCAAGCAGGCAATGACGGCAGGTACAAAATGGAATTTATTATTATTAGTGTTATTTATTGACTTTATCGCTGTTGTCAAACCCTTTAACCTTTTGGCGCCGGAATTATTTTTTTTTAATTTTAGCACATCCTGTATATAAAATGTGAATAATACAGGAACCAAATACGTTAGAATTATTAAACAAACTGCATTTTTAAGAGAAAAAACGGAGAGTATATACCATGTTAAAAATATTCAGTACCTATATTAGTTGAATAAATATATAAAATGTAACTTGAGAGATTAGAGGTGCGGTACGACCACTATAGTTGACATTAGGCGTCAAAAGGTTAATATGTGAAAGAAATGGAAAAGTACTGAGTTATTATTAGCTTGTTTTTTATGGGGTAATCCTTAATTAATATATTTGTTTTAACTTAAACAGATCGCAGGACTACATTGTTAATGCACAACTAAAGTCTAGTCCTCTATACAATAGTTACTATTTTGTACAATTTGTTTAGAATTAGCCTTTCTATAGGCCTACGTATTTTATTTTCTCTTTATGCTTGTTTTCTGTTTGGTTCTGGGGCTGTTAAACCCGCAGCTTAAGAAAAGTATCGAATTTAATTGTTGTTACCGTAACAGGAGTAACAGCAGAAGCAGCAACAACAACAACAAAAGAAAATAACACATTTTATGTTTATTGTCACGCTAATTGAACAGATGGCACACAACTTTAGAGTTAGCACGAATAGAAAATAAGCAGCTAAAGCAATAAACATTTAACAAGTGGAACCAACTAGCCTACATAGCCCAACAATACGTCAGATCAAACGAAATTATAATTTGCTAAAAATAGCAACATAACATGCTGATTTACGTTAACTTATTTTGGCGAAGACATTGATAACATTCATATATGTTACACTGACTAGACTACGAGCTGGACGGTCAGGAGTTCGAATCCCCGCAGGGGTAAGTAATTTTTCTCTTATCCAGTACTTCCAGACCGGTTCTGGGGTTCACTCACTCTCCTATTTCATGGTTATAGGAAGATATTTCCCCGGATTAAAATGGCAAGCGGGTAAACCTCATATAGCTAAAAGAATTATGAAAAAAGTAAAAATTTCATACATTTGGGAAAGAAATTAAAAATTGAAAGTGCGTGTGTGTTGAAATTATGGATACATTAAATTTACGGAATGTTTTCTACCATTCCATGTAAGATCCCTCGCCTTCCCTTTTCTAAAAGTGGGAGGTGCAAGTTAAAGTATACAGATATATAATTATCCCTGTCACTTTATGTGGGTGTGAACATTTTTCTCAAGTTTTGGGAAAACGTGGTCCCAGGGTGTCTAAAAATAGGGTGCTGAAAGAGATATTTGTTCATAGATGGGGGAACGTAATAGGAAATTAGAGCAAATTAAACATCGATGATCTTCATGAATTTGGTTCTTGCAGGAGGAGAAGATAAGCAGGGCACGTGACACACGTGAAGAGAAGAGAAATTAATACAGGATTTTGGTTGCTCGGACTTACAGAAAGGGAGTCCACTTGTAAAATATGGACGCAGATATTTTAATATTGAAATAGACCGCAAAGAAACAGTCTGAGAGGTCGTGGACTGGATACATGACATAGGGCTAGGTCCAGTAGCGATTTGTTTTACGCATAGCAATGAATTTATTATTATTATTATTATTATTATTATTATTATTATTATTCGATATGGATGTCTCTTGTCACAGGCCTTTTCTTCCTGGTACTTCTCTTGAACCAGCGGTTATCCGCACCGCTCACGCTTCAAGCTTCACACTGCAGTACTTTCCCTATTACGTGTGATGTTCCAAGTATAGCTGTCTTTTGTAGTGAATCTATCGAATGTTTTCCTGGTACAGTTTCCAAATTTTTCCTTAAACTTCTCGTTACTATTCCAGTGGCTCCAATTATTATTGGTACAATCGTATACTTCAGGTTCCACATTCGCTGTATCTCTATACATAAACTCTTGTATTTTAACTTCTTTTCCGCTCCCTTTTGCACAACATTTCTGTCTGCAGGTATTGCCACATCTATCAGTGTGCATGTTTTCTCTTTATTGTTTTTAATTATTATATCTAGCCTATTTGCTGTAACTTCTCTGTCTGTGTGTACTGCTTGAATCCACAACACTGTGACATCTCCCTATTATTTTATTATTATTATTTACTGCAATTGGGTTGTCACCCGGCAGTAGTGGTTATTTTACGTGGATACAAAATAACTTCAAGGCTTTATAAATTGCAAGGAATTCGTTAAATATCTGAGATACTATTATTTTCTCGATAATAAATGTTCTACGTGGACTTAGCTGTTGAGCTAGTTAATTGTTTAGTTACTTAATCTTTATGTGCTTCATCCCCGTTGTGTGATATACAATTAGTATTGCAATATATGTGCATGGCACTTACCGTCAAACACAACTATTTTATTGGCTAATTATTGGAAGGTTTACAACTACATGTTTCGGCCCTATTCCTTGGCCATCATCAGGTTGTATCACGAACCTAGAGTAGGCTATATTACATGCTACTTATTGGTAATGGGTGTTTTGGAGAGCTCTCCCTATTACTGCGTGTTATCGTGGTACGTGTATTTTTTCATTCTATATATAATAATACTTCTACCGGGATTAATTACCCCGGTGTTTCCTGTAAGTATAACACTTATCATATATTACTTAACATATATGTACAATTATTCTATTTGTTAGTATTTTG
>Ga0123352_10018071_pt1 | contig 11237 bp, 7 predicted proteins | sample TergutLab28metaG_FD_89700 | JGI IMG/M metagenome (GOLD analysis project Ga0123352, IMG submission 89700) | Labiotermes labralis P1 segment gut microbial communities from Petit-Saut dam, French Guiana - Lab288 P1 | ecosystem: Host-associated > Arthropoda: Insects > Digestive system > Gut ... | reverse complement strand
GGTCGGGGGGGGCGCTTTCGCTCTTCTTGTACCCCCTTCCCCGGCCCCGGGGGCAATTCCCCAGTGACACCCCATCCCCCCCCCCCCCCCAAACAGTTATCTACTCCACTGCTCACTTCCCTTTTGAAATATCATTCATAATCACCCTGTCACTCACTGCCAAACGATCTACCAATAGCACGTCGTTACGTCAACCGAGATAAGGACCGCGCATCTTGTTCGTGTCACAAAGCGAACACAAAACACGAGAATTGTCCGGTAAATACGGTTTTGAATCTATCTTGATTGTAGGAACCATGCCACTTCTTCTTTCGCATGCTGCAGTATTGGTTTCAGATTTCCCTGGTCATCAATGTTAAAAGAGTCAGACGTGGTTTAATCACTCAGTAAAAATAATCTCGCAGTCACAAAGCAGAAAATGACGTCACGTGTTTGCATGATTTTAGCAAGAACCACCTGTGCAGCCATTTTGTATGAGAAATATGTCGGTCTGCAGCATACGCTGGTAAGAACAGGCGGGTTCTTTATTTGTTGTCAGGAGTGCTGGCCCTTGGAAACTGGAAGGAAATCTCCTTATTCGACCTTATTCGAAATACAATGTGCTGTTATTTTACGGCAAGCACATCAAACTGCTTGGTGCTTGCGTACCGCAATGACGTAAGAGACTTTTAGGTGGGCCAAAAACATTGGAAAGGAAGTAGGAAGATATTAATACAATGAAACCTGTCAATAACGGAACCGCAAAGGCCCGTAACTCTTTTCCTTCTCAGACGGCTTCCTAATTATGCAGGTACTTGGAGATGAGATGTGAGGGACTGTGCAAGTTTACCGCTAAAAACAAGGTCACTTATATCTAGGTTCCTTTCAAGAGAGGTTTCACTGTACTACAAAATACTGTTAAACCACGCTTAAAATAATATTCTGTTAGACACAAACCTAAACCTAAATCTAGATTAAATTATCCTGCTGTTCAGATATCTCACTTCAAACAGATCTGCCAGAAATTTGGCATTTTCTGTCTTTCAATTAGCTTAATGATGTGAGGTTTCAAATTCTGCGTTGACGCCATTATCGGTATTGGTGGCAAACGACGTAACATGTTAATCGTAATCATTTAGATCTCTGCATTTATTTTCATGATTCAAAACAACTGTTCACACACACACACACACACACACACACACACACACGCACGCACGCACACATATATGTATATGTGTGTGTGTGTGTTCGTGTGTACTAATTATTAGCGACTGTAACTAATTATTAACTATAGATGAGCCACAAGCTGCAACTCGCCTGCACTTCATCCGCGAAAGCAAAGGAATCGACACTCAGCCCGACTGTACAGGCGATCACATGACCCTATACGACCACCATAGAAATAAAGAAAAACATTAAATTTTTCCTTGTTTTTTATAACCGATTTTACAATTTTATCCAGTTTCCCTGCTGTATTTTTAAACTGCAGTTTTTAGGCGCTGTCAGTATCCTCTTCAAAGTGTCATGGGCCACGGATAAAAATTGAAAAGGTCATAAGCGATTCCCGGGACGCAGTCTGATGGCCGAATTTATAGAGACAGCTGGATCGTAAATGTGAAGCTAATATTTAAATTCAAGGCAAAAGAAAAAAGTGTGGACGCAATGGTATGTGTATATGCAAATACCACTGCGGCCATATGCAAATACAGATCGTCCTATAAATTTTCTTTGAACTTGCCGAGGTCAGTTTTCTATAACACGTCTTTTTACTTCACTCGCTTGGCTGACACACAAAATAATTGGTCTGCAAGAAAGGCTGCATTACTATGTATAAACTTCAAATTCACGCTTTTAGAAAAAAAAAAAACAAAAGGTTATATCATCGCAAATCCTTTCTACCGGCACCGTCTGTTCGAGGAACCAGATACTAGTGAATTAATAACAGAAAACATAGGAAAAAAAACTTCTTTCCGAAATATAATCGTCTTTTTTAAGGTTCCCAGGTTTCGCTCATTTGTGCTTTTGATAAAAATAGTATTAAGCTGATGAAAAGTGTGGAGCGTTGGTGGATTGATGCTGACAGGTGCAACAGAAGTGTAAAAATGAAACTCGCCTGAATTATATTTCAAAGACTTGGTTTCTTCCTCGCAGTAAACAATCACAGTTCCAACTGTAACGAATACCCGGTTAATGTCGATTCGGGGAAATACAGGTATGCTTCGCATAACGACGTTTCGGTCAACGACGGATCATACACACGAAGGTGGTCCCATAAGATAATAATACTAAAATATAATAAAGTTATAATACCATTGTGTTACAATTGCCTACAGTATTCAGTACAATAATATGCTGTACGGGTTTGGAGTCTAGGAGAAATAGGCTATACCATATTGCCTAGGTGTGTAGTAGGCTATACTGTCTGGGTTTGTGTAAGTACACTCTACGACGTTCGTACAACGACGAAATCGCCTATCGACGCATTTCTCAGAACACATCCCCGTCGTTAAGCGATCCATATCTGTAATCACTGTTCATTTTGAGACTCAAGCGAAACACAAATATACACCGTGTGGAGAAAATGCGAAGTTTATTAGTTTTGCACTTATAGGTGCCGCTGTGAATTCATGGATTTATTTTGCTAAACGGCTGACACGGAACGAAATTGCGTCCGAGAGCAAACCGTCCTCCCGGCAAGATCACACACACACACACACACACACACACACACGCGCGTTTCTGCAGTACGTACGTGAAGACACCCATGCAGGTACCTCTGACGCATACTTCTTCCCAGGAACTTGAAGCAAGAAAGCATGTTCCCCAGACGCGCAGAAAAATTTTTATCGGACTGCACGGTATAACTGCGCAGACGATAGATTCCTTCCCACTAACCGCCTCAAAAAACGCAGATGCCATATTTCCAGCTCATAATTCCACATCATTCTCATATCGAGGCCATGATTTTATGCTTGTATCATCTTATATGCGTTTGTGTTGGTACACCACATTGTAGTTTGTAAAACCCCATCGCCATTCTGCGAAGGACCTACGGTTATTTTCTTTAGAAAAATTTATAAAAGGTAAGATAAAGGTCACCCTTGTACAGGCATTGAGGTTCTGCACAGGCCGTACGGCCCATAGAGGGAGTAGAGGTATAGCTCTACTCTTTCTTGACCACGGCGCTAGAAGGGGGTGAGGGGTCAGCGTCACGCCCCGACCGCTCTTTACCCCCGGTAAAGACCCGGTACCCATTGTACAGGAAGCTAGGTGGGCCCCAGGGCCGGTCGGGACAGGTGCGGAAAATCTCACCAATACCGGGATTCGATCACCGGACCGTCCAGTCCGTAGCCAGTCGCTATACCGACTGAGCTACCGGGCCCAGAAAAATTTATAACGTCTTCATTAATGACCTTCCTTTTGCCGGAGGAATGCTCACATGGCTAATTTTGAAGTTTAGGCAGAAGCGACGTTAATTAATGCCATTCTTCCAGAAATGACATTGTGACAATGGCTAATCGAATCGAATCCTCATGCTCCTAGGTCTCAACGTCCAACAAGAGTTTTGGCCCTCGAGGATTAGGACAACACTTAGCCACGTTCGCAATCTACTACTACTGACACAGGGTCATATGTTAGCAGAACAGAATCTGAAAATGTTGACAATATTTGTTTTACCACAAAAACTTCAGGAGATTTTGACATTCAGGTGCTGACAGCTTGCTTTCAAGCTGTCAGCAAACCAGTATGACATATACCATTGCTGTGTGTACAGTGAAAAACTCCTGATGTTGGACAGAGGAACTGTCCGAAATATGGAGAGTTTTATTCCAAAAATAAATTTGAGAAATTAGTGCATCTAGTTGGTTTCATTATAAGAATTCAGGAGATTTCTAGACCACTCTTAGAAAACAGGGCCACAGACATTCTGGTTCCAACGCCAGCAACATGTCCATATGCTCCACTGATGAACCATTTGCTATTAAACATAACAACAACAAAGAGAGCTTTACCCTTACACATAATAGTCCATTACATTACTCCATTAATTTTTTGTTATTTTCCCTTTCCTGGAAGGACGAAGCCTGACTATTATTCCTATTAGGGGAATTTTATTTTCCGATAAAATTGAAGAATTTGGTGATAGAACAGCCTAAACAACTTCCGCGATACAATGCAGAAAGCAGCTCTGATATAAATTGTGTAATTTTTTTTTACGGCTGCCGAATATGCTGCACAGCCGATACAGGACAGCCTGTAATTATTTTTATGAACTTGGAATGAATGTCAGACCACAATTTCAAGATCGTCGAACAGATAATTTTATCCTGGAATTTTTTGTAGATCGGTGCAGGTAAATGACTTTCCTGAGGCGTCGGTAAAAACTTTTGTTCTGGTCTTGAGAATTTTTAATTGTATTCGTTGTTAAATGCGATCTTCTCATAATAAACTCGTATAAAGGTAAAGGTAAAGCAGTCCCGTTACAGGCCTGGATAGGCCCAGAGGGTTCTTAGGAAGTTAAGGTTCCCAGCTTTCATGACAATGGCACAGGATGGTGGTAGGTTGTCAGCCTTACGCACAGGCCGTCTTTACCCCAAGGAAATACTCCTGGTACTCATTTCTGTTAGAGACGGAGTCGACCCCAGGGCCATAGTGCGATCGGAAGGATTTTATGTCAATGAAAAATCCACTGACACCAGCTAGAATCGAACCAGCGACCTTCCGATTTGTAACACAGCACCTTAATAAGCTCATGTAAAGGATATAATTTATGTCGGTGTGCTTCTTTGACTTGTCTGTAGAAAAAAATACATGAATTCATATATTGTCACTAACGAGCAAGCCTGTTCATTGCTGCACGATTCAATATTTAATTTATGAACAAATTCAATTACTATTGACAATTTTAAGTTTCCCATAACGGCTAATTCTTTGTTACTATCTCGGATATGCGAAAGTATTTGTTAGAGCCTACATGAAGTTTCAGGAATTTTCCTGTCAAAAGGTAGTTATCATTACATTGAGTGATTTGATTTTATAGAATTAGCGAGTTAACCGCTCGGCTAGCCTTGGAAGAAAGAAGCCTTGATTTCGAAACTAAAACTAAATCACAAAAAAAAAAATCTTTCCAGGAGTTTCTTCATTTGTTCCACGAAAATTTGTAGATAATGCCTTAAATTAGGTCACAATGACGTCCTCTAGGTTTTTGTTCGCTAATTATCCCACAATTTGACGCTAAACAATTCGAGAAATTGAAAGCTTATTGAATAAGGAAATAACAAATAAACAAACAAATAATTAAACAAGTAAGAAACTTACAGCATATCATTCAATAAATAATGTCCAGCGAAAATATGACGCAACAAACCAACTACTGCCGCATAAGATTGACAACACCCGGATCACCCCGCACTAACAGACAGATACGGCACAGATGGTCCTGAGACGACAGTAACTTCGCCGTCGTCCGTGATATTCCGAGCAGTTCCTCGGCGTTCACTTTGTGAACACTTGCATCATAATTTCATTATATCTGAAGGAACAATTAAAACGTTTTAGCCTCGTTAATTTTGTTGCTCTTGTTTTCTTGAATGCAGCACATCAAAGATTTGTTCATTAGTCGCTCTGTCTTTCTTCAAGGCGACGTCACTGTAACAGTTGGCATACATTATGTGGAAAATAAACAGGCTCCGGAGTTACTACTTCCTTTAATATTCGTGAACATTTGAAGCGTATAAATGTTTAAATCACGTACTTATGATTTACATATAAAATAATGGACTGTATTTTATCTGTTATCTTTCATTTCGACTTTTACTTTTTTCTCTTTTTTAAGCATTTCCCTTTCTTTTGCATTTCTTTCTTTCTTGATATAATTTCTTTTGTATTCTTCCATTCTCTCTGCTTTGCCTTTTCTTATTTTCTAGGCCCTCCCGATATGCTAAACGACTGACTGCATAGATCACAATCCTTTAAAAGCTACAGTTCCTCGGCTAATCATGAAATTCTCCACATTTCACAGAACCTGGCAGTTAATATCCATATCCTGAAGAACCACACTCACCAACGTGAATTCTGGCCACTCCACGCCATTCTACTTCTATCCCATCCTCCTTCTTTAACACAAATTTTGATATCATCCTACCATCTTTTCCTACGTCTGCCAAGTCGCCTCTTTCCTTCAGGTTTCCCTACCAAAAACCAAGTATGAATTTCTCTTCTGCCCAAGAGTTCCACACGCCCCGCCATCATGTCCATTGTCATTTGATCACCCGAATAATATTTGGCGACAGATATAAATCAGAAAGCTCCTCATTATGCAGCTTTCTCCCCTCTTATTTCCTCCTTTTTGGGCCCATATATCTTCCTCAGCACCCTATTCATGAATACCCTCAGCCTATCTTCTTTCCCTAATATGAAAGACCACGTTTTACACCCATACAAAACACCAGGCAAAATTAAACTTCTTTGTGTTTTAATTTTGGTTGTTGGCAGGATCGGGAACCTGATCCTGACAGCGGCCAGTCAACATAACGCATGACTATACAATTTGCTTTTTATACAGGGTTGATCTCCTGATGATGAGCAGCAAGCCTGCTCGAAACATATAGATGATTATTATTGAAATAAATTGAAAGTAAAAGTGCATCTTGTTGGTTCATGTTTTACGGATGACTTGTCCAGTTCAGGTTCAGCCTTTCCTGATTTTCTTGGAGACTTCTCTATTCGAAAGAAATTTTGAAAAACAATGGCTGTGGAACTTTACCTTGTTTCATACCTCTGAGTAAGAAAGTCATTAGACAACTTTTAGCCTTCTCGAAATTTTGCTGTAGGTTTCAGTTCAACAAGTTTTATTTAAACTGTCTTTCTAGTTTCGTAATAGTAATATACAAAACCATCCTCCTTACGGGATCCTAGACTTTCCTGAAAGTTATAAATATCTAATGTACTGCAGCATTTTATTCACCTTTTTTTTGTCTGAGTTATCTGACGAATGCTTAACATCTGACCAGTATCTTCACCGTTGCACCGTGCATTTCGTAGAATCATTTAATAAGCACACCAACTAATGCACCTACACATTTTTTTACATTAAAACATTTAAAATCGCTCCAACATGTTTCGATCGTAAGATCATCTTTAGGGAGCTACGCTGTTCCTTGCCAAAGTCACATTTTTAAAAATACACTCACTGATTGATTTTCTTATATTAATTTAGTGTTGTGGCAGCATGTCATATTGCGTAAGTTGTACGCCACTGAGGGTGTGCCAGGCTTTACCTTTCTGCTTCCGTTCGAAATCTCCTTCTTTCATGTGATTATGTTCTTTCTTTCTTTCCTCCGTTTTTGCCTAAACGTGTTAGTGCCTAGTATTTGCTCTTTTTTCCTGCTTAATCCCCTTTACTCTGTTTTTTTCCATCTTCCTGCACCTTTCTGTGTCTTTCATAGTAATTTTATTGAGGTCGGAAGCTCCAAACACATGCTGAGAAATGCTGGGTTCAAGTCTTGCCTGTGGACACATCTCAGGAATTTTGTAGCTTTCTGCGGCTGTACCAAGGGAACTCTTTATCTTAAAATAGGCTACGATCCCTTCTTTGCATTGCTTTCAAGTTCACCATCGTGGTTTTACCATCATTAGTAACTACAGTTGACATATCGTCGTTAAATACACCACGAATCAAGCTTCTCAGATATCATTTTTTTAAACGTTTTTACTAACATTTTTGTTCACTCTCTCCCTTTTCTTCCCTTTTCTCCTTTCTTTCTCTCTATTTCCTGCATTCACTTCTGTACCTTTCCTTTTATAGATATGCTCAGTATTCTTTTTTCCAGTACTTCTGCTTGTTTCGTTTCTCGGTCTTTTGCATGTTTTTATGAAATGTTTCAGTGCGCGCAGTACACAGTGTCAGCACAGTACCAACTTCAAGCCAAACAAAAGACGAAAAGGCACACACACTTTTCCATGCTCGTTTGCAGTCTCAGTTTCTAGCAGTGGGTATACTTTTATGTCTAGACTTTATTCCGTTTCAGATGCAAACGAAGGATTAGGGTAGGTGTTCTAAGGTAATAGCATTTTCATCCCATGGCTCTCTCACTGCAGCAGTTTCCTTCGGTTTAAACACGCATACCTCCAACATTGTAATATCATCATCATCATCATCACCACCATTATGTTGATTCCCTTTTTATGACCCCATTTATACAAGACAAAATTGAAGTATGCCCTCTAATCTCACTAGATAAGTTCACGGTCTTGTGTAACATCAGGTTACCGCAATCTGTTGACATTTTGAATCTCTACGAATACACTTATTGTGATTCCTAGCTGCTTCTTTTAATAAGGACAGGTCAGGGGGTGCCAAATTGCGGCGCTCTGCCCGGTATTATACTCACGCAAACAGAAAGAAATTTTTGTTCGATAACATTTCGTTTTTGCTTCATCTGGATTATTGTTAAAGCCTGCAGCTTTATAATTTTTGGATTAACAGCGTCTGTAAGCAGACGGTCTTTCCTGTATTTGCTTCGATAAACTGTAACAGGAAGAAAGAAAATGATGAGAAAGTGTAACATTTCTGACAGACGGCCCTTCCAGTCCTCAAATATTATACACTACAGTTATGTTAACACTTAAAATCACCAATTCACTGAAGGTACACGTTATGTAAACCTTAGCCGGCAAATGTCTAGAATGGGGACGGGTGCTTCGGCTTTCTGGTCCGCCTTTTAACTACTACCAGTGAACCATATTCATCCATAACACACAAAATGGTGAGTCAGTAAACCGTTTCCTATTAGGTAAAGAGATGTTGTGCTGCAAATCTACGTGACTTTTGTTTGTTTCTGACATGCACAAGGTTTGCCACGAAACTGTACAGCGTAAATGTCCGGAAGAACTTCATATGTTGTATCCTTCACTTACAATTTGTAGGGGTGATTAACCCTTTAAGGACGAAACGTAATTTTTTCATTTAAAGTCCCATTTCGCACCGCGCAGTAAACGCCCGCCTTCTCGGTTATAAGGCAAGAGTCACTATTCTGAGATTCATATAAAAGTAAGTACACAAGCAGTAACAATAAATTTCATTAATAGAAATACGTTTACATGGAAGAGGTAACGTCTGTAATCTCTCAAACAGATTTCTGCATGAGGTTCTAATTTTTCGTAAAAGTTAATTCTAAAAATTTCCCCTTGTAAAGTAAATATCTTGGAGATCGACGTAAGCCAACTCTGTTCAACCCACCAAGACGAACGGCGATTTCCTACTCACATTGCCGAATGATAAAAACATCGGTTCTTTTCAACTTCTTTTTAATTAACTAAAATCTGAAACACCGCATTTCAAGCTACGTAATGGAAATTAGTGGAGGGCCAGAAAACCCTTTCTTAATTTAACAAATAGAGGACGGTTTGGCTTTCTGTTGGAATATAACTACAGTGAGAATTATGGAGTCCAGTTTAGATAAGTGTAACTTGATAGAATTTATCCTGCTGTGCTTTAAAGTTACAGTAAGAACACTTTCAGTTGTCAGTCGAACGCGACCATATTTATTGTAATAGCTACACGTTTCGGCCAAAAAAACGGAAAACTTGTGGTATTCCACAAACATAAAACATGATGATGTACGATATAGTACACTCTTACTTGCTTTTGAAATAATTGTATTACTAGCCTGATGATGGCGGATATTTGACCGCAACATGTAGCTATCCAAACAAACAGTTGTGTTTCAGCGACCATCGCAAATATCTTTATTGTTTGATACGTTTGACTCGCGAGAAAAAAGTGAATATTCTGACCTCTGTTAAATCTCGAGGCACAATATGCAGTGACATTTTTTTCCATGTGCATTTTTTTTTTGTTTACACCATCACCGGTTACCGAAAAAAGAGATGTAACCCCAACAAACAGGGCAGACTTGCACACAGCAACTTCGTCGTCTATTAGAATTCTAAAACTTCACGGCCCTACCGTTTCCGAGAATCGAGAGAGAAGACGTACAGTGTAAGCGAGAGATTTCTCAAGCATTCATCTTCTGCGGTATTGGGCCGTGTCGACTTGTAAGTACGGCAGTGACATCTACTGTCGTAGCCTGAGATGAATGAGGGCTGAATAATCTCGTTGCCTGCCATGTTAAACCGTGTCGAACGACAAACAATTATCGATGTTGCGAAAGATCGTATGCCTTCAAATTCAGGGTCAGGCCGTCATAAAATAGCGAATAAGGACTGATGACAGATTTGGCTAATAGCTCTGTTCTAGAGATCATGAGCGTCTGGTGCTGTGGAAAGTCGACCAGGAATTGCGAGTAGATGGGAATTCGGAAGAAGGCGATCTTAGATTAATCGAAAGTTATTGTTTCGGCCTCTGTTTGGAGAGACAGAGATAAACCGCGATGAGCCTAAATAAGGATTGTTCATCGCCTTGTAAGTGACGAGAAACTTCATTAAAAATTGCTGGTAACCTTGTCAACTGCCATTATCACTGGGAATATCAGACACGCTGTCAAACAAGAATTACTCCTGTTATTACATTAGTCTGTTGATAACTGGTTCTTCTGAAGGTCAACACAACTTTATTAATGTCAGATTCAATTCGACATATTATTTCGTGACAACATGTTTCAGCCATATTACTCTCACCCCCAGGCCAAACATTAGTACAAAATATATATACATATTAACATTTTATAGAATTATGTGTCATTTTGATCAAGCCAAGTGTCTACCGCTAAAAAAGTGTTAAGGTGAAGACCCTCAATTATTGATCTCAATCCAACTAACAAATAATTTTAAATATTTTAATATGTATATATCTTTGTAATTGTGGTTGTCCTGAGGTTGACCTATTATGGTCGAAATACCTTGTCGTGAAAAAATATGACGAATTAATATTAACATGAATAAACGTGTGTTGACGGTGATAATAACAATTGCTATCGTAATTAGCTCAAATGGATGCCTAACATCAAAACAATTAGCAGCCTCTTAATGCACAGGAGATCTCAGAAGCGGTAAGGCGTTCAGTCACGATAATTCTAAATACGGGACTGTAGCAATGCCATCTCAGTCCCGGGACTGCAGCAATGCTATCCCAGTCCCGGGACTGTAGCAATGCTATCTCAGTCCCGGGACTGTAGCAATGCTATCTCAGTCCCGGGGCTGTAGCAATGCTATCTCAGTCCCGGGGCTGTAGCAATGCTATCTCAGTCCCGGGGCTGTAGCAATGCTATCTCAGTCCCGGGGCTGTAGCAATG
>Ga0123352_10018070_pt1 | contig 11237 bp, 5 predicted proteins | sample TergutLab28metaG_FD_89700 | JGI IMG/M metagenome (GOLD analysis project Ga0123352, IMG submission 89700) | Labiotermes labralis P1 segment gut microbial communities from Petit-Saut dam, French Guiana - Lab288 P1 | ecosystem: Host-associated > Arthropoda: Insects > Digestive system > Gut ... | reverse complement strand
GGATATGGCATAATACACACAACAGTGCATCTTCATGGACCTTCGTCCAACGTGAAGTCGCCCATGGTACGATCCAGTATTGGCCTTTTGTCAAAATGGTAATGAACCTTCAGATTACTAAACGTCGAGCGATTTCAATTTGAGCCAGAAATATGCTGCACGAACAGCTTATCGCTTTGTTGTTTGGTTAGTCGTTCGTATTTCGATACAAATGAGTTTGTAAAACCGGGTGGAACATACTGAGATACCACTCCCCCCCCCCCCGTGGCACTTCGACCCAATTCCGGGTCATGGTATAACCTTACGGGGCTTCGTGACCACACTCATTAGACATATCGCATTCGGTAGGACTCCTCTCGACAAGTGATCAGCCCGACGCAGCGACCTCTCTACCTGACAACCCACAGCGCTTACAAGAGGAAGACATCCATGCTCCCGGCGGGATTCGAAACCACAATCCCATCCATTATGCGGCCGCACACCCACACCTTAGACCGCGCGGCCACTGGGTTCGGCCCGAGATACAAATGTTGGTCTAAAATTACAGTACTGCTAATTAATCGGTTAAGGTAAAATAAACGAATAATTGTCTGGATATGCAAAACTTTCGGTTTCCCTTTATACACAAATGTTACCTTTTAGCTACTCAAGAATTAATTTCTCGTTACATTCTAAATGAAGTGAAGAGGCTTCTCTTACTTTTTCGACTGCATAAAATGGCTTGATTTCGCTTACGACTACGTGACCAGAGTGTCCTCGTCGTGCGGTACGGAAAAGAGTCAACAGAGACGTCGAGGGTTAACTGACACGCTGAATAATCAGGCAAAGTCAGACGCAATCAGTTCTACTGTCCAGTTTATTAAAACACATCACAAAGGAGCTCGGTCTTGGAAAGACATTTTAGCACGATACAAGCAACGGTAGTAGGGCAAGAGACTAAAAATATGCAGCCCGCAGAGTGAACAGTAATTTACAGAGTGAACGTTTACTGCCGGAATTTTTTAAGGACTCATTGACTTCAATATTAGCACAAATAAAAGTGACTTTTGTACCTAAAACTTGGACTACAACAAATAATTTTTTTAATCGTTCGTTGCAATCTCTTTGTAAAAAGCGCGCTCGCGCGCGTGTGTATTAAACCACACATTTTAAAATTCTGTATCTTACACTTCCACTAGGGAGACCTAGGTGTAGATGGGTGGATAATATTAGGATGGATCTCCAGGAGATGGGATGTGGGTATATGGACAGGATTGGGCTAGCCCAGGATACAGACAGGTGGCGGACGCTTGTGAGTGCGGTAATGAACCTTCAGGTTCCGTGAAATGCGGGGAATTTCTTGACTAGCTGCAAACCATGGAGTAAGTAAGCAAGAAAGTAAGTAAGTATCTTACACTTATGCAATACTTCAAGAAGGTTTTGTAATATACCCTTGGTAATGCACCTCTCTAAGGATTTCCACAAGAATGGTCAAAACACATAGGAGGGCTAGTATGTATAAAACATAAGACACTCTTAAACTTTCATATGTATTTGTTGGTTTCATCATCATATCGCAACAGCTGAATGCATGGTCACGAATTATTTAATATTGATCATCGTATATTCTACAACCTTGAGAAATTCTTTTTCCGGTCTACACAAACAGAATTAATTATGGAATTCCAGTGTATCACCTAACTTACATTACTTAACCAATTAAAAATAATTTATGTAACACAAATATTAAGAATGAATGCACTCTCATTTCTAGCTTGAGGTAATCACTGTGCCACCACAAATGCATGCACCATGTAACAGTAACACGTCTTCTACGCATACCCCAAAATCCAGATTGCAGTCTTGCAAGGCGCTCGAAAGATAATGAGTACCTTCCAAAAGTACGGTTCCATCACAGGTTCTGACTGACACTTCTCGAATGTCCCTTTTTGGGGAAAGTTACTCGATGAAGCATTTTCATGCAGCCGTATTCCACTTGTCCGGTCAACTGTTTTTTATATTTTGATGTTTTGCTGACCGTGCATCTCAGTATAAACTTAGTAACTGACCAACATAATGCATAAATTGTTCTTTTATAATAAGTTTATTATATTCTTCTACTTGTTTAGAGTGCTATTGTGCTCATCATCAGGAGGTCAAAATTGTATTATACAGCATCTGGTATTGTCACACTCTGTAGATGGCCGTCCGGTGCACCGGACGGCCACCTGCATAGTGTGACGATACCAAATGCTATGTAATACAATTTTGACCTCCTGATGATGAGCACATGCTGCTTGGAATATAATAAACTTATTATAAAACAAGAATTTGTGCATTAAATTGGTCAGTTACTAAGATTGTTTTATGCTTGTCTAGGACGTCTCTGTCATAGACGGTAGAAAACTGGAAAAAAATAATCCGTTAACTGCTTTTTTAAAGAAACAAGTTTTAGTGGTCATTTACTATGAAAATAAATATATCAATCTTATTTCCATTATTTCGCCATAAGCGCAAGTTTCGGAAGCTCTGAATTTTCTTGATGGATACTTTTTGCGGTTTGTTTCAGGAAAGTGCTCGGAATCGTAATATCTTTGCTAACCAATACTTCTTTTCAAAAGGTCAGCTTTATTCAATACTTTTCTTTCAAGGTTCAATGCATTTCTCGTCACCCCAAAATAAGCCATATCTGATCCGTCTAATTAACAATGTATGTGCATTCGTTCTTGACGTAATGAGCACAGATTAGACTCCCTGTACGTATAACAGCACATCACAGCGAACCTACTAGCGGCACACACACACACACACACACACACACACCACAGTCTATTCACACAACATGCAACTCATGTCAACGTCACGGCTAATTTAACTAAATGAAACTTTATTGCTATCCAAATGCGTTTCCGTGTCGATAGCTTACCGGGTAGATATGAGGACAGAGTAGTATGTTCGGGGCAACAATGAAGCATTATGATCTCCATACTTGTTATAGTAATAATCAATAGAGTCCACCGTATAATTTTGCGATTTCTCCAGTCAACCTGTCACGTGCTGATCTGCCAAATGCAACGTGAGCTTGCAAGCAATTAATTGATAGCTGCTCCCTTCCAGCATTATAGTGCAATCAGAGGTTGCTGTTGATGGCAGCAGCTGTGCACCAATGTAAGGCTATCAGCATATGCGAATTACCACAGTTGTGGGTCCCGCTGTGTTTTATCCACAACACATTTCTCTCAAATTTAAGAGTATTCCCTTGGAGGAATAAAGCAGAGCTGGGATAATTGAAATAATCCTTGGTTTTATTGAATTCAGTTAGAATATACTGTCTGGGACTATGGCCAATAATATATTTTTCTGTGAATGATATTTTAAATCGAAAGCTGTAACAGTAAATTAGTCAATTCAAAGAATAAAGTGAATTGTGAATATTTCTATATAGTTACGAGAAAGTATTGTCGTAAGAGTACGGTATAAAGCTAAAAATATTTGACATTCAGGGGACGGTGCATTGTGATATATTCTTATAATAAAAGCAACGAGATGCACTAATTTCTCAAATTTATTTTTGGAATAGAACTCTAACATGTTTCGGACAGTTCCTCTGTCCATCATTAGGAATCTAGGCCTGTACACACAGCAATTGGTGTATGTCACACAGGTTTTGCAGACTGCTTGCTAGCGGGGTCCTGATCCCGCTAGCAAGCAGTAAGCAAAACCTGTATGACATACAGGGTGTCCCGGAAGTTAAGGTCACTACTTCGGGATTTAATTCTAGGGCTGATTCTAAGTCAAAAACATCGTATACAGATGGGTCCGATTGGCAAAGGTTCAGGAGTTATGTATTTTTAAAGTGCAGTAACTAGATTATAAAGGAGAGGGGAGAATTGTGCATTTATTGAGCTATGTTGTTAAACGTACAGTTACAGATTCCCCGTTCAACACTCAAGCAAATCGTTCGAAGTGTTGTCCTCCGTCTGCTTGGGTGCATTTTTTGACTCGTATGACCACAGAACTTGTTACCTTATGAAACGCTGCAGCGTTGTTGATGTCTCTTGCACAGCTGAGAATTCGGTGGAGTAGTTCTTCTCTCGTGTTCACCTTGTGTGCATACACCATAGCTTTCATGTAAGCCCACACATGGTTATCTAATTGGTTCAGATCCGGTGACCATGGTGGTCAGTTCTGTGCACCGCCACGACCAATCCATCGATTTGGGAATTTGTGATTCAGATACTGCCTTACGACATTACTGAAATGAGGCGACTCTCCGTCATGCTGGTAATACATCTGTTGTCATGTTTGTAGAGGAACATTTTCTAAGAGTGTTGGCAGTTCATCTTGCAAGATGTTGGCGTAAATATCACCTATCAGACGTTGCGGGAAATGTTGGTAATTGCTTTCGACAGTGCCATGAGGATTATCAAGATCCCATAAATGGAAGCTTCTAGTATTGTTGACTTCGTCGCGGGTAAAATGGACCTCGTCGGTGAATAAAATATTACGAATGTTATTGGTGTTAGAATTAATCCAACGGCACAATTCCAACCGGCTACACATGTTCGCAGATGAGCACGAGAAAAGAACTGCTCCAGCGAATTCTCAGCACTGCAAGAAGCACCAACAAAGCTGCAGTGCTTCGTAGGGCTACAAGTTCTCCGGTCACAGCAGTCAGAAAATTTATCCAAACAGACGGAGGACACTTCGAGCAACTTGTTTGAGGGATGAACGGCCAATCTGTAACTGTACATTTAACTACACATCTCAATAAATGCACAATGCTCCTCTTTCCTTTCTAATTTATATACTGTACTTTAAAAACTCGTAACTCCTGAACCGTTGCCAATCGGACCAATGTGTATATGACGTTTTTGACTCAGAATCAGCTCTGGAATTAAATCCCGGAGTAGTGACCTTAACTCCTGGGACATCCTATATACCAAATGCTGTGTGTACAGTGCTAGTCTCCTGATAATGGGCAGAGAAACTGTCCGAAACATGTATAATTCTATTCCAAAAATAAATTTGAGAAATTAGTGCATCTCGTTGGTTTTATTATAAGAAGAAAACTATAATAGTTCATATCCCTGCGAGACAAAACCAACCGTTCAAACAAAATTCTGTACTAAAAATTAAAATTAATGCATGAAATAAAAAAATCGCTGTCACGTGGTCAATCGACAGGTTAATTCTACAGATCAACAGCCATCTAAATAAATACTTAACAATCTACTAGAGAAACAAACGCCTATCTAGAACCTGTTCTGGCAAATGACAAAAATGTGTGTTGTTTTGCGTATTGTGTTTCATGAGTTGTTTTGTGTTATGTTGTGTGTTGTGATGTGTTGCGTTGTGTTGTGTGTTGTGATGTGATGTGTTGTGTTGTGTGTTGTGATATGTTGCGTTGTGATGTGTTGCGTTGCGTTGTGTTGTGTGTTGTGATGTGTTGCGTTGTGTTATGTTGTGTGTTGTGATGTGATGTGTTGCGTTGCGTTGCGTTGTGTTGTGTGTTGTGATGTGTTGTATTGTGTTTTGTTGTGTGTTGTGATGTGTTGTGTTGTGATGTGATGTGTTGCGTTGTGTGTTGTGATGTGTTGCGTTGTGTTATGTTGTGTGTTTTGATGTGTTGTGTGTTGTGTGTTGTCTTAAAACCTAGTCTCCTGTGATGGGTCGACTAGTATTCCAAAGAGTAAAAGAAATATGAATTTACCGAACCCTGTGCTCTATAAGCTGCGCACTATCTTCGGCTTTTTATCAACCATGTGGTGGTAGAATTAATGTAAATGTATCTAAGCGATGTGATAGTAATAAGCCTTGGTATATTTACAGATAGCCTGCCACACAAACCCGTGCTTGCGAGGACTTATCGACAGACCACCTCGGTAAGGATAGCCATCCTCCAAGCTAAGATTTAACAAGATACGGGTTGTACGTATAACGTACCATTGTAGCTCGTTCGTGTAGTGATTATACCTCCTTGTCTATAATTAAACAGCCTCACACCATTTCATTAGAAACGAGCGCTTCTGTGCAGACTTAATATGGCCGGCAGCAATCAAACGTACTCAGGTGTTCCACATGTTGTCCGATATTTTCGTCCGATCGTAAAGAAAAATCGAGTTTCTCAACAGACTGCAATAAAAGTCCCCAAAATATCATATTTCACGAAAATCCGTCCAGTGGGAGACGAGCTGAGACATGCGAACAGACAGACGAACGGTCAGACACGTCGAAGCCTATTGGCGATTTTCGCCGAGTATGCGAACATGCCTAAAAATCGGTCCTGTCAAATATGAGGCATAATCGAGCAAACTTGGAAAGAATTTCTTATAAAGATGAAGTTTCAATTCGGAAAGTCCATACTACATAATACGCGACAGCTGAAGAAGACACATTCTGAGTTCTCCAAGCGTCAGTGTTTTCGGAAGTCGTCATCATCTGACGGAATATACGTTGGAGACAGGAAGATGAGCAGTTTTGATGTTGGAAGTCACCTATGGTTATGAGAGAGGGAGAGAATGTTTCTGGGACGCAGCTACCATTAGTGGCACTAAACAATTTTAGTGCTCGCTCTACACAACACTGTTCGTCGTACAATATGTGGCTGGCACAACATTTCGCACGAGAAATACCACCGTGTGCTCATATCAGGGACCGAAAATCGAGTAAAAGCTGGAATATAAAGGCAGATGCATGATTTTATTTTCACAATAAATCGAATTTAGGTTCATTAATCTTTTTTCACGTTAAATCAAATGTAGATGCACGTTTCTTACTGCCACATTAAACTAAATTTAAAACTAAGTTTATTTTCACATTATATTAAATTTAGGGACATTTTCCTGTTTTCATGTTAAATCCAGTTAGGTGCTTGTCTCCTTTTCTCACACTAAATCAGATCTCGATATGAATTTTTTACTTGTTTGTGCATACATTTAAATATCACCATACTCTTTAAATTGACATTAGTAAATTTTATGTATCTGTGATGTACATAAGTAAGTAAAGTGATCCCGTTACAGGCCCGGTGTGGCCCAGAGGGTGGGTAGAGTTATCGCTCTAATCTTCCATGACCGCTGCACTAGAAGGGGGTGAGTGGTCAGCACCACGCCCCGGCCGCACTTTACCCCCGGGAAAGACCTGGTACCCATTTTACAGGAGGCTGCGTGGGCCCCAGGGCTGGTCTGGACGGGCGGAAAATCTCGTCCCCACCAAGATTCGATCCCGGAACGTCCAGCCCGTAGTCAGTCGCTATACCGACTCAGATACCCAGCCCGTTCTGTGATGTACGTATGTCTTTTAATTTATGAAAGACTCAGTACCTTCAGCGCCATGTTCACATTACACAGAACGTAAGGCAACCTCCCAATGTACTGACAAATCTTTATCAACTATCGCACTCACAAAAGTATATAAATTTTGCAATTATTAATCGCATTTTAACCATTTCGCCAAGAATTATCTCACGAAAAATTTTGACACCCACCCTCATGCAGCCCATTATTACAAAAGAAAACGAACCGTGTGGGTATGCATCTTCCAGAGACAGGTTTTCGTTCGATTGTAACACAAAAACAATTCGATTAATATCGAAGATGTACAAAGCGGTAATATTAGAGAAATGTTACCCACAGCACCAGAGAAATGCAATGTATACTGCTCATATAGGGTGCCATTTCTTCTACAAAAAAAATATAGGATATGTCACCGTTGCTTATTACTGTGCTTTTGTAAACGAAACTCTATCAAATAAAACCGAAAAATATACTGTATCTGGGGAAAATCCATAGCCCAAACATGTCTATGAGACTATCATTTTTCTTAGGTACAGTGAATCTGTTGGGGTCATTTATTGTTTTTAAATACAGGGCGCATCTCTACGAATCTCATCGAGTTCAATATTCTTAAGTAGTGAAAACAACACCTAACAAAACAACACATAACAAAACTCGTGTTTAAGGCTATTCAAATTCATTTTGAAATATTAATCCAGTTTTGATCTACAGGAAAGCGAAAGAGATAATTAAAAAGAGCTGTGATGTGTTTGAACTTGAATCCCCAGAGTGTGAAGAACAAAGGGAAGCAGCGAAGTTTCTTTTACAGTAAAATAAAAAAAAATATATATATATATATATAACTGGGCTCCGAACCTTTATAAGAGCTCCAAGCAATTTTCTAAAAAAAAGAAAAAAACTACAGCCTTAGGGCGAAGCTATAACCACTCCATTATAACCTCCTTGGTTATATCTGATGGAGTCGTAAGCCCTGGAAATGTCGAGGTGCTCCTACTACTGCAATGCCAATATTAGGCTTCCCTCTTGCTAACAGGGCAAATCCCTCCTACTGAGCGACCCCGCAGTCCCTAGGCAGTAATCACTGCCGTCATGTGGTAGCAATGTTTGATGGGGCTATCCAGTAATGAGACTCGGAACATTTGGTGCATCCTCAATGCTAGCAAACACCAATTTCGATTTAGGACTAATATTTAGTTTTGTATATCCGTGCATGTATTAACTACATTAAGCTAAATTTATGTGAGATTCACTACGTTAATTACGCCAGATCGTATTTGCAATACAGAATAGGCAACATGTGGTCCGAATACCTCATGTACCTTGTGAGAGTGTGAGGAAGCTAATTACCGTCCTTCGTATCTCAATTCTTGGTAAATTGAGAAGATGCTCACAACAGGGTTCTGATAATGACGGAAGGCTTGATCACTTTTAAGTCACACTTATTTGAATTGCATAAAAAGAAGCTTTCAGTTCATGCCACACAGACAACACATTAGAAAGAACAACCCTTTATGGTTCTCTAGGAAAATAATGGTTATTTTATGTGCGAATTACAGAAAACCAGAAATATACTGTCATACAAAATGCAGATTTTTTTGTGTTATAGAAGGTGGTACATATAATTAACACAGGAATTCAAATGGTCACTACACCGTAAATCATAATGAACACAAAACTGTTCTATGAATTTTCTGCATCTTATAAGGGTAAATGTGTAATGGGTATCCATTCGTCCATTCGTTCACAAATTTTCAATTTCTAAATCACTTAACGAATTTTTAAAGTATCTATATGACACGGGAAAACTAATTATAAACTCCCCTTGAAATTTCTTTTTGTCGCCTACTATGTTGGGCATTGGTCCTTTACAAAGAAAGGTCTGTATTAAGCATTTATTAAATTACTATTGTTATTACTGTGGGCCGGGTAGCTCAGTCGGTATAGCGACTGACGACGGGCTGGAAGGTTCGGGATAAAATCTCGGTGGGGAAGAGATTTTCCGCCCGTCCAGACAGGCCCTGGGGCCCACCAAGCCTCCTGTAAAATGGGTACCGGGTCTTTCCCGGGGGTAAAGTATGGCCGGGGCATGCTGCTGACCACTCACCCCCTTCTAGTGCCGCGGTCATGAAAGATTAGAGCAATAACTCTACCCAACATATGGGCCACACCGGGCCTGTAACGGGATCACTTTACCTTTTACTTTTACTATTGTTATTATTATTATTATTATCATAATTGCCATCACCAACACCACCACCACCTCGAAATCCGTGATAGGGCTACGTTTCTTCTACAACAGAGTTTTCATTTGAAAACCGTACCAAGGACAAGGAAAATTTAACGGCCTTCCATTTCCGCATGCAATACATACACAGCCACACACACAAACAAATATATATATATCAGCATGGTAAAATTAACTGCATGTTACAGCAGGTGTTATAAATGATCGCCTTCAACTTTCAGACACGCTTGATTTCGAAGAAACTGAGACACTGGGAAATTAAATTTCCTACGACATTTTCCATAAGATTTCTTCCTTATACAGGGTTCCGCAATGAAAATACTCTGTGCTCCACGGTACTCCATACTCTCGGACAAAACAATTTACGTTACACTGTGCTTCGCACGTCCGTCGCACCGTGTGACAAAAGTAGTCCCGTGTCGCCGTACGCGCGACAGTAGTACTGGCGATGTGTCATGCAGCGGCCATTTCGTCAGGTGTGTTGTGTCGGCAATTTATAAACAAGAACCTGAAACATTATTCAATAATCTGTCCAACAAGCGTCAGGCATGTCTGAAGAGCTGAAGTACGTCATTTCTAACGTCTACTCTAACGCTGTCAATTATATTATGCTTAAGCTTAAGCTTAAGCTTGCCGTGCGTCTGGGTTCAGTTTACATTTGACCTCCTTATAGCTTGGGCGCGTCGTTACTCTATCCTATAATTACAATGATCAATGAAGATGTATTCTATTCACCTCTGATTGACTAAATTACGTCATACGCATTAGCAACGACACGTGTGTTTACTGTATACCCGCTTAGTTGCAATATGCAAATGTCACCGCAGGTGACAAACTTCGTACGCCACTTGGTGCACAACAAGTCATCAATAATTAGCAGCAGTTGCTATCATCATTATATTTGACTGGGCACGTTAACACGGGGGATGTTTGTACGTATAGGCTACCGCAGGGGTACGTCTTGGACATGAAGTACTGCGTACTACTTAGCAGCAAAGTAGAAACTAATGGCGTTATAACTCCTCCTTATTAGATGTATAATAAGCCCATTTATTTTACTTAACGGCGTGATAGGTACAAGCCGCTAAAATACAGTTTTTAAAGCGAAAGTTGCTGTAATATAGGGAGATAATTAGCAGTTATGGGGACCGTGAAAGAACAGCTATGGTTTATTAAGGATAATTACGTATACAATGCGGTAATTATTAGGCCTAACGGTTCTTCCCCATCAGCGTTCTATCTTATTGGTAATCACCTAAATCCACAAGCAGTGTTGTAATCCTCTGGTTATACTGTATCAAAAGTGTATTTTGTCAGGCTTGTAATACAATACCACTACCTTAAATACTAACTTACGATGTCAGTTAGCGAATAAAGTTTCCTTGAAAAACAAGGGAGATGATTTAGAAAAAAACATTTAGATAGAAAAGAAAGGGCTTTTATCTTGAACCGCAGCGAAACAAATAATTTCCTACATATTTACTTACATACTTACTTACTTACTCCATGGTGTAGAGTACTTCTTGAGAAGCTAACTGGTTTGCAGCTAGTCAAGAAATTCCCCGCATTTCACGAAACCCGAAGGTTCATTGCCGCACTCACAAGCGTCCGCCACCTGTCTCTATCCTGGGCCAGCCCAATCCAGTCCATATATCCACATCCCACCTCCTGGAGATCCATCCTAATATTATCCACCCATCTACGCCTAGGTCTCC
>Ga0123352_10018068_pt1 | contig 11238 bp, 7 predicted proteins | sample TergutLab28metaG_FD_89700 | JGI IMG/M metagenome (GOLD analysis project Ga0123352, IMG submission 89700) | Labiotermes labralis P1 segment gut microbial communities from Petit-Saut dam, French Guiana - Lab288 P1 | ecosystem: Host-associated > Arthropoda: Insects > Digestive system > Gut ... | reverse complement strand
TTCTTTTGTGTTTTTCTTTGTTTTTTGAATGAATTAAAATTTTGTTGGGAATAAAAGTGGGCGATTTGAGTGGGGGGGGGGGGGGGGCTTTGAGTAGGAAAAGCAGTGCATTTATATCTTTATTCATTTATTATTTATATATTATGTTGTCCATTGAGGGAAGTACAATACATGCTAACAGCAGAAGTTATCGTAAAAAATACATTAAAATAAACAGATCTTGGAAGTAATGGAAATTAATAAACAACAATCACACTCTCTCAGGATACAGAGAAAAATATTTTTAAAATGTAATGTCATTATAATGTCAGCTCCAGTGTGAAAATTTTCATCACATTATGTAAACAACACAATGTGGCCAATTCGCCCACAGTATCCTAGGAGTAATTACAAACTTCAGTACCATCAACACCTCATATCATCAAAAATGTACATACTCCAATGCCTTAATACTTCGTGGACATAAACCATGCTTAATTCACAAACAGCAGATACTGAATGACCAAATCCAGGAGGCAGAGTCTTTCTTGAGGGGCAATCAGTTCCCTAGTTAGTAAAAAAATTTCCTCAACTTTATGGAACCTCGAAGTTCATTACCATTGTCACAAGAGCCCACCATTTGTACAGATGCAGTCCATGCCATCTTGATCCTCAGCCTCATCAGTCCACACCTTCCCATCCTGTTTATTTAAGACCTAATTTAATATTACCCACCCAGCTATGCTTAGGTCTTCCAAGTGGTCTCTTTGCTTCAGGTTTCTCCACCAAAACCCTGGACACATTTCTCTTATCTCCAGTACATGCAACAGCAGGTGTTACCTTTCATACTGTTATGTTGTTCTAAACACTAAAGTTCTGAACATATAACTTGATAATTTTAACACCTCGTACACTAAGAAATGAAGTGTATACTAACTTAAAAAATATCCTCTGTTTTATAGGTAGTTCAAGAGAAGATTCCTTTAGACTGAATATGAGATTTGAAGAGGTCACATGAGTATCCACAGTTGCCAGCAAGAATGTTACACGTTTTACTAAGTGGTATGAAATAATTTAGTGTGTGATTGCTGAAACCCCAGTATGATTTTGTGAGCCCTGTGTAGTAGACACATACTGAAAATGTACGTAACCAGCCTACAACAAATCTGACCAAGCATTTTTGCTGTAATTCTACAGTGTGTCTTCAGGAAAATAAAGAACTTAATAGAGCACATGCTTTTAATTCAAGGAAGATAAATCAATCATACAGTGCCAATCATCAATAACTACCATTTATTCACTGCTGAAATGAGTAACAGGTAATAAATCATTAGACATATGCCTTAAGCTTGCCAACATGGTTATGACCAGTTTGTAAAAATACCATGTTAGTGCCGCCACACTGAAAGGGATCATGACTTTTACTGTACAGCACCCATACAAAATGTCTTATTAGGTCTAAACTATCACCACAAAAATGTATGATTTCAGACTTCCACCACCAAGTAGACTGGAACTGCGCTCCTCCAGGTTATTACACAGTGAGTAGTGGTAATTTCTTACCGTTTCGGGATGACCTATGGCAGATGGGACCAACAGGTCATCCCAAATGCTGGTAAGAAATTATCACTAATCGCAGTGCAGCAATTCAGAAGAGTGCAATCTTATCACCATTCAAAATTTCACATGGCCAGCAACAAAGACACGTACACGTTGAGAAACTACATAGCTATAAAACTCTGTCTTTCATACTAATGGAAGAAGAAAACAGATATAAAATTCTAGATTCTACTCCTATAGCATATGATGCCATGTGGACTGGTATTTAAGTACAAACATCTATTTTGGACATTGAGGCAGCAAGCTACTCCAAAACACAGGCATCTATATACCAATCCATGTGGTGTCACATCCCAGAAAACGGGAATCTTCAATCCACATCACACATCAACAACACAAATTACATATTTGCAATGTACTTTAAGTGACTTACCGTCACAGCATTATGTCTTGCTAAAAAGATTCTGAAGCTGCAGTGCAAGTTCCTGCATCATCCTCAGTAGTCCTCCTCACTTATCACAAAATGAAGTATACAAACAGCCCTGTTGTCTGGAATATACTGAATAAATTACACACAAATTTCAGTGTTTTTGTAAAACTCCAACCACGAGTAGTTTATGAAGATGAAATAGGGAAATGTGTTAATTCAAACTTGCCAGAAACTCTTTAAGTGTTGGTCTTGTATTCTTAGAGGCAGCAGAAGCAATTGCCAAGATATTCTGCAAAGCATTACACTTTTTGGTTTTCTTTGCTCTATTCTCTAAGTCCAACAACATTTTCTCTTTATGTTTCTTCCTTGAAGCTATAATTTGCCACTTCATTTCCTTAATTTGTTGTCTGACGGTTGACTGCGGTTTCTGCACCTTCTGTCCAGCCACAGACAACATTGCCAAATCATCAGAATTCTCACCACCCTTCCTTTTTCTCCTTCTTGAAGGGGGCTGATCTTCTTGAGGAGTCGCTGCTAGTTGAGCTGAAGGAATAATGTCTACAACTTTATTTTCTTTCTTATTTTTACTCTCTCTTTTCAAAAGCAACACTTCCCTTTTAGGAGTATGTGTTAATATTACGGCTTTATTGAGGCCTGCATACATATCTTTCTTCTTCTTTTTCTTCTTTTTATTTTGTACTGGGGTCTCAACAGTATCCCTCTGAACTTCAGGTTGTTTTAGTTTCATTGGTTTCTTCAATGGTAAGACAGTCCTCTTCTTGCAAACTAAGCACCTAAAAACCTGAAATAATTTCAAACAAAATTAAAACCTGGAAATACTATGAAAAAATCTGTAAGGAATTAAATGCTCACCAACATTCTGATAAACTATTGCAAGGTGACAATATTTTCACTTTGGTATCGTGGGACATTCTGACAATGCCAGTGGTACACAGGCATGTGTGGAGTTATAGCCATAAATATAGTACAAGGTTTCACCAAAGTAGCCACTGAACTTTAGTTTACATATGATAGTTGTTCCCACAAAGTACATATCATTTAAAAACCTTCTCATGTTGAACTTTGCAGTGTAAGAATCAGGAATTAAAAAAAAAAAATTGTACAAGAACTAAAATACTTTTATTTAGCCAACAAACCATGCACAATTAAAACTGGAATACATATAAAAGTAAAATATATTGCTGAATTTTATGAATAATCAACAATAAATATTTTTATTTCATTGGTTTTGGTTCACTATTCGAACTTAAAAACATACTTTTTGACTTCAAGGATACCTTTTTCCTTAAGCACAAATGTGTAAGAAGCCCTTAAAAATCTTTACTGCAGCTTCATATTTTATTAAGTTTACACTGCTAGTAGGGTGTTCATTTCTCCCATAGCAGTTCATAATTGAGAGAACTCACTCCACATAAGCATCGCACACAGAAACAGTTACTACAAACAAGAGTAACCGTGCAACATTTGAAGTCCATTGTCTGCCGCTAAAACTATTTGACATTACTTTTCACTAACAGATTTTACTTAGATTCATCTTTTAAATACAATGTAAGTGTAGACAATATTATACAAAATTCTGTACATAATTCATCCAAGATGATACACATCTACAAGTTCAAAGCTACAACAGCTTCTCTAAAGTCAGAAAAAGTTGGTTCCTTTTTCAGATTGTTCTCAGGGTGCAGACAGTGGTACAATGTACTCTCAGTGTGCAGCTAAACAGTGTTGCCATTTAGGTTTTATAGTGAAATGGTTTGTTTGGCTGATAGTGGGATATTTCAATTCAGTTTTGGAACACAGAATTTTAACTGCATTTGCGAGACTGTTCCCCAACAATCGGAACAGTTGATAACCCTAAAACACATAACATATTCAAAAAACCGTTAGCCCTGCAGTGCAAAGCACAGCATACAAATTAGTTACTGAATGATTTTCAATTGCTATAATATCCTCTGAAACAAGCTCTGGAAGACTTGTAGAAATTTTAATGGAACTGGTTCATTCATTCATTCACCTATAAACTTACAACAGTGCTGAAAGGAGACCAACTTAGACAGGTGCACAACATAAGCAAACAGTGCTATTTATAACCGTATTTCTTAAAAATACACATTTTGCCAGCTTTTATAAATATTGTCATTCAGTGGCAAAGCTAATATGTTGATAAAACTGATAACGCCCACCAAGTAATACAAATGTGCAAAGCCAAGCTTCTGCCAGTGTAGTTGAGACCTTTGCTCTTGTGGAATGTTATGTAATGTAGGTTAGTAGTTGGTCACCAAAGTTTCAGGACAATATGTTGGTTAACTCACTATTAATCTACACTGAATAACATCCCAGGATGCCAGAATACAAATCCGTTACAAAATCGCGTGATAAAATGAATGTTTAGTAATCATACAGAATGCCCACACACATTATGGAAGTGGCACGTTAAGGAAAATGTGCTTGTACTGTAAAATTGTAAAACTTATTTTTCTCTCGAGTCTCATGTCATAAGCGAAGATGTTTACCTACAGAAATGTCACAAACAACCACTGCAGCAAAAACACATTTTTACCACCAGAAATAACAGTAAGTGCACAAAAAATAAGCTTCAATAACTTCAAAAAGTTCCACTTTATTCACCATAAATTCACAGTTCACAATCAAACTGGAATGGCAAACATGCCACCAGCCAACGACATATGTCAGTGATGCATGCACACCAGCTAACCAATGGGAAGTTACATATCTTCTGCTACACCATCAATATTTGTGCATATTCAACCTGCATATCTTAACAAATAAACATTCTCCTGAATTGAGTATCAGCTAGATTTGTTGTTGTTTTGCATTTCATATTTAAATAAATTAATATATATCCCAAATTCCCACAAGTGCAAATTTATGGTTATACATTAAATATTATGGACATGTTTTCTAAGTTCTACACAGATGAAATTCCATAATGTAAATGCCCATAATGTAGGGGTACTCTGTACAGAATTCAATACAAAACACACACAAACCAACTAAATAAGGGATAATGAATGAAGGAAAGAAACAAAGAAAAAATGCAGAAACAAGAGACTAATTTCTGAACAAAGCTGACAGTAGTATGGAGGTGGCAGAAATACGTGAGATTCAGGCCACGTTGGAGGGAAGTAACTGTACCAGTATTATGACCTGTACCGGAGGTTGCGGTTACAGTTTTTAGTACTCCTCATGATGGGTGCTGACACCCAAAACACGTAGAGTGACTCTGCAGTAAATAAATAAATATCTGCATACTGTTGCATCTGGTTGGATTTGTATTAACATTGAATTACGATGCACAGAATCATGAGCTTAAAATTCAGGTGCTTAAGTTCTGCAGCAACTACCACCACTACAACCACTCCTCCAAACATTACAAGAACAAAATTTCAAAGCCCACTACTTTTTTAACCGTGTGACAAGCTTGAACCTAATGCAATTACTCTCACCATTTTGTTATCCTTTTCCTTTTTATACTTCTCAAACAACTTCTTCTCAAATGGTCTAAGTGACTGGGTCAGTTCCTGCTTCTGGATCACTTTTTTCATTTTTTTTCCTGGTACCTTTCTTGGCATTACTGATACATGGCATCTGCCATATATCCATAAATTATTACAGAAGTCGCACATCAATGACTTGTGAAATGTTTTCCCAGGTATGTGCACATCCTCAGTCCCTTGTAACAGTGATCTGTATTTTGTCCTGAAAACAAAATGACTATTATATGCGAGCAGTCACTTTTGTGGAGCTTGGGTTTCCACAGTCCAACTGAGGAAGGTTCAGCTCTTGGTTTAATGCCCCAAAAACTGAACCTGGTAGCTGCCACCATACTCCCATTTCTGCCAATTATTTCTCATATACCAGTTTACTATTACAAACCAAATGTCTTGTAAAATTACACCTGAAACACCTTGCAACCCAAAGTTTCTGATGTGAGCAGAAGAATCACCACCAAAGTAACCACTTCCATGTTAAAAAAAGATTCTTGAGTCTACGTCCAACTCACTGGACACAAATCTCTGATTCCATGGCTGACTCTGGCTCTGAATGTGTGTTTACATACCCACTCAATTTTCTTGGAGTTTTTATATTAAAAATCTGTTCAATCATATCCATGTCCTTGGACTTAATCTGTTGATTCTTCCAGGATACCTGCTCAGACGTATTGCATCAACCTTCCTAATTACTGTTTTAACGTACTACCAACAGTTTGCTCTCAGGAACTATACAGACAGTACATAACAGTAGCCAACCCTTCACATAACACATAAAATTCTATAACATAACCTCATCCAAATTCTTGCTACATATATCATTACCCAATATCTAACCCCATAATAGCCACTGTATTAACCCTTTAAACGCCCAGTTAAATCCCATCTGCCATTTGCTGGCATTATTAGGAGTTCACCATATTCTCCATGTTAGCAGAATAAGGGTTAAATTGCATTTCTTTAGTGCAAATACAACTAACTCAAGCAAAATTCTCCCTCCCCCTCACAAATTCAAAAGAGCTTACACACTTGATGTAAATAAAAAATAAAGCACCCATTCTGAATATTTTCACACATACAAACGCAGGGTACTTACAAAACATTACACAATAATGCACCAGCGAATATGGCGGCGGGTTAGGCGTAGCCATTATTGCAGTCGTTTCAAGACTTTCTCGGTTCACGGCGCCCTGACTGTCGCAGCAATTTTTTAACGGCGCCCCTAGGCCGATAGCAATACCTAACACTTCCGCTTATTACGTAGTTAGTCCATACAATTTAACGATTTGATCTAACACTTCAGCAGCCGTTTGACAGAATAATACAGACAAAAAATAAATCTGAAATATCCAGCAGCGAGCGGGGCGTACCGGCGCAGTTTGAGAATCGCCGCACTATAATGATAACGCTAGAGGCTGAATGATTTGGGGTTGGATTCCCGGCAGAGACAAAAGCTTTCTCTTCTCCAAAACGTCCAGCTTTGTCCGAGAGCCGCCTAGCCTCCGGCTACATGGGTATGAGCCCTTTCACAAGGGACAAAACGGCCGGTGGCGTGCAGTGAACCACTCGCCTACCTCTAGTGCCCATGTGAAACTTAGGGAGCTATACCTCTGCTTTCCCGATACACCTTCACGGTGTACAGTGACACAATGAACGACTTCTGACTACAAGTGTTGTTAACAGACCGTGCACTCTTACACTTACAAATAATGACACTGAAGAACAGAACTTCTTGCAACTAATTTTGACGCTTCCCACAGAAATCCTACCGTATTTTCATCCATGTTTTTTTGTGGACACCACGGATTATCTAGTTTCGAACTTTGTAAGTCAGTGATGCAAGCTGGTTGTGTGACTCTCCTGCCCTCTTTGAACCGCGACCCCATAACTAGCATGCCTGTGACTAGATTGTCTGTGACAACCACCAACATAGATCATCTGTGTTTCTCGTGATTAGTGGGTAACATTGCACCCTGTTTCAGCGTATGACGTACGAGAAATCAGTAACGCAAACTTTAAACGGTGGCGTCTCCTGCCCCCCGACACTTAGTAGTGAATTACGTTAATTGAAATGCGCTAGACGATGGGAAAGTCTATAACAACTTTAATTGTGGAATACACTCATCAGAAACTTATAACATAACATAGATCAGAAGTTGGCTATAGATTGTCAGGGGTGGATCACGAAACATGGGATTTCCTGAGTATCCTACGCTTTTTTCATGCACATTAATGATCTACCTGAAATATCAATTCACAGTCTGAACCTATACTCCTTATTGGATATTGGCATGTATTACCCAGAAAGTAACCACTTCGTTACTGATCGCACCGCCAAGTTAACATAAGGTTTAAAACAAATAACATTATATTAAATTTTGACAAAACATACATCATGAAATCTGTCTGTAGCAATAAAACACATTAATTTAAACATATCCTGTGGTAAACAAAAGCAGATACAACTAAATTCCTTGGCCTGCAATTTGATCGTAACGGTAACTGGAAAGAAAAAAACACTATTGAATAGATTATTTTCAATCTTAGTTAAGCACGTTGTGCCATGGAGCCAAGCACAACACTCATGACAGACTTTTGGTTTATTTTGCAAATTTATATTCCACTATGTCTAACAGAATTATCTTTTGGGGGAAATTTAAGAACAACAAAAAACTGTAAAGAAGCGTATATTTAATACAAACAGCTGTAATTTTTATATTTCTGCTTTATAATGTAGGCCAACATGGAAAAATTTGAAAATTGGAAATACACAGTATAAATACGAGATACACATGACCTCCATGTGCCAAGTAATAATGTTACTAGTTGCCACAGGAACCATGCTATGCAAAGCTCTCCCAGCTAACATTAAAATGTTCAACTTTGATATGAAAACATTCAAGCCAGCAGTCTGTCTACTCTGCAGAATATCTGTTCGACTGATAGCGTGTAAGTAGTGTTGACACAAATAGCTTTTCTCTTCTGTATATTCAATCGTAACAAGATGATGTTTACTCACGCGTTCGCTATTTGCCATCTCCAGCCAAAGCATTCCACTTCCAGCGCACTGGGATTTATGTTGCAGTCGTACGTGAAAACTCGACATTACCTTCGGCCTTCCACCCAACACACTACAACACACTGAGAATGTCATAAGATTCGTCATCCCCGTTGTGTTCAATAATCTAACGGAGTGTAGTGTTATAGTAGGACATACACTCCACTCTATCAGTCCACTGAGCATATCGTTGAGGTACATTAGACCAAAGTGTATAGGTATGTGTCACTTTCATTTTATGTCCGTGGGAATATGGCGTTTCTTCTGTAGAGAGGCGTGGTGGAAATACCGTCATTAAACAAATACGCTCTTGCTATCGTAGAGCGGATGTACTGTCAGTGGTGACCTTCTTTATGGATGTGAATTAAAGCAATTTGCTTAAATAAACTAATAGGTGAACTTCCGAAGAATTAAGCACTCTAACCTAAAATGCTTGTTGACACGATTGTGTTCGGGAAAACTACTGGGTGATGCTCTTGTAATCGTATGTATGTGTATATTTTGTGAGTTTGTACAACTGACGATTCCAGGTTAAAATGCGGTCGATTGTAGCTTCTTTGCGGAATCTGGTATTAAATCCGGAAGCCACAAATAGGTTACAATGGTGCCCGGTTGCAACGTGTAGAACATTTATTTACGTACAGCCGGAACATGCACCTGGCATATTGAACAGTAAGAAGAGTAAGTGCGTGTTAGATTCGGTGCGAAATGCCGTTTCTGATAATTCAAAACAATTGCTCTTCTTGGCAAATGAACATGATAAATGCATGAATGTGGAACAGAATGTAAAAGGCGATGCAGCTAGAAGCACATCGGTATTAGAGCCATGTACTGAAGATCTCTCTACAGTAGCACCATACTTGCAGCCCTCTTTTAATTTTGCTGCATATGTTAACAATTCTCCAACACTTCAAGAACTAGTGAAACTTGGTGTTGATTTACATAGCCTTGAAAGGAAGAAAGATGTTCCAGAATTTATCCTGCGGTTGGAGTTCAGTAGAGACATGAAAGAGCATATTAGGTAATTAATAAAAAAATCATGCTGTGAAGGAACTGATGTTCTTCTATTATTGTGGCATATGAAGTATATGCTTTTGTTTGATATGAAGCACATTGCTTCATATATAACTTGTCCTGACTTCAAGGTTTCTGAGTGACTGAATTTTGTATTAGTTGAATGCTTTTTCTTTTACACTGTGCAGGCACATGGCAGCATTGCCATGACCACATTTCAAAATATTATACATGTATGATACATAATTTAATGAAAGAAAAATGAAAATGAGAAACACATGCTTAACAAGAAACATTTAACTTGATTGGTCAGTAATTTTTCCCAAAGTTGGAAGAAAAGAAAAGTGAAGCTTTTCCAAAAAGATGTTGCACATTCACCTTTGAGCAACTTTTGCTCACTGTTGTCCAAATTAAGAGTTTACAGCCCCCTAGGTTCCTGGATTTAATTACCTACAGTTGCCTTCTCTGGAAATACGTACTTAAAAGACAAACTAGCTATGATGACAGTGCTGAAAAAATTAAAACACCTGATAGTGGCAGCTTTTGAAAACCTGCAACACCAAAGATGTTTAAATGCATTTGGGACAAGACTCCCTATCACTTTGATATCTAGTCTGTTACATGAGATGGTTGGGTATGTTATTGGTTTCATTAAGTTATAAATTATGCTTATGAAGATATAATACTTGCAAACACCAAACAAATTATGAACAGTGTGTGTAATAACATAGCACTTTTTCATAAACATCATGCTAAACTGTGTGCTATGCTTGGGTGACTCCACTCCACCACTGCTGTAAGCCATTTGTGTTAGGAGAGGTGGGCCATTTTTAACTCTGATGCTGGTACTGTATCTGTATGGTTGAACATATAGTCAACCATTTTCACATTGATGAGATGCGGGCCCTTGATGGAAGTCAGATCTTCACTTGTGAAGTCCGCTTTTTACAGGTTTTTACACGATTTGGGTGTTCCATCAGATGAACTGGGAACCTTCATAACTAGAAATCCATGGATATTTAAAGAAGATTTGGATGACCTTCAGGTTCGTGTTAATTACCTCCAGTCAAAGAAATTTTCAGCAGAAATGATAGCGAGGGTTGTAAGAAGAAATCCCAGGTGGCTGTCCTTCAGGTACAGTATAGATGTTTAAGCTGAGCTGTAGTGCTTCTGATGATGGTGTGTTACAATAAACATGACTTATTTTAGTCACTGTCCATAATCTTGGTTCCGCTAAAACAGTGTTTTGGAAGTGGGATGTTCCTGTTCATATTCATTTGGACCTGTTGCAAATAGCAGCAGGATTTTCAATCCCGTCGCATCATTTTGGGTCTTTCCGTAACACTGCGTATCAGAAACTAGATGCTTCTGTCAAATATTGAGGTTCTTGGTCACATGGAATGCTTAGAAAGTGGCAGGTTCAATTTTTGGCTACGGAAAAAAATTTAACCAGAGTATGCAATAAAGTGAAGTTAAGTGAACGAAGCAAAGTAAAGTGGAATGAGGCGAAGTGAAGTGCGCAGTATAGGGAATGGAGGGGGGGGGAGGGGTCTTTATGGAAAAGGTTTATAGGGGGAGTAAGGGAGGAGAATTGAAGGACTGGGGGGAAAGGGTTGGTAAATTATTAATTTTAAAAAAAAAAATTAAAAGAAAATTTAACAATT
>Ga0123352_10018066_pt1 | contig 11238 bp, 4 predicted proteins | sample TergutLab28metaG_FD_89700 | JGI IMG/M metagenome (GOLD analysis project Ga0123352, IMG submission 89700) | Labiotermes labralis P1 segment gut microbial communities from Petit-Saut dam, French Guiana - Lab288 P1 | ecosystem: Host-associated > Arthropoda: Insects > Digestive system > Gut ... | reverse complement strand
TGGTTCCTGAAATAATAAAGTTTTTTGTAAACCATGTACAAAAATTTAAATGCCAAGCGAAAATAATGTCGTACGCGAAGGTTGACTGTAGCCAATTTAAATCCCGTCGCCTAAAGGTTAATCCAGGTAATGGACAGTAACAGAAACAGGGGAAATGACTGAAAAGAAATAAAAAAGGAAAGACTGTGGGTAGACAGGAAGAGAATGAAGACTTTTTAAGCATCAAACAGCATAAAATAGAAACAGTGCAGAAAGAAACGTCTTCTGAAAGAAAAATCAGCCCTTACCATGTGGCATGATCAATTTTGTCTGTGTGTAGAACATGAAGTAAAGTCCGGAGAATGGCGCATCCCTGCATAATGTAGGCACAAGTCCGCAGCACAGACCACGAACTCCTTCAGTACGATAAATCGTCTTCAAGGCTTCAGTCATGCCCCCATACTGGTAGACACCACTCTGTGATTAAATTATACTGAAGTTACACTTAAAACACACACACACATATGTAGTAAACAATCATATTTTACTCAGTTATGAGATGATTATTATATTCTGTGTTACTCTAAATTATATGGAGTAAACCACTGACTTACAAGAAGCATCACATATCAGTCATGACATTTCACAGTGTCAAAATATGAACCCTCTATCTGTAACGAAGGAAAATTTCCCACTTAAAGAGCACCGCTAATTGCTTCTAACTTACCCCACTATTTTTATTTTTACTTTTACTTTTTATTTTTACCCTTATTATATTTTATTACACTAAACAATCCGTATTGTCCTATTTTATTACATTATACTAAATAACCATGTGATTGTTGTGCACACTTGTTTTGATGTCACCCCCTAACCCCAACAAATATGACGATTTCCATATCCATATGGATTATGTAATCCTGTACAGATTTACGGAAGGAAAATAAATTATATGATCTCAGAAATGAGCCTGAATTACAGAATGTGTGGGTCAGATTACCATAAGGATTATGTAATGGATTATATAATCCTGTAGATTTTCGAAAGGAAAATAAATTATATGATCTCAGAAATGAGCCTGAATTACAGAACGTGTGGATCAGATTACCATAAGGATCACCCTAAACTGCAGGATTCTCATCCACGTGAAGTTTCAAATGGGTTTTTTATAGTCTAGCATCCAAATGTACCATTTATAATGATAAACAGTACTTAAACACTGACAACAAAACTTTTTTATTATCATGAATAAATAACTTGTCATTTACCTCTAGCAACATATTTGACTTTAGTCACCTTCAAGCTGAATTTTATAACTTACACAATTTTAGAATGTTTACATTTTTGTACTTACCAGATTCACCTGAAGATGACTAACTACACCTGGAAAGTGCTGCTAGGGATAATGTGAAAAGTTATTTATTAATAAAAGTTGTGACGACTGCGTGTAAATACAACCAGCCTATGAGCACTTACAGAACACTGGTAATAATACGCACCACCTCTCTTAACATTAAAATTCCTGTCTTTTGCCTATATAGTGCATTCACATGTGTCATGTAATCTCAGAATAAACAGTTATTAATCCTCTAAGCATTAGATTGGTACTGGAAACATAAATGTAGTCTGTTTAAAGTGAGGATGAAACCAAATACTTGGATCAACTTCAGGCTTTAAAGAGTTAGAACAGTTATCAGTCTACATCAACAGGCAAACTATTCACCAACCTCAAACCTTGTTTTGATGACAGTGAATGGTATGAGGCACACCCCACTAAATGAACGAGCCAACATGCCCAGAAATATGGCTTCAAGAGGTCCTGGGTCACCAGATGTTAAATTTGATTTTAACCAATGCAGAGAGGAGAAATACAGCCCGACACCTGGCACACAGCGGGTGATTGACTGAAATAAAAACATACTTCAGTTCTTAGCATACTATGTAATGCCTAACAACAAACTTGGTGCTATAATCTTTCATAACACTTTACACTGCAAACCCACAGTTATTCCCAGTATTTTATTAACTCCATGAAGCTTCTAAAAGACCTGCAATATGAACTCAGGAATTCTATTTAAATGCCAAAAGAGGTAGCTACAAGTGAAAGGCAGGTCAGACCTCTGAGGTACACCTAATGACTTTGCCCAAAAAACTGGTTCTCCATTAGCATACAGTGGGTTACAGGTGGTTAAATGGCTAGCACAAAGCACTGATCTTTGTGAAAATTGATACATAAAATGAAACTTTGCTGTTTCACAACAAATATACAAAGGTAAAGTGATCTCGTTACAGGCTCGGTGTGGCCCAGTGGGTGGGTGGAGGTATAGCTCTACTCTTCCATGACCGCGGCACTAGAAGGGGGTGAGTGGTCAGCAGCTTGCTCTAGCCGTACTTTACCGCCCGGGAAAGACCCGGTTCCCATTTTACAGGAGGCTGGGTGGACCCCAGGGCCGGTTTGGACAGGCGGAAAATCTCGTCCCCACCGGGAATCGATCCCGGACTGTCCAGCCCATAGTCAGTCACTATACCGACTGAGCTACCCAGCCCACACAACATATATATACTATTCAAATAAGTGCTCTCTGGAATCTCAACATAAAACCCACAAATTTTGAACAAAGGAAATGTTAAAATGGCAATCAGTGGATCAACACTTACGGGGGTCATGCCCCTCCACAACCCAAAGATGTGTTCTTTCTGCAGAATATGGCCTACAACAGTTATCATTCCACATGGCTGTCTTGGCTGGACCCTGAAAAAAACATACAGCAATGAAATTACTGTTGAACAAAAATGTTTGTAGCACAGTGTGAAGAGAATGCAATAAACAAGTAAGGAATAAAAACAAATTAAATGCATACCTTGTGAGGATAGGTTAAGTTCTTGGATTAATTATGTCATAATTAATTCATTAATCAATCTCCTTAAATGTTATTAGATGAAAAGAATGATTCATTTCTGCATAACTGATGAATAATGTCTTCTGGAATGTGACAATGTGTCATGTGGTAGAAATTTCTCCACTGTTTTGAAGGAACCTACACTCTCCACAAGGTTGACTAATTTTTACAGTTACATGGTGTTACAATCCAAAGGACAGTACCCTTCATTATCTCTGGCATGACAGCCTTAAATCTCACATTTTACATTACTGTTTTTAACTTGCTTACCCAAGGGCCGCTGACGTTGGATTTTGGAGTCGGGTCTTAACCAGATCCAATGGTTGAAATATTATAGTTGAGAACGTTCCAGATAAAGACCCCACAAGAAATGATTTCAGTACAGAGTTCTGCAAAAATATAAACAATCCTATGTAAGCATGTTATACAAAAATAATTATGTATATATCTTACTTCAGGAGGTTCACTAAAATAATTTACTGCAACTAAAAGGCTCTGAACTGGGAGAGTAACTACATACCCCCAGGAGAATATGAGATTTACACTGCATATACTGTCATGGGGCCTAGTAACCATTTTGATAACTTTCTCTTCTACAATTATTTTTGTGACTAGTATAAAACAAGTCTTTGTATTTTGTTTCTGTTCCAAACATAACACTATCTGAGATACAAATTAACCTGCCACTGAAATGGGGCATGTAAAGTTTCATTCTCAAATAAATCAACTATAAAAGTCAATCAATGCTGCAACAATACACAGTGTAACTATCACGCACTTCCTTTATTCACACAGTGTTACCCTAGAATCTGCACAAAATAAACTTTCAACAACTTATAGGCACTACACTTTCATTCGAAATGCAGAGGTACCCTTTGGAAAATGGAGGAGAAGCAGGTTGCACATTCAGTCTTATTTTACTGTAAATGATTCATGAGATCATTACTTGCTCTCAGGCATCTTTGGATTAAAATAATATGAATACTTGGCAATATACAAAAGGCACTAATAATCTGCTATTATATGCAACCAGTACCTACAAATGTGGAGATTCTGAAAACATAATTTCAATCTGAGTTATGATATAAAAACCCTTTGTGTCCTACAGTGGAAATGACCCACTTTCATGAAAGTAGCCTCCAATTTGTAAAAGACAATCCACTCAACTTGACATACTAAGTTCTGTGAACAACAGATTCTTCAACGAAAATTCCATATACAAATATGCCTTGTATACAAACAGATGGCCAAATCTATAATGCTTTGGCAACCAAATTAATGTCATGAGCATGCTTAATTCAAATTCAATGCTCAATGATTATAAGAATGCCATTATATCTTCTAAAAAGCAAAATCAATGTATCTTTCCATCATATTTCATACAAGTTACTAAAACAAGATCATAGACACACTCAAAGAACACCAAATATCCACACAGCATATTTTGTGTTAGATGCACCTGAAGTTTTAAATATATTGTGAAGTGAGAGAGAAAACCAACGAGATGCAACAGTTAGACGTTTATTTTTAACAATTTCTAGTCGAACAGTAACCTTCACAGTGCTCGCACCCACAAGGCAGCGCCCCACAGCCGCTACCAACCACATCCAGCAGAACCAGCGCAGCACACCACATGCAGTAACATACGTCTTGTTCGCCTGAAGATGGGCATAATGATGCCCGAAACATGTTGAGAAATTATTAAAAATAAACATCTAACTGTTGCATCTCGTTGGTTTTCTCTCTCACTTCACAATTTGCTCGCGATGCACGGTCACAGAAACCTAAAGCGTTTTAAATATAATTTGCAAACTTCAGGGTTCAAGGGTTTAACCTGTCAATAAATTTTTGACTGTTACAAAATGCAGACAGTTAAAACATTGTATACTATAAATTTACAATGAAACCATGTTCTCCTTTCAACTAAAGTCAAATGATCATAACTGTAATCATCAAATAATGATCTATGACTGTAATACTCACACTGGATATAACATCCATGATGGATGATTGATGATTTGTATCTTCTGATATAATATGTTTCATACAGCCTAACTCCAAATATTTTGTAGCCGTGTGACAGGGAAAGTGGTTGAAATTTAACCCTTTATAAAACCTATCAGACCAAATACCTATGAACTGCCACTTTGGGCTTGAATCCTTTTTTGCTCAGCAAGCTTCAAGGTTTGAAGCCAGAAATGCAAAAGAAAAGGCACAAATTATATTTCAAGACAGAAAAAAGGGTTTTCTGCCACGGAAGGTAAACAATGTATCTGAATAGTCCGAATAGTATATGGGATTAACGCGATGCAGAAAAAGCTCAGTCATCTTCTGGGGACTACTCAGGAACACCATTAAGATGGACTTATATACACTAGCTTGCGGTACTAAAACTGTATTTGCTTCAACTAGCTTTAGGCTAGCTTCTTTTTCTGCTCGTTCGCTTAAAGTAATTTATATCCCTTTTCTAAGGGCGCGAATCTCAACTCCCAATAACGTCCGTTCCAGTAAAAAAAATCAATCTGAAAAAAACACAATTAATTCTTGCATGCACAGGAAAGCACTATCGTCGTTCGCAGAAGTGCACAACGTTTGTATCAGCAAACCAACCTAAGCTTCGAGCGCTCGCACTAGAAATAGCATCACCACACACGAAGCACGATCATATATATACGACTTATCAAAGAAAAAAGTTCACATGCGTACGACCCTGTACATCCAGATCTCTTTATCTTAGCATAAATTTAGTTGTTTCAAAGGTTAATGCCTATGAAATAAACACTCCTATACATCACGTTCAGCTGGGAACAAGTTGCTGTTACATTCCCTCTTCAAAAAGATACTTTTTAGGTTGGTGATGGAAGGGTATTCCTAACCTTCAAGAATGTAGCTCTTGGCTTGGCATACTGATACTTTGTTCTGTTTTAGTTACTTCCAAACTTCAACTCCTGCATGATAATGGTTTCGGCTAATAATTCTGAAATGAGAACTGGCAAGAACTGTCAACACTTCACTCGCATAACAATTCCTAGCTGCTACACCTCCGCAACTTCGCATTACATTCTACATGGCCTCCACAACTTTCAAACATTTTCATTCGTCAGTTACAGGAGTGACAGCCAATGAAACGAGCGCAATACATGCCCTCGCTTTTGTTGTCATTTCAAGGTGGAATGTAGTTCATTGTGGTTATGAGCTGGTAATTCGCCATGGTGAGTAGTCTGATTTTGGCTGCGTAAAAACGCAACGGGAAAGTTCAGCCTGCCGAGAATGACGTCACAACCTTTGCAAACTACGAGTGAACGGAAGCATCACAGAACGATCTTTCAAACGTAACGCAATCCTGGTTTTAGGAGCACGAACAACGTCAAGACAAAATTTTTCCTGGGCCAGGACGGTACCAGAATTTTTGCTCCGGGTGGGCCACCAATTTTTGTGCGGGCCCAGCTCTTTTTAATAATATACACAAAATATTTTACCTAATCGCCATAAACAAAGATACTTCTGAAATATGAATATACGAACAATAACATCAAATATTTGCTTCTTTTTCTTTACAATAATTACACGCACACAATGGGATGGACCATATTACAACAAAGTCATTTTATTTGCTTTAAAAGTCATACTTAGCTAACATTCAAAATCCTAATCAATTGGAAGGACGGATGGACATGGCGAAGCTAAAAAGCGCATTTTGCTTGAAAATATTGCTTTGTCTTACTTTCTTAATTTTGAAGTTCTTCTATTCTGGTGCTCGTATTCGGACTTGTCTACTATTGTGTCTAAATCAAGCTTTTTTTCACAAATGCTCCAACGCAAGTACAGTAAGGTCACTAAATCACTCATCTGTTACATTATTCTAGGGGCGGTCTTCAGCCGGCGAAAACAGGAGAAGTTAGTGTCACAAATAATCCCAAGTGCTAGAATAGCTATTGCAGTTACTGCGATGTTTGGGATTCAAAGAGCGTCATCCGGTATTTCTAAACACGCCCAGTAATTAACACGGTGTGTTATTTCACATTGATATCCTGCCTCAACGTTGATGAACGTCTCGTTACTGCTTCAGTATTTCCCACTCATGAGTGGTAGCTTATCGAGGGAAGACTTGCATAGTGGATACAACGTCCTAATAGCCTGCAACAAGCAACTGTCTTCATTCAAATATCGTTCACTTCAACTATTATTTTACCATTCACCTGGAGGAACATTGGGTCAGCAATGTTCGCAAGGGGATACCTGCTGCTTCTTCTGTATTAATACCTTAGCCTCGCTTATAATCAACTGCTCTCAATGAGATGCAAAAGATTCTCCTAAACTTCAGGAAGAGCACCAACTTCAGTGCAGCTCCTTTCAGCAGTGGGTTTGTTTGACACCCAAATTCTCACGAAGGAAACAGATCTTCTTATTGTTGAAAAATTACGGCAAAAAAATTTGGTCTACCACGCATGCATTTACTGTGTTGCAGTCTGTCGACTGGAACTATTCAGTAACTACTTTTGCCTCTTTTACCACAATTTCTTTGTTGCTGTTCCGAGTCCGACAGTGCGCCAACGTCACGAGTTATGCTCGAAACATTTTTTGGGGTTGCAGAGAGAGAGGGCTGCATTGATTAATGAGTACTGCTAAAACGTTATAACTCTGAAGTGAGAGAGAAAACCAACAAAATGCAACAGTTAGATGTTTATTATCAACACTTTTTCAGCATGTTTCGGGCATCATTATGCCCATCTTCAGAAGACCAAGATGTGTGTTACTGCACGTGGTGTGCTGCGCTCGTTCTGCTGGATGCGGTTGGTAGCGGTTGTGTGTTCGAACAGTAACCTTCACAGTGCTCGCACCCTACAACGCAGCGCCCCACAACCGCTACCAACCACATCCGGCAGAACCAGCGCAGCACACCACGTGCAGTAACACACGTCTTGTTCTCCTGAAGATCGGCATAATGATGCCCGAAACATGTTGAGAACGTGTTGATAATAAACATCTAACAGTTGCATCTTGTTGGTTTTCTACCTCACTTCACAATTTGCTCGCGATGCACGGTCACAGAAACCTAAAGTTATAACTCTGTCTTGCAAATGCACAAATTTGTAATTTCCATGTAGACAGCTTGCGATACTGAACCCATCAGGAACATGTACAGCCTTTACAAGACTTCAAGGAAATTTCTCGTCGCTTTTTTTTTTATTTTAAACTCCTATAATTATTAGATTTAAGCGATTATTCATAGACCGTACTTAAGCAGCTGGAGGGGATTTTCTTCTCAGCGAAGACTCCTCTGCACTGCTGGTTTCGCTTATTACATTGGTCCCATCGTAATTTAGGGCTAATGCAATAACGTAAATCTATTCCGCACTTGTTAAGGGTGCTTTTGACATGAGAACTTTTTGAACTTGCTTCCATCGGAACAGCTGGTTAAAATCCTAAAACTTTCATACGGAGATCATTTAATTAATAATGAACCGCAGTGGATACATATTCAGCCTTACACATTGATTCAGCAACCATCACGGCAAAGCAAGTGTGCGTATTATGAAGTTCTGCACAGAATGGTGGGTGTATTATGCTACTGCAGGGACCTCAGTTACTTTACTTAACGTAGGATCATTTCTTCCCCCAAATGTAGAGTTCCTAGGAATTACCTTCGTTTTCTCTGCAGGAAGACTCGCTGTGTCTGAAGTGAGCGGTACCCTGCGTAGTTTCATAATTAAATTTGCTGGTCAAAAGTCTTCTTCTTCTTCTTCTTCTTCTTCTTCTACTTCTTCATCATCATCATCATCATCTTCTTCTTCTTCTTCTTCTTCTTCTTCTTCTTCTTCTTCTTCTTCTTCTTCTTCTTCTTCTTCATGGACACTCTGTATGACGGTCTGCTAATAAATGGTAATCTTATGAAACACATTGCGAAAGGTAAAACAATTTAGATTGTAAAATCTACATTAATCCTTTATAGCAGGATGAAAAAGTAAATCTTTTCTGCCGTGCTCTGCTGTATTACACACTGACGGTTCATGTGTTGCGCAGCGTTGAACCTTTAGAATGAAGGCCAATCTGCCGTGGTTACCCATAACGATGCATCCCCAAAACCTCACTTTGTTTTACAACAGTCCGCACTACATGTTTCCACACGTGACTGATTCAACCTATACACGGTTTATTTCAAAACAAATACCAAATTTCGAGGTTTTAGCGTCTCACAACATTGTTGCTGAATAGTGAAATCTTCGGTACAATTAAACTGTGGCGACTGCAGCACAGATAACAACGTTTGGAAGAACTGAAGTGTCTTCACCAATAAGATCAAGCAGTCCATGAAGAGTTTCATGGATTGCTTTCACCTGAAGATGGACGCTTCACAGACAACTTGAATCTTCAAATTATCAAGAACGTACAAAATACACAATGACGAAATAAGAAACAAACTGGAACACACGTAATAATAGTAGAATTGAGCCTGATATTCTTCTATGGTGAAGGTGGAGAGGGCAGTTTCCTCCGAAACGCTGCAACCTATCTCAATTAATAGAATTCAACCCGTTGTGTCTAATATATGCAATAACAAACAGTTATATGGTTCAGTCTAATTCAGTTGTGTTGTTATTCTATAGCTACAATTTTCGGCCGAGGTCGACCATCATCAGACCATAAATACAATAATTAAACAGCAGGTAAAAATGGAGTGTATAAGACATAACGTTTTATGCTAGGTGATGTTATTACAAACATTTTTACCTGCTTTTTAAATACTGTATTTATGTCTTGATGATGGCTGACTTCGGCCGAAACATGCAGCAACCGAATGAGAGCACAGTTATGTTAGACTGATCCACACAACTGTATGTTATTGAAACGTATCTACCCAGCTCTAAGGCATCACTTCTTCGGGCACAGACTTCGTAGCAACAGAAAAAGAGTAAAAATGAAAGGAAAGGAAAGTTCGCGCATTTCATGTGAGTGATAAAGGGCAGTTGTCAAACGAGGAGAAGCTGTCTGCATAATTCGGTCACACCAGAATGCCACAAAAAAGCAATGAATGGCAGATGACTGCAGCCAATTGCACAAGACCCTGGGTTTGTAAGGCGGCGAAATGTCTGTCGGACAAATCTGCGGAAATGCTGCGTTGTAATTAAAAGTCCCATCTTAAACTTCGACGTGCTCTGATTGCAAACATTTATCACAATGACGCTCCTTGATCTTAATTTAGCATGCAGAATGAAGGACACGTACTAATTCGGCGTCATTGCTTGATGCTTCGTAATCAACCCGTCACGTGGTGTCAGAAGTCTGAAGCTATCGCGAATTATTCGTCTTACAGAACATTGCTACACTGAGACACAAGCGAATTCACCTACTTATGTGATGGTGAACTTAAGTTATTGAGACCTCTGGCAGGCTAAACCCTTTATGACCACAAAACAAATGACTACATATGCCGCGAACTACGGATTACAGGCATCCTAGACAGGATAGACGAATACAGACGGAACTGGCTTCAGCACTTGCAAAGAATGCCACAAAACCGAATCCCTTTGAAATCATACCACAAGGAAGGAGAACAATTGGAAGACCGAAGAAATGTTGGAGAGAGCAGCTGTAACTTTGGAGACGGAATGGATCAAAGGGTCCAATCCTTGATGTTTATGGTGATGATGATGATGATGATGATTTGATGTTGAACTTGGTGGCATTTAATGACTATTTACGTAAAAGCAAAAAAAAAAAAATATCGCGGTGCAGGATGAAAAATAAGTGTGTGGCGATTAGATGCAGAATACCTGGTTCCAGAGGGCTTTATTGGCTACTCAAAGCGTAAAAGCAAATATATGCCCGCATACTTTAACATTAATATTGTTGCACTTTGAAAACTTAACGTATTTATACGATTCGTATGAATGTCACAATACACAACGATAGTTTTCAAAAACAGCATTAGCAGGCTGTAGACCCAAAAATTCTGCGAGGTAGCAACTGAAGGTTTTGTCAGCCTCCCTTCTTGGAAAGCGAAGTACGCGCGTTAGTGCACCACTTGAAGAATTTTCACAAAACTTGGAATGTATAGCACACCAATGGTGGAGCCCTAAACGCAGTACCTTCTATCTTTATCTTTACCGTTGCAACGTGCGTTTCGTAGAGTCATTTAATTAGCACACCAACTAATGCACATACATAAGATTTTTTTTATATTAAAACATTTAAAAACACTCACTGATTAATTTCCAAAGGAAATTAATCGGTGATTTTGATGTTTTCACCGTGCATTTTTGATTTCTAGTATTTTTATTCCAACTTAATGCACCAATATCAATTAATGTTAAAATCCAATAATTAAAACATTAAAATTGTTATTATCTTAAATCTC
>Ga0123352_10018062_pt1 | contig 11239 bp, 8 predicted proteins | sample TergutLab28metaG_FD_89700 | JGI IMG/M metagenome (GOLD analysis project Ga0123352, IMG submission 89700) | Labiotermes labralis P1 segment gut microbial communities from Petit-Saut dam, French Guiana - Lab288 P1 | ecosystem: Host-associated > Arthropoda: Insects > Digestive system > Gut ... | reverse complement strand
TGATTGAGGGCGGCGCGGCTGCCATTGCGATTGAAAAAAAGCATATTAATGATCTAAACGTCTTCCCTGTCCCCGACGGTGACACGGGAACGAATATGACCCTTACCATGAACGCGGGCGCGGCTGAGGTGAAGAAGCATACGCCTGAGACGATTTCTCAGGCTTCTTCCATTGTTGCAAATGCGCTTTTGCGGGGTGCGCGGGGGAATTCCGGCGTTATTTTGTCCTTGCTATTCCGTGGGATCAGTAAGGGGCTCAAAGATGTAGACGAGGCAGATTCGCTCCAGTTTGCAAAGGCTATGGCTATGGGGGTTGAGGCTGCTTATAAGGCGGTTATGAAACCTGCTGAGGGTACGATGCTCACGGTTTCCCGGGTCGCCAGCGCGGCGGCTGTCGAGTTTGCAAAGGATGAGGCTGACATTGCGCTTTTGTTGGAGTACACCATCCAGGTTGGATATGAGGCTGTGGCGGAGACCGTTGACCAAAATCCTGTGCTGAAGAAAGCAGGAGTGGTGGATTCGGGCGGAAAGGGCTATGTCTTGATTTTAGAGGGTATGCTCCGCGCCTTGCGGGGTGAGGTGATTGAAGTGACAGCGGCCGATGAAGATGAGGTCACCTCCGCTGATTTTGCTTCGTTTAACGAAGCGGATATTACCTTTACATACTGCACAGAGTTCATCATTGTCCGGGATAATACCCGTGATCCTGAGTTGCTCCGTGGGTTCTTAGACGCCATGGGTGATAGTTTGGTCGTGGTGGATGATGAGGCGCTGATTAAAGTGCATGTGCACACAGATGATCCGGGCAAGGCCTTGACGGAGTCTTTGGCTTATGGTGCTTTGACGGGGATTAAGATTGAGAACATGCGGGAACAGCACGCAGAAGCGGCCGGTGGTGCGAAAGCGGAAACGCCTCCTGCACCTGCTGTGCCGAAAGTTGCGCCTGCGGAGAAGCCTTTGGGCTTTGTTGTGGTTTCTGCCGGTGCGGGGATGACTGCTGTGTTTACGGATCTGGGCGCTGACCAGATTGTGACGGGTGGTCAGACCATGAATCCGTCTACAGATGATCTGGCACGGGCGATTGATTTAGTACCGGCTGAAACTGTGTTTGTGTTGCCGAATAATAAGAATATTATCCTTGCCGCACAGCAAGCGATTCCGTTGACAGAGAAGAAAGTTGTGGTGATTCCGACGACTACGTTCCCGCAGGGTGTGTCTGCCCTGCTGGCGATGGACCCGGATGCGGATGTGGCGGCGAACCAGACCCAGATGACAGAGGCGATTGCGCGGGTGAAGACGGCGCAGATCACCTATGCATCTCGAGATTCTGAGTTTGACGGGCATGAGATTCGTTCGGGGCAGTATTTGGCCTTGTTGGATAGTTCTATCCTTGGTAGCGGTGATGATTTTGCTACGGTTTTGGATCAGACGATTGTCGCTCTTGCTGCGACTTCGCCGGAGTTTGTGAATGTGTTTTACGGCGAGGGTGTGGAAGAGGCCACGGCTGAGGCCACGGCTGATGTGATCGCCGGTAAGATGCCGGGGGTGGAGATTACCCTCATCAACGGTGGACAGCCGGTGTATTCGTATATGATCTCGGCGGAATAAGGGACTGACAGCGAAGAGGCTGACCTGTGGGGTCAGCCTCTTTTTTGTGATTTGGGGATAGCTACTATAATTTTTCTGTAATCTTTAAGGTCAAGTCCACTATTCTCTGTTCATAAAACGCAGAAAATATATTATCGTTGTGCAGTGCCAGTGCTACCTCTTGTAAGAGGCTCGGTGTCTGTATGAAACGGAGCATATGCTCATCTGTCCAATCTCTTAAGGTAAGCACCGCGTAAATATCTTCATAGAAACTTTGGCAGAAAAGTTTTGATGGCAGTTCAAGCTCTTGTTTCAATTTCATCTCGAAAGTGGCTCGCCTGTGATCTGAGGGAAAATGCAGGATCGGGCTTTTTTGAATCGTGGTAGGGTCATCTTCCATACGTGGCATCTAAATCCACCTCCGTCAGGGCTATTTATCTTTGTAAATGTAGTTTATCAGAGATCCAAAAAATCCGCAAGTGCGTATACGTTATTACGTATAGATTATTATGATTGTTCTAAACCTAGACGCGAAAGTAGGTGAGGACGATTATAAAAGATGCTGTTGTAAAGCGATTTCGTCAGTTGTGCAAAGAACGCAGTATTTCATACACACAACTTGCACGACTGGCAGGCGTATCGCCCTCTACCGTGTACAGTATGTTAGAGCCAGAACGCAGAGAGGTTGGCATCGTTACAGTAAAAAAGCTGTGCGATGGATTAGATTTGAGTATTATTGAGTTTTTTGATTGTGACATATTCCGCAACTTGTTACCAGAAATCGAGTAACTTCATGTGCGGAAAACCAAAGCCTCCTTTTCCAAAGGAGGTGGCGGGCGCAGCCCGACGGAGGATTTGTGACAACCACCCCGGCACTTCGGGGCAGACCACCCCGGCACTTCGTGCCACCCCTCCAAGGAGGGGAATTAAGGGCAATCCTCAGTCCGCTTCGCGGACAGCTCCTTTACGAAAGGAGCCTAAGGGCAGTAAAGCGGCTGACCGTGTGGTCAGCCGCTTTTTGTTATAGTAGCTTCTTACCGTTCCGTGAGATGGGGCATGTACTGCCTGTTATCATGGTGACGACTTTCTCCCGCTTGTCCACTGCCGCGATCTTATCCTTGTTGATGATATACGACTTATGGGGGCGGATGAAGCGATCATCTAGTTGTGCTTCCATCTGTTTGAGTTCCGCGTTAAACTCGATGGCGCGGTTTTTTGTGTGCAGGCGCAGTTTGTGGCGGACGTGGGTGGTTTCTATGTAGATGATTTCATCCATGTCCAACATAAGGGCTTTCTTGTCTACGCTGATTTGCACGGTTTTTGTGCGGCTGATTCCGACTTGCCGTTTTAGGGCTGTGCGGATACATGCAGCGATCTTCTTTTTCACATTGTCCGGGCTGTCTTTGGCGATGAAATCTAAGGCTTCTACTTGATATTGAAAGGTCATCAAGGCCATCTCGGTGTGGACGGTTAGGAATACGATGAATACTTTGCGGTTGGGGGCGGCTTGTTCTCTGATTTGGCGGGCGAGTTCTATGCCGTTTATTTCTGCTTGCAGGCCAATGTCCAAGAAGAATAAGGCCGGGTTTTTATCTTGGCCCATGAAATGCGCCATGACTTCTGCGGGAGAGTGGGTGCTGAGGGCAAGAGTAGCGTCCAGCTTGTGGGTCTTGCAATAGTCGGAGATAAAAGCGGCGATGGCGGTTCTTTGTTCTGTGCGGTCTTCGCATATGTAGATGTCCAGCATTATTTACCATCCTTTATGCTTAGTATTTGGGTGAAAGCGTCCTTGTCCGCCTCTGTTTCGAGGAGGAGACCTTTTATCTTACCTGTATAGTTCCGTACGGTATGTAAGCCCATGCCGCGATGGGGGGCTTTGGTGGAAAATCCTAGCTTGAACAGCTTGTTTATGTCGGTTTCTTGGGCAATCCATGTGTTTTTGATGATGATTATGGTGGAATCCGGATTGCGGATGAGGGCGATGTGTAGTGTTTTCTCCTCCGCTTCCTCTGCCGCTTCGATGGCGTTATCTAGGAGGATGCCCAGGATTTGGCACACAATGGCTGTGGAGACGCCCAGACGTGTAATGGGGTCGTTTGCCTCTATGGTGACAGTAATTTGGCGTTCGGCGGCGAGGGAGCATTTGTAGATTAGGATGCTTTTGATCTCGGGTATTTGGACATTGTGGAGGCTTCCCATCAGTTTGTCTTGTTGTAGTAGGTCTTGATTTAGCTCTGAGAGTTCGGTGTAGTAGTAGCTGGCTAGGCCGTCCATGTCCCGTTGATCCATGTAGAGTTTGAATGAGGTCAGGATATTCACATAGTCGTGCTTGATCTTGCGGAGGGCGGTATAGGAGGCTTCTAAATCTTCGATATATTTTTTGGAGGCTGCGGCCACCAGCCGCTCTGTTCGGGCGGCGTTTTCTTTGAATACGTAATACACGATGAGGATGAACATGACGATGACGGAGGCGAAAAAGAGGGCGTATATGATATCGCCGGCGGCGTCTAGGTAGGCGCTTCTGTAGTTGATGTAGGTGATTACGATCATAATGCCGGAAAGGGCTGTGACCAAGTACATACCCCGGTTGTTGAAGATGTTGATGTCGATGCGTTTTTTTAGGATGCGGGTGAGTATCCAAATCAGAGCCGCTACGCCGCCGATGAATGCAAAAAAGACGATCTGCTCGTAGGACGGCGGTTCTTCATAGCCCAAAAGTTGGAAGAAGAGAACGACGACGCCTTGCATACCGAAAGCATAAAACATGCTGATCGCACCGATGGCTATGCCTTTGACGGCGCTCTTATACTGAATGGTTTGAACCAGCGCGATTAATAGACCTGCAAGGAACAGATATAGCTCCATGCTGATTTCGATCCCTCTTGCAGCGATCACAAATGCAAGGGCAAGCACCGCGGCTGCCATTAGAACGGCAAATATGATCTCCCGCTTCTTGCTTTTCACCTTTAATGCGCTTATGTTTTCGGAACAGAGCAACATGATGATGCAGAAGCAGAGCAGGCTTACAAACATGAAAAAAGTCATTGTATCTCCCCCGATGGATAGTATACCATGTGGGACGGTCAATGCAAATGGTGATGTGCATGTTATGGATAAACGGTACGATTTCTTGGATAAACGGCACGAAATGTGGTAATTGAGATATTTTTTTTACATTTTGTTCAAAAATGGTGATTTTTGGCAGGCAATGTGGTAAACTGTTTCGAGTGTGCAGGGCACAGACAAAAACGATTTTAGGAGGGGAATACTTTGATCTCAATGCGTAATATTGTCAAGCGTTTTGGCAGTAAAACCGTTCTGCGGGATGTGAACTTTACAGTAGAACGGCAGGAAATTTTTGGTCTTTTAGGGCCGTCCGGGTCCGGCAAGACCACCATCATCAATATTTTGAGCCATCAGCTCACGCCGGAGGGTGGGAGCTATGACATTGGCGCAAAGCCGGTGGAAACAGGTTTGATGCTGGAAGAGGACGGTTTGTATAAGCGCTTGTCTTGTGCGGAAAACCTCAATTTGTTCGCCGGTATCTACGGTGTGGACAAGGGCAAGGTGCAAAAGGCTTTGGACAGCGTGGGTTTGGGTAAGGATGCGAAAACCCCGGTGGCGAAGTTATCTAAGGGGATGCGGCAACGTTTGGCGCTTGCCCGTGCGATTTTGCATTCGCCTAAGGTGTTGTTCCTGGATGAGCCTACCTCTGCGCTAGACCCGACGACGGCACGGGGCATACATAAGCTGATTTTGAATCTCCGTGACCAAGGGACGACGATCTTTCTCACCACGCATAATATGGAAGAGGCTGTTGACTTATGTGACCATGTGGCTTTGTTGTATGAGGGACAAATCGTGGAACACGGCAGCCCGCGGGAGATTTGCGATAAGCATAATTCTTACAAGACTGTGCCTGATCTGGGGAATGTCTTTATGAAAATGACGGGGGTGGAATCAGAATGAGTGCGGTAAAAGCGATTTTTGTAAAACAGATGAATGACCTGCCTAAAAACTTTGCTGCCATGGGTCTATTCATTATATGGCCAGTTCTGGCTTTTGTTATGGGCTGGGCTATGGGGGATGTTGAAATTCAAGCCGGTATGTTTGCTGCCATGCTTATCGCCAGTGGTCCTATGACGACCATTGCCAACAACGTGGCGGAGGACAATGAGTATAAAGGCCTTCGTTTTCTGGTTATGGCCGGGGTGAAACCTTGGCAATATCTGCTGGGGCTTGCCGGAGCTGTGCTCTTGGCTTCAGCCGTGTCTTTGGCGGCTCTGGTTCTCATTGGCGGTTTTACCGGTGATATATTGATTCGGCTTTTGATTGTTGCAGTGCTGGGGCTATTTGCTTCTACCATCTTAGGCGGCGCGATTGGTATTTTTGCAAAGAATGTGCAACAGGCGTCAGCGATTTCTACGCCTTTGATGATGGTGCTGGCCTTTATTCCCCTAATCGCCGGGTCGAGTGAGATCTTGACGCGGATTGCGGAGTTTCTCTTCCCCTATCAGATTTTAATGGTTATTTTGAATCCCTATGCAGATTTTGTGCGGGCTTTGATTGTGATTGGCGGGAATGCTGCGGTGCTTTTGGCGTTCTTTGCGGTTGCGTATACGAAGAAAGGGCTCAGAGGCTAGGACAGATCGGTAATAGTAAAGAGGCTGACCTGATGGGGTCGGCCTCTTTTGCATTTATTAGACATTTATATTTCAAATAGGACATACTGTTGTCACAGGCAATAGGAATACATTTGAAAAGTTGCTTGTGATCCTTGAATTTACGCACTTTAGCAAGAGCCAGACAGCCAGTAGACGCTATAAGAACAAAGAGGTGATCAATGAATATACTGTGAGCGTAGCTGTAAATATGGCGGGATTAAATATCTCAGCAGAATGAGGTATGCGTTTGCTCATCTATCCAAAAACCAAATACATAGTCTATATTAGGCAAGGCCGAGAGCGTAAAAGCTCCCGGCCTTTTTCGTTGTCCATACAGTTTCTTATGGTGCAATAGGAACAGTAACCCTACTAGCGATCTTCGTCATAATAGGAGTATATAAATCAACCGATGTTTCAGGCGTTTCCACTGTAACAACAAGAGAATACCTTATTTTTGAATTATATTTTTTCAATGTTTTTCGTTCGCGCCACCAACCTACAATCGGAAACACTGCAATAGCATCGCTTTGTGCTAAATTGATTGCTGTATCTTCCCATACATCAGAATGAATCGAGCCAACATTTCTATTGTCCGGACCTAAATACCAATTGTTACTCGCTGATGTATTCTGATAGTCATCTGTACGCATTGCAGCATTGATTCGCTGTTGGAACTCGTTTGCACTTTCATTGGTTCGTTTTATATCAAATCGCAATCCACAAGAAGCATATCTATATTTATTTTTCCATCCTTTTTGACCTGGACCTGGCTCAATAAAATATGATAAAGTAATTCGCACTTTAGCATTTGCATTTCCTAACGCTTGCAGAACGCTCACCGGCCAAGGGAGTGAATGCAGATGCATTTCTTTCATTTTCGGATCAGAACCTTGTACTTTTTCATAAGGTTGCAGTTCTCCCTCGATAATCATATTTACACGATTATTGAGAGTATCTTTTGCTCGCTCTAAGTCAGGCACTCCGTATCCGCAAGTGCGAAGTAATTTTTTTCTCCCTCCTGTTTTCGTGTCTGGCTGACCAAGTTGAGTTCTCATCGCATCAGTCCAGCGCGCTGAATGAATCAGCAGAGCGCGTACAGTCTCTGGATTCATAGATGGGTATGATGCTAATAGCTCTGCAGCGATATACGAGCATTGAGCCGTTGCCGCACTTGTTGCCCATATTGTATCAAACAATCGACGATTTATATCTGTATGTAGGGTTAGCTTTGATAAGTCATCATGTCCATCTATAAAGTTCACACCATCAGTTGCAACATTTCCGCCATCACAAACAACTTCAGGTTTTATGGGCCATTGAGACTTCCAACTACTAGAGGTCGAGCTATATGGTGATAGCTCTCCTGTTTGAGCTACAGCAGAATACCCACTTGTCTGAGGACTTGGTTGGATTACTGTATCAATTGAATATGCACCTACACTTACGGCATTCCACGCTTGTGCTGGATCTTCTACCGATTTCAACAATGACGCTTTGGGATAAGGATTTGTTCGTAAATTAGCTAAGTCCACATTTCCTGCCGAAATAATAAAAAGCCTTTTTTCCCTTTCGGCAGCTATTTGATCAACGGCACCTGACCACGAGGACGGTTGACCATCATTTGAACTGCTTTGTGCATCTGTAACAGCCATGCAATATATTCGCTTTGTTGTAGGCAAAGCAATTTCAGGAAGAAGTGTCGCCTGCTCAGTAACCGCCCCGTAAAGCGTTGCATATGTAGGGTTATTGGGGTCAAGAATTTTTACAGATTCAATGCTATGATTTATTGTAAATGGCGTGCTTGAAATTAAATAGCGTCGCAAATCATTGTATATAGCAATTCCTGCCATATTAGTGCCATGTCCTTGACTATCTGCCACACCCCAAACATTATTAACCGTCATTCCTTGTGTTGGCATATATGGCGAGATAAGGCTATGATTATTATTAACACCTGTATCTAAAATACATACAGCAACACCTGTGTCGTTAAAAGATGATCTTGCAAGCAGGTCATCTGCCCACTCACTCTGTTCTGTTAGCTGCGAATCAAGGAAAAAGGCATTCGGGTCAGCTGGTTTTCTTATTTCTGCAATGGGTACACTTTGCTTGATTAAGTCCAGTAAACTTGTTCGATTTGCAAAAACTGGAATGACTAGCCTTTCAGGAAATCTAATAAATTCATCTTCCGATCGATGTCCTAGTTCTAAGTTATCCAATAGAGCAAAAACCTCTGACTTTACCTTTTCAAAGTCGCCGTCAGCAGTGTCAACCCATAACTCAAACCATTGGTTTTCGTCACTTGGCATCTCAGATGGACGTCCGACCCAAAATGCACTTATTTTTATCGCATTGGAAATTGACTCAATGCTACTCACTAGATCATTATTTTTAGGTTTTCCCTTTTTTGTATCTTCCTCAGCATAGGCAGTAATTTTTTTGATAAAAACATCTTCTTTTCCAGTGGGAATAAAAACAGTCGCCTTTGTAACTATTGTTTCTGTCCCATCATCTGCTTGTGCTACAATATCCCGCACATTTAGAAGCTTCACGCCTTGCCTGCTATCTTCTAAACTTTTGGTTACCAGATCACAATTTTCTGCACCCGAAAACTCTACATATGTTCCAGTATTATATGAGATTGCAGCAACCTGTTCTGGCGTATAAGTATTGAACTGTTTTTGTGCTTCATGAAATTGTGCAATTAAACTATCACTATGCGACTTTCGATTCGCACGTTGAGGCAATGTAAAACCGCTACCACCTTGCGATGCTAACTTAAAATTATACGTTTCTGTAACATCCGTAAGAAATATATTGTCATAACGAGGCATTATTTAACCTCCTTTAATTCATAAACAGCCTTTCTTTCCATAATCATTTCTTTCAGAGCCACTCGTGAAACTTGCTTTTTATCGCTTAATATGGCTTGCTTAATTGCGTTGTCACAAGCTTTTGTAATGTCAGCGTGACACAGGCCAGCGGATAAGTTCAACATTTCTTGATTTATCAAGCTTTTTGACATAAACTTGTTTAGTTTCAATTTGAAGAGTTCTTTCATTTCTCCTTCAGTCGGTAGTTCAAATCGCAGAACATCATCGAAACGTCTAAATAAGGCTTGATCTAACGAATTTCCACTATTAGTTGCTGCAATAATAATGCTTTCTGAATCATCTTGCTCTATAAACTGTAAAAACAAATTCAGAACACGATGCATTTCTCTTACATCGTTATCTGAAGTACGTTCAGAACCTATTGAGTCAAATTCATCAAAAAAGTAAATTCCAGTTTCTTGTGAAATTGCGTCAAAAATTTGACGCAATTTTGCACCTGTTTCACCCATATATTTACTAATAAGCTTGTCCGTTTGAACTAAAAACAACGGGAGTTTAAGTTCCGTTGCAAATATTGACGCTGTGAGAGTTTTCCCGGTTCCAGGCAATCCCTCTAACAGTATTTTTCGTCGATTAGAATAGCCGCTTTTATTTAACTTTGATCGTTGCGAGAACTCTAAAATAATATTATCTATTTGCTTGCCTAATTTTTCAGATACAATAAGATCACTTTTTCTGTTTTTTGAAACTCTGTAGATAATAAGGCTATTATCTACAGGCTTTATCTGATTTATTGTGTTTTTTGCACTCTGTTTCATGACAATATCTTTAATTGATTGTGCAAAAACAGAATGTCCAATTTTAGCTTTATGAGCGGCGATTTGCAAGGCAACCGTCTTGAAACGCTCGTCATCGCCGTCATAATGTGCTTTTAATAATGCTATTAGCTGTTCAGACGTTGCCATGTCTATCTCCTCTTGTACTTTTTATAGCAGCGCGGAAACACAGAATTTTTCTATCAGAGTATATCACAGATTTGTTCAAACTTCAACTGCACCAAATCATTGAAAATTCAAGGCTTTCAGAGCGAAACAAAACACAATCAGACCCACTCGCAGCATACTAGCAGCACAGTAACCATACAGAACTCTCGACTTGCAAAAGCGAATGAGTGCCCATCATAATATAGTGTGGCGAAAGAGGCATTTTCCTTTTGCCACACTATATTACTATAGACATCGCCGAACTCGCTCTCTCCATCTTGGACACTATGATATGTTTCCATTTGCCACCTATTTAGCTACATAACAGGATTGATTTGAGTCTGTTTCTGGAATGCTTTAAGCTTAATTTTGGCACACATGAAAGGGGCTTTCTTCTTGCTCAAATCCAAGAGCTTGCCCCAAACGCCAAAAAAAATACCACAAATGAGCCTATAATCGTGCCCTCTAGGGTCGGTTATAGGCTTTCTTTTTTATCCCCTCAAAAGCCATCTTTCCGACCCAAATCTGATACAAAATCACATCGAAATTTATTTTCGCAAGGTGTCGTGAGGCACCCTTTTAATTTCGCACAAAATCAACGGTTTTACTGGCTTTGTGACCCCTCATGCGAAATACGCGAAAAAAGCGAAAATAAAAACAGCGCAAATGCGAAATTCGTATCCCTTGTGCCGCAATGGTTTTCTCCGTTTTGCTTGAAATTTTTCTAAAACACCCCTAAAAAAACCGAAGGGCATAAGGGGGACGCGACACCTGCGCTTCGCGCCGGTGGTCGGCAAAGCCGACGCGTCTGAGGCGGCTGACGCCCCCTCACCCCGCTGCGCGGGGCCCCAGCGAACCGTCAAGCGGGTTCGTATGCCCAATACAGCCGGATGGGCTGGTCGAGCAGGCAAGCTGCTCGGTGATAGCGGTTTATGCTATAGATAGTTGCAGACTCAAAATCCAATTCCCACCGTAACAGATCTAAACAAGTACCCACTGTGACCTTGTGCAAATCCTGTCCTTCCTAGCTACACTAATAATGCAGGACAGAGGTTTTGTCATGGCAGAAAATACCCTTACCTGCACTATGTGAATGGAAGGAGTATTGGCATGGGTCAAGACACAGAGAAATTGAAAGATGTTAAATTACAAACTGCTACAACAATAGAAAG
>Ga0123352_10018060_pt1 | contig 11239 bp, 5 predicted proteins | sample TergutLab28metaG_FD_89700 | JGI IMG/M metagenome (GOLD analysis project Ga0123352, IMG submission 89700) | Labiotermes labralis P1 segment gut microbial communities from Petit-Saut dam, French Guiana - Lab288 P1 | ecosystem: Host-associated > Arthropoda: Insects > Digestive system > Gut ... | reverse complement strand
CCCATCCCAACCCACTAGTGACAACACTAACACAACCAATGAGAAATAGAAGGCTAAAAAGACGTTGGACCTCCGACCTTCACGACTGAGGTGTCATCGCTGGATGGGCACCCTACCATGTAAGACAAAACAAGATAGCAAATTAGATTATAGATTGATTATACAATCTGATGGCTAATAAATAAAATAATAATAATAATAAAAAAAATTCTTGAAACTGTACCCATATTACGTGATAATACATACTCCTGAATATGTACTGCAATGTCTATTCTGGACTGTAACTATTCCCCAGGGGAGCTGACCAGGTGGGGTTCAGCGGCCCAAACATTCGATGGCAAGCTTATGAGTGTGAGCCTTTAGAATTTTAGCATGTGTCTATTAGGTGACCCCGAGGGCTCACCCTTATACAATTCAATACTTCATAGTGATTAAAACATAAGTGTTCTTGCAATCAAGTCACCACTTGGGTGATGACCAAGCCACAGAGTGATTCCCGTAAAAATGGGCAGAAAAATAATCAGGTACTCTAAACCGCTAACAGGCAATTCTAAAAGTGACAGTGAAGTGATCAATGGAAGCCTATACGACCAGAGAAGACAATATATGCCTTTGATATATGGTTTCCAAGTACGAATGGAAGAAAAATGTTAGCATATGTCTACACCAGCACTTTGTGCACTTGCTGAAGCACTGAAGAAGAGGGAGATGAAGGCAGTAAGATGCAGTCTGTTGATGCGTCCTTTTTTTTATCTGAAGACTAATGGAGCACATTACTGTCATTCAAACTTGCATGTTGAACTACGTTGGAGATCCCAAGATAGTTTGACACTGCATGTTTGTATCCCATTGATTTGGATAACTGAAACTGCCTGAAGATGGTCAAAAAGGGTCAAAACACATATAGCAAGTTGTTATACTTTTACAAAAACAGCTGTGCTGCAAGAGAGACTGAACTGCTTTTAATGTGAACACCTGTTACAAAAGCACCAGGGGATGTCACCTGTGTTGTTTATTTGGTTTCACACTTGTTAGCACATGGAATGATCCAAAACATCCTGTACAACCCATTTGTGGTTCCAGTTCAATCAACCAATAAACCACAAAATGAATGTGCACAATATTTTTAGGCTGTAATAAGAAGGGAAGAAACTGGTCATATTTATATCAGTTTTAACCTTTTGACGCCTGATGTCAACTATAGTGGTTGTACCGCTCCACTAACCTCTAAAGTTGCATTTTATATATTTATTCAACAAATATAGTTACTGAATATTTTAAACATGGTATATAGTCTCCGTTTTTTCCTCTTCACAAATGCAGTTTGTTTCATAATTCTAACATATTTGGTTCTGTATTATTCACATTCTATATACAGGGTGTGCTAAAATTAAAAAAATAATACATGACATAAGTCTGATTACACACCACTTTGTATCACGTCCAAATAATTGTGCTTACACGATATCAACCGACCGAAACCCTAACGGTAGTCGACACTGCCAGCAGTTTTTAACCAAACATACAACTACACTTAAGTTACTTTTACACATAAACATTATAAAATGTGAAAAATATGTAGAATTCACTTTTCGCAACTTGGTTCAGTACCAGATGTGTCAATTACAGTCAGTATACAGTTTGTGGTCTTGACAGACAATGGATACTCATTTGCATGTTTTGTGCTGAAAGTCGTTTACTGTATCATGTGGCCTCTCACCTCAAAGGCGGCTCAGAGTGGACTGTACCTGTATTGTGTTGTCCATTCTATCATCCTGCAAAACACGCTTTGCAACTTGTTTCTTGTTTTCTTGCTTCTTAAATCCCACAAAATCAACATACATACACACATTACATACATACATAGAGCAGTTCATATCTGTTTCACGATACACTCAGTTGCAGTAAATAAATAGCAGTAGGGTCACAGTGGGGAAATCCATTTGTTTGCACGAGGGTTGTGTATGTCTTATTAACATCTATTTTGACAACTCATAAACTAAGGTATTCTTAGTCATTTTTGAGTTAATTTGAAAGAAAGGTTCTGTAGGACCCTCCTAATAATTCATGCATTATCCCTGTTAACACATGTCTGGTATCAGTACAGCATCTTTTGGAATATGCACATGCTTATTCAAGTACATTTATTACTGAATAATCAAAAGGCAAGTTTGATATAATGTAATTAAAATAGTCAGAAGACTCTCATCCAGTAAAGAATCACCATGACAGTAAAAAATGTACACCTTCTAATATTCTGGTTTTCGGCGATACGGAGTTCTCTAGCCCCTCACACAAGCTGCAGCATCACCCCTTCTCAGCCGTCTGTAACTACTTACTCAGTGCGTCCACACTAACCCTCCATTTCTGGAGCTTGCCTCATCCATCCATAACCTTAAGATGCATCATGCTGCGGTGATAGGAGATCCACATGGGACCTGTAAGATAAATATAATTTTAAAATATATCATTAAGTAAAACATATTTCATAACTATTTCTTTATGAAGAGCCATTTCATTAATTTAATCACAATATGGTGACACATTACTGTAATTACAGTGTTTTTAAAGAAAACAGAGATGCACTCTTGGTCTTCCAGTAGTCCTTGATGGCAAATTCCCACTGAACTTACAACAATATTCTACTATATTTTGTGACAATATCTCAATTGAATTTATGAAGTTCTGAAATGAATCTGCAGTATGCAGCTGAAATTTGTTTGTACTGAGTAGTACAGGGTGGGGCAAAATAACCTCCATAAATTTTTAAGGTGAATAACAAAAAAAACTATTTGAGAGACAAAAATTTTATTTTTGGATTCTGAAACTACAACAGTCTTAGAAAGAATATCTTGCAAGTGGTGGCCGTTGTTTGTGTGATGTTTGCGTGCAGAGCGCCTGGGAAACTGCAAAACGGACCGTCTGACAGCCTCAATGTTCTCTGGTGTTCGAAAGGTCCATGGTCGTCCTCATCTTTTTTTCAGACACACTTCCCATTTCCCTGAAGTTCTCAACCCACAACAGAATGGATTTTCTGTCCGGTACTCGGTCCCGAGGGGGGATGTGGCAGCAAGTACGGAATGCACGCTGCACCGCTACGATAGAGTGACTTTGCGAAAAGTAGGTTTCGACGGCAAATGCGCGCTGCTCGTTGGACAACACCATCTTTACGACTGTGGAGTGTTGTACCGGGAACTTCCCAACTACCTGCACCTTTCGAGCCCAACCCCACCCTTCTACGGCCTCCCCTCCCTTCACAATGCCCTACTGAAAGTACGGAGGGTATTTTGCCCCACCCTATACTAATGAAGTCAATTATTATCTTCCTCTTTAGACCAATACTAGTTGTACACAACATCCAGTTTACTTGTGAACTGATACTAGACTCTATTCCCCCAACAGTAAAGCAGCCAGATGTATCTACTCACATATCAGAAAGTATGGAGGAGGTTTTTCTACACTCCTCCAAAAACTTTCATGCTTTCATTAACATAAACAAGTATTCTTTAATAACCATAGTTTAGCTGTGAGGACCAATCATGTCCATCTCTCTGAAATAAACATTACAACATCATGCTCTTCTTACATTACTAACAAATGGTGGGCGATTTCCACCATCCTGCATTATACTCAAAATTTAGTATAATAAGCATTCTACATATAAAAGTAAATCATGTTGGGGTGGCCATTATGTTTCATCTCTAAAGCTACTGACTGATGCAATTTGGCAAAAGAGGCCTACATTACAACTCATGTACTGAATTTAGATTTCTATCAGTCCCACACTTTTTAAAACTAGAATTCACATTTGTCAGAAATTATGTTATCATACAAAAAATGGATGCAGCAATAAATATATAATTTAAGATACACAGCCTATTCCTGCATAATCTCCTTTATTCACTACTTGATCTATTTTCCCATACTGATGTACTGTAGACAGTTTAAGCAAGGAATGGCTGAACATGAACATATGGGAGAATAGAGAGGCCAGGATAGTGTAGTCAGCAAAGTGAATAGGCTACAGCCCAGACAACTTGAGAATCATGGTTCAATTCCTAGCAGGAGCAAGTGATTCTTCTCTCTTCCAAAACCTACAGACCAATTCTGGGACCACCCAGCCTCCTACTCAATAAGTATGGGTCGGTCATTCCATTTCCCAAGGAGTAAAATAGCCACAACATGAAACTTATCCGTCGTCACCACCACCAGCACAACCCCCACCACCGCAACCTGCTGCTGCTGCTGCCAAGTTTACGAATGCATTAAGCCATCTACAGTACCCTCCATTCCTTCTTGGCATGCACAGGAACATTTACTTTGCATACGCAAGACAAACGAACAAAGTGCTTGGTAAACAACAGTCTGAGGACCAGAACTATTCGTTTTTTATGTTGCTCTTAAGCTGTCACTGATGAAACAGAATTCTCAAAAACCATATTTGCACACAAGAGAGGACACACTGCATATTTCAAACCAGAAGACTTGTCAAAAGGTGGATCATGAATACAGTAAATGCTAGTTACCTCCAATAAAAGGGAAGTTTAGGTTGTGTAATTAACACCACAATGAACAATGAAGGTGAAGCCACATGAGAACAGAATGCAAATTCCCCAGAATTAATGAATATGTGATTGGTTAAAAAGCCTGTGGCAGGGGCAAATTATATATTGAAGCACTTCTAGTCCCACATTGTTATTGGCTGATCACAATTACGGGTGTGACCTACCTTATGAGGCAGGTCATTTTCATGTGCTCCATTCCGTGCGTTACTATCCAACTATAACAATTTGAACCAACATATGCACTCAATTTTATTAAAATCACAATAACATTAAAACGCTCTTAACTTTTAAATAGTTTCTGTAAATCCCCAATTTAAACTTTGTTTTCAGTGCACAACTCAGTCAAATACACATATATTGCATTGAGAATTTTTCTGCAGCTCTGCTATGTACAAAATATGCCAAGCATCTGTTTTGTACAATTGTATTGTCCGATGATGGGCCAGTTAGGCCCGAAACATGTAGGAGCTTATGTGTTGTAATATTATAGTGATTTTAATAAAATTCAGTGTATCCATTGGTTTGAACTGTAATAATTGAGACCAGTCATTGTACACCACACCCACAGAAAAACAGAATCATAGAATGTCCTGTGCAGTGCAACCCTACCTTTTATCTATTTCTCAAGTTTTTTCTTTCTTGTTTCATAGAACATGAATGAAAACACACAAACAAAATGGAATGAATACAAATATCATTAGATTTAACCTTTAAACATGAACAGTATTTGAATTTATCAAATGTATTATTTGAACAGAAAACTATGAAATAAATGGATATGATTATGGATAATAAAACAGTGATTACCCAGCATGTCTTAAAAATGCAACACAATCTGTTGTTGTCTTAATACATGAAATGAAGTTATAGGGGTGTTTTGTCAAGCGTACATATTTTATATATGCAGGTAATTTTAAGGGTCAATATAGAGTGAATATGTTTTTTGCAAATATGGCAGTCATTTTGTTTGATTTTGACAAAACCTCAATTCAAGATTTTTCTTGATTTTAGCTACAAAATACCTGCCTCCCCAGACAAATGTTAAACAGATGTATTCTAAATCTGAACATCATGAAGAAGCTGAACAGCTAACTTGATTTGAGAGGATGTAGCTCAGGTATGTTCCGTAACACAGTTGTAATGTCTTACAGACATGTGACATGTCTTCCTACTGACTGTAGAGATTTCATATCCATTCATGTTTAGATAAGTTGTACCTGAAACATGACTCTTAAAATTGTGCCTGAGGTTACTGAGATCAGTCAGAACTTTAATTTCATTACTTAAAATTATCATTTTCTTGAAGATCCTCACTTGTGCTGATAGACATTTCTTTCCCAAATGTCACCTTTCTGATAATTCCTGACACCCTGTTGAACACATGAAAAATGGCAGCACTTGAACCATGAAGAGAGATTCACGATCCCCAGAGCTTAAAAATATATATATCTATAACAAAAAAGACAGAAGCCAAAGCCATTTCTTATTCAAAAAGTACTGATAAAGTGAGAATCACAATGCCTTAAAAACTTCAGCAGTACTTCTTTCAACCCAATTAGTCAAGTGAGAACTGACTGCTTGATAATACCTCAATAAATTCAAAACATGTAGTTAAGTGAATAAATAAAATCCATGATTGCCGCAGCAATTGATGTTTCTTTAGTCTAGGACAAATATTTAGGTCAACAGCTATGAGTAAATCAATTAAAATAAATATTACAGTAGCGAAACCAGCTGAAGTAAATGGAATTGAAACATGGCCTATGACAGAGATGGCTATTAAAACAATGTATACATGTGAGAGGAACATATTGAGGAGGAATATGTATGTACCTGTGGCAGAACAAAAAATATGGACAATAAGAACTAATCAGGAATTACAGGAGCTATACAAAGCTTTAGATATAGCATAGCCTACTAAAAAGGAGTGATTGTAATGGATAGGACATCTAGTATGAATGTATCATGAAAGGGTAGGCCTAGTTAAGAAAATATTTAGGAATCAACTGGAGGGAAGAAGAATGGGAAGACCTATACTAAGACAGGTAGAAGATGTTGAAAAGGATCTACAGGAGATAAATATGATGGCAACAGAAGGCAGTAGACAGAGAGGAATGGGCATCTAATTGAGAAGGCCAAGGCTCTCCGTAGGGCATACAGCCACGAAGCCATTACAGGCTGTACAGTATTTAATACAACACATTGCACAATCAATCATAATCATTTATCACTTATTTCCCTCCTACATATTCTGACCTGTACAAGGTCATCATCAGGGAGGTTTACACAAAGGTACAAAAATACAACCAATTCTGTCAAAGATGTGCATGTATAGTTAAATAAAATATTGTCAAATTGCTAAAAATGTTTAAACTATAAACCAGTAAACAGACATATTACAATTCTGAATTTTATCCTTCATTCTTCACAATCATCTATGTCAATCCATTATCTTCATGCAAAGGGTAAGTACTGTACACAGTGATTCACCATGGCATAAAAACCAACCAGACAAGAGAGGGACATTCCATTTGAATGAATGACAAAACTGGGATAAGATGTTTGTCAACAATGGAAAATAAAACTTAGAACTGTAAAATATATGTTACGTGATTTATATTTTAAACATGTTTAGCAGTTTTAACTGACAATTTTGTACATGTGTAACTACACATGCACATCTCATAGAATCTGTTGTATAACATTCCATAAAGCTCCCTGATGATGACCTTGTACAGGTTGAAACATGTAAGAGGGATGTATGTGATGATTATTTATTATTGATTGTAATGTTTGTTGGATTAAATACTGTATAATCAATCTACTACACAACATGGATTACATAAAACAATGAATCACTGCTTGATAACCACCTTACCTCCTGATACACGAGATCTCTGGTCTGCATGCATTTCCTCACACAATATCATAGATAGGTAAGAGCTCAAAGGGCAAACTTTCACGAACTTCATATGCGCTCTCTTATGTAATTATGGCACATGATCATGTGAGCCTAGACTGTCTACACATCATGCAATGCACAAGGTACATGTGAAAAGCAACTTGCCTTTCCTGTGTCCTGTCACAGTCACACCATCCTCTGTATGGGCACCAACACAGCCAGACCAAAAAGCATCTTCTGACAGGATAGGATATCTTCATTCACAGCCTTAATTACATCTCTTTCCTGCAGTCCTCTCTGTCAACAGTTGACAGTAAAAAAATCCTCATGAGTGTTTTCATCAGTACAATATCTGACCCAAGTGGCTGAGGCAAACCTGCAACATGTGTTAAACTGTCTATATGAAGAACAAATTTCAGACTACAGACAGGGTTAACAGTTGTTCCTTGATGTCTTCTGACAACATAATGGCCGTATCATAATGTCACTTGAAACAGGAAGCACTTTCAGTCACAGGACCCCTAGCTTTTGGGCAATGTGCTGTCTGTGACATAGTGTTATGTTACCTGCGGACACATCCACGATGAGAAAACATCTTTCTGCTCCTTTCCTAGCAAAGCCAAGACAGAACACTAAAGCAATTTTGAAAACTTATAAGCCATTTATTTACAGAGACATGATTTACATTACTAAATCATTTTAACAAAAGTGCTAAAATAGTGATGACCAAGCCTAGGTTGTGAATGGCATTTTTAATTTTTTTCCGTTACGCTTATTATCAAATTATGCATACATCCAATCTTCATGTTGAATTTCATGTTGCCTACATGCAGACCAAATTTTGTTTCAAGTCTTTCACCTAACAGGAGATTGAGCTGGCCCGCTTTAAGTGCCTAAATCACGCATTCTGATACACTGTACGTAGCAGCAATGTCTCTGCAACAGCAACAGACTCTTCATTTTCAGAAGTTAAATACTTTAAATGACACCAAAACCGGATTTTTCATTACACTGCTTCCATAACTCTGGGAATATTCATTCAACAAAACCCACTGTCTTATTTGCCAGACATTTCTTTGCTGTGAAAATAAATTGCACATTCTTATTGTATCAGGTGATCTGACAATCACCGGCAATTATAATGTTTAATAAATCTTAAAATCCTATAGAAAAATCTTAAAATCTTACAGAGACTGTAGAATGGAGGGTGGAGAGAGAGAGAGAAGGTTAAGTTATCTCTGTGTTTAACCTTAGAACAATTGTGCTGGTGTTTAAATTTTAGTGCATGTTTTACAAAAAAATGTGCATATTTGAACAGAAAAAGATAAAATTTTGACATAACCAGCAACTGTTGGAAAATAAAACAGAAGATTATGGAGCATGTCTCACAATTACAGTAAACTTCCTTGTCGCCATCAATTTCTATGGGTGGTGTTTACGTGTGTTCGCACATGCCAATGTTGGTCATTCAAAGGTTAATAAACACTACGCCATGAAAACCTACATGGAAGTGAGACATATAGGTTCACACACCTTTAATCTCACCACTAGGTAAAGGTTGATAACTAACTTCATGCCCTGCTTTATCCCTGGTATTGACGGGACAGAAAGTAGGGCATACCAAGGAGCTGGTGCGTAACTGTCAACATAAGAAAGTCTGTCTCCACAAGGGACTGATGCTGATTCTTCCCATGTACCGCCCACACCAGACTAGTGTAACTCAAGTTTTAACCAAGTGTGCCACAAGGTTCAGAAGAGAATAACGATTACTCGAGGTAAATATGCAAATTACAAATTTATAAAATGAAAACCTTACAGAGGTGTTCCTCCAACACATGCATGCACACAAATTCACAAAAGAGGCCTGAGGTTTGATGAAGTCTTTCTTCAGAGGGCACCATCATTGGAACAACTAAGTTTTCTGGTGCCCAGGGTAACAACTGCCACCCCAACAGAAATAATGAACTTTAAACATCATGCTCATTAATATAATTTAAAATTATGTTTCTCAATAATTCAAATACTAAGCAAGGAAAATCAACTTTTTTTACATAAAGTATTAATTTTGATGCCCAATTTGCTGCCCTTGAATTCTGCTCCTTGGGGTGGCTGCACAACTCCCCCCCACTATGCCAATGGATAGAACCAGTTGTCTGAAAAACAATGAATGTACTTAAGCTTTGTAACTGATTACTATAGACATTTTTAAGAACTAAAAGGTTTGAGAGCATAAAGAATGCACCTCCTGCTTAAAAACAACAACAAAAAAATGCTGGAATATGCAAAAATTAATAACATATAATATAAATTATAATCAATTTCTGTTCATATTTTGCATGCATTCAAATACCATCTGAATAGGAACCACTTAATAATACTAAGTTCTCTATCTTCTTAGTCACTTCCTTCTTTCATGGGAAGCTTCAGCTCCTCTGTAGACAAACCATAAATCCAACCCCATCTAAACCCGATCCTACATTCCCAGATACTGTTGCTCCATATTGGCTAATTCCTAACGACCTGTTCACACTGTTCATCACTAACGTCTCCTACAATCACAGGAAAGAAGTTGAGGTAGGAGGTGGAGCTTTTTGTCATCCAGCATCCTAACTCCCGGCAGTTCTGTAGCAGACATGTATGATATTTAGAACTTTTCCTCCCTTCTGTTGCCCAAAGAGTCAAACAAACCAGTGATTTGGATTTCCAAGCAGCCAATTCAGTGGAGTCCAATTTCCTTTCAAAATTCTTGTCAAACATGACTTTCATAATTTGTGGGTCAACATAAATCCTATGTTTAACTTCGGTATCAATGACATTTGGAAACTTATTGCAAATGCAGAGAAAACCTTCACCACTTCTGTCCAAAGTTGAATAACAGAAACATATGTATCATGTATTATAATTTCACAGATATTTTTAAAAAAAAAGTACACTCTTTTTTAAAAAATTAGTTGTGATAGAAGATTTTTAATTATGAGGTTGCAATAGCCTTGCAATGACACATGCACAAATGTTGTCAAAACCCTTGCTGGTTAGTGTAATATTTCAGAGTTTCTTTCCCCCACACCTTCAAATGGAACCTTAATATAGGCAACCATCAGCTCCCCTCATGAGTTTCCTGACTTCTTCCTCATGGACCACCATAGCTAATAAGGTTATAATTCTTGATTTTAAGCTTTCGCCGTGTCCTGTATGTAATATGTTTTCTTTTGGGTAATTCCCCGGCGTCACAAAGCTAATAAGCCGACATTTTGGAACCCTCTATCGGTTCCATCTTCATAGGCAGGTGGATGAAGTATGACAAGGGATGGGATGTGTGGTGTATTTATACCTGACACGGTTCTGGCAGGCTGGTGGGGGAGCCAATGGTCACTCACCTTCCATTGGCTCCCCCACCAGCCTGCGAGAACCCTGTCAGGTATAAATACACCACACATCCCATCCCTTGTCATACTTCATCCACCTGCCTGTGAAGATGGAACTGATAGAGGGTTCCGAAACTTCGGCTATTAGCATTGTGACGCCGGGGAATTACCCAAAAGAGAACACATTACATACAGGACACGGCGAAAGCTTAAAATCAAGAATTCATGTATTACTGCTATAGCAACAAAAATTTATTTTAAAAATGCTCAGTGTTGTCAATGTGAGACCGCCTCTGTGGTCTAGTGGTCAGAATTTCTGGCTACAGATACAGAGGTCCCGGGTTCGATCCCCGGCGCTACCAGATTTTCTGAGTAGTAGTGGGTCTGGAACGGGGTCCACTCAGCCT
>Ga0123352_10018059_pt1 | contig 11240 bp, 9 predicted proteins | sample TergutLab28metaG_FD_89700 | JGI IMG/M metagenome (GOLD analysis project Ga0123352, IMG submission 89700) | Labiotermes labralis P1 segment gut microbial communities from Petit-Saut dam, French Guiana - Lab288 P1 | ecosystem: Host-associated > Arthropoda: Insects > Digestive system > Gut ... | reverse complement strand
TAATGACAAAAATGTGTCTTTAAATGTAACCCAGTCTTGCAAATTACCACTAAACTTAGGTATTGACAATTGTGGAAGTTTTGGCTTTACTACCAGCTCAGTCATAACATTAGACTCAGGAACCCCTGTCAGTTCCAGTTCTTTCATTTTTGTTTGGATAAATCCTGTCAGATAACAATACCTTTCCTCCATCTCATCACATTGTTGCTGACTTAGTATCATGTCTTATTTCTTCTAATTCATCGTGTGCTTCAGAGTATTTCTCCCAATTTTCATTAACTAATTTAAGTCTCACTTCTAATTGTTCAGGCTTTGGATCTATTAAATAGTTTTCTACAAACCTTTCTAGTCTTGTAAATGCACCTTCTGTATTAGCACAAACGCATATTAACTTTTTCCCTCTCACCTCCATGTTTTGTATCAACGATGACGTCAGAGCTTGCATCAACCTAGTATTTCACTTCACTTCACTTCGCCTTTGGATGGGAACACTTCAACTTATGTCTCCAACTGTTTCTTGTACTATTACATTCTTAGATATTCTTTTACATGATGCTGCACACTTAATTCAGAACTTCTTCATGGTTAACAGATCCGGCTTGGTCAATACCATGTACGTACGGTGATTGTGTACAGTACCGTATGTGGACCAACAGACAATGTATGTACGGTGATTGTGTACAGTACCGTATATGGACCAAAATACAATGTATATGGTGATCATATACAGTACCCTATACGCACCAACATTACAATACACATAGGTGATCGTGTACAGTAGCTTATATGGACCAACATACAATGTACATACAGTGATCATGTACAGTACTGTATATGGACCAATGTCCAGCAAGTGATTACTTCCTACCATTGCAAATACATAGCATCCACAGCCCAACTGAACCAATGAATTCTCTTTTATATACATTCATTCTTGGCCAGTAACTTATCCAGAAACACAAAGAAATGCCTGATAATGTAATTTAGCAGATGTTTTGAAGTGTTCACAGGGACAAAATTCTGTGAAATATTCATGGGTAGACAGCTGCATCAAAATGTAAAATTGTTCTGACATTTTAGAAACTGACGTGGGAAAATTGTGGAAATTCTTTAAATATATTCTAAATATTTTATTTTGATACTACTGATTTTGTCTTCTTGTGTATCTAAAGAATGGTTGTGTGTTTGCTGGTTCATTTTGTGTAAAGTCTTAAATCTCCAAATCTTCCTTCTCTCTGTTACAAATCAGAAGATGTCTCTTTTCATATTTTGTGTCCTTGTCTCATTTTTTTATTTCCAGCACAGCTCATAATTTTCTCCTTACATCCTTTAGCTCTCCTGAATTTTTCTACCCAACAGCGGTACTTTTGACTTTGTATATCTGATTTATAGCTTCCTGCTCCATTTTATTTCTTCTGTTACAGTTGTTGCTGCATAAATCAGATAGCTTATTGTGGTAAGTTTTAAACTGTTATGTGGTAGGATTTATCATTTTTTCATTAGCAGTCTATTTCTGCTATCTTAAAAATATTTTGGTGTTTCTGTAAGATTGGGCATTTGATAGTTTCTATTTGTGCCACCTGATAATATGTGCTTCCAGTTTTTTTCCTGTCTAATAATATCATCCATACGATGATGATTTTCCATATCTCCATCTGTTGTTAGGTCTTAATTCTGCCTCTGCTGTCCAATGCCCATACAGAACATTGTGCCATCTGTTATTCCTCATGGTTCTTCGTGTTATGTCCATGACTTTCATGTATTACATGGGTATTTGGTTTGTGGTCTTTGTGTTACTTATTTTTCTAATTTATGTAATTGTTGGGTTTGGTGGAGGCGGAGAATTGGAAGATACTGTAATCCTACCACTTGATCTGAACGCCACCAGATCAGGATTCCCAACTGATATATATCGATCTGTATGCATACCAAACCACTGGCATTTCACATTTACTGTCACTACTGTGGCTACATTTGTGATCACACGAAACAAAGGCTATAGTACTGCAGTTTGTACAAAAGAGGTGTGAAACTCTGTCTTCACAATCATTTGTTTGCAGATGTTTATACGCTTATTAAAGTTAGCACTTAATCAGTATGCTATATATGTTGGTACTTGTCAGTAGAATGTGAGCCTTCACCATTGCCAGTGTGACTGAACAGGAAGCGGCCAATTAACCATTGATTGCAGTCCTTAACAACTGTGAGATCCTGCGCAATTTGATGATGACTGAATGCACTTTGTTCCTGTGTAGAGCTGCGGTCCAGTGGCACTATGGCGGAGACTGTCATGTGGGGGAAGTTGTGGTACAGGGACTCTTCCTGCATACCATTGCCAACCACTTTCTGTTTTAAGATTTTACTATTTTGACATCTAGTTACAGCTACAGGTTACAACCCCTTGTATATTTTTATGTTAACATGAGACTGAATATTTACAGTGGGAGTAAATCCCCCCCCATGAATATAAAAGAGAATTATTTGTCCAGTAGAAACACTAATCATTTGAGACCAAAATGTCACCACAATTCAGTACGATTACATTAAGAAAGCCAAATTAAATAATTATAACAATTGGATACCGGAATTAGAATAAAATTAAAATCATCATAAGTATCCAGGTTATTAATACAGAAGCAGAATTTTTAAAATATTGATGGTAATTCTACTAACAGTACACAGACTATTGCCAATGCATGTAATGAATATTTTCTCTCAGTGTTTAGCAAAATATGTCATTAATAATAAAAATAGGGGTAAAAGTGGTGGTGATAATAATAGAAACACTCCAGTGTAATGTTGGTTGAATACTTTTAACTACTACTGTTGAAATATAAAACTCAAATCTATAGTATAGCAAGAAATTTATATTATTATTAAATCCCTTATGCCTTACAATACATGTGGATATGATGCTATCCCTACCAATTTACTTATAATAAGGTCTGTTAACATTTGATCATGTTTGAATCATGTATGTAATACAGCGTGATTGAAAAAGATGGATACAATTTCGTACATCTATATTTCCTGAAATATGCATAGTATGTGAATGATCTTTGTAAATTTTGAAGAGAACTTCCTACATTTTCAAATATCACCGCTAGAGCTCTCGCCTTGCGCACAGCCGTGCAGCGGCGTCAGTTAAGAGCAAAATGGCTACTATAGAGCACAAGATTTTTGCTTTCGTAAGTTCATTGAAACTGAGTCAGCGACTGCTGTGCAACATTTGTTTCGTCTTTGTTTCAACATTCAAAGTTTATAAAATTTATTGTGAGTATAATCAAATGTAATTTACATCATATTTGTCACGTGTTCTAATTCTGAATTAGAGACTTACAAAAATTAGTCCATGATTTTGAATCACGTTGTATATTTTTATTATGAGGATTTTCTTCTCTACACTTGGAATACTCTGTAGTGAAACCATTACATAGAAGGGATGAGAGAAATTGCATTTCTAACTGCAGACCAGTAACTTTTCTGACTGCATTTCCAAAATTCTTGGGCTAGATTGTGTACAACAGATTATTGGGCACTGAATTGATAAGCTGATATTAGTTCAAGAACTGTTTGGATTTAGGCCAAATCTAAAATCCAGAAAAGCAATATGTGAATTAAATAATAAAGTTGTAATTGGTATTAATGACAAATTATGTTTGTTAGTTATTTTCTGTGATTTAGAAGAGAGTGTTTCATTGTGTTAACCGAGACATTTGACGGTCCAAATTAAATTTATGTAGAGCAATTGGCAAAGCTAATGAATGGATGAAAACATGACTAAAAATTGGTACCACAAATTGGAGAGGAAAACAAAAACGTAGTTCCTCGTATAATGCATTTCAGACTGGTGAAGTGTGAAACACGGTATTCAACGACGATCAATTTTATGTTTTTTGGATTCTTTGTCTACATAAATGGTGTATTAAGAACTGTTAGTGGAATATTTAAACCATTATTATTTTCAGATGGTACTATATAGTACTTAACAGTTCTAATGTCAAAGATTCTAAAAAGTACATAGATGTTGAATTTGGATCCTTAAATAAATGTTCAAAGCCAATTGATTCTGCTTGAATATCAATAAAAAGCGTTTCATACAATTCAAAAGTACAGTTATTCTTCAAATTGATCTGCACATCTGTTTTGTTTACAAATTGGTTTCCACATTTTATGATACAGAATTTCTTGAAACATATTTACACAGTACACTGTCTGGTAAAGTGAACTTTGAACAAATTGAACACAGATGAAGTGCAGCTTGATATGTAAACAGAACAAATAAGCCCTTTATATCACAGGACACACTGAAGATTGTTTACAATGCTTTTGTTCATTCTGTTATGAACTGTGGATTAATATATTGGCGGAATTCTTTACGTAATGCGAATATTTTTAATATACAAAAAAAAATGTGTTTAGAATTATTACAGGAAGCATAATTAGAGACTTGTGTAGAGATTTATTCGCTTCTGCTTCTCCATTCAGAATATATACTGCACTATTTGTATTGTGGCTAACAGCAAGATTGATTTCAAATTGTATTCTGATGCCAGTAACATAAATACGGACAAAAACATTACATTCAGCAAGCTCTGTCATGTTTACCGCTATGTTAAACAGGAACGGCTCCTTTTCGCATCCACCAGGCAATATTCGACTGTATTACACTGTCCAACTGGGTGACAAATTTTATCCTCGAATTTTTCATGAAACATATTTTATAAAAGGCTTCGCTGATGAGTGTATTGGTGCTTACCAGAACCACCGACTGTACGTCTCGACATGAACGAGCATTCCTCAACCCACACAACAAGAAGGCGAGATACAGTGCTGAGACAGTTCATATTCTTGGCCGCTGGCGCTACGTGACGTACTTCTCATGAACAAGCAACCTACACGGCGTCTGCCGATCACAAGTTGCGGACGTGCAATTTTATTCATATTTATCTAGTGCTTACCGTAATTGAAATAGAAATGAGTTATACTGTCGAGCACAACACTCTAATGCCATTCAACAGTTTCCTGCGTGTTTCGATTCCTCAGTTTAAAAACAAAAGCACATATGGAACGTTCAAATGAGACCTCACTAATGAAGGAATTGTATGTTGCAAACTTTGTTATGATTTTAACGTCTTGTGCTAGTGGTGCCAGTAGATGATTCTGTTAGACCGAAACATGCAACGCTTTGTAGTATGGCGTTAAAGTGTTGTGTTTGACAGTACACTTGAAATTTATTTCAATAATGGACATGCGCAACAGCTGCAGGTGACCTGCGCTGTAATTTCCTCTGTTGTATGCGTGATTTTTTTTTTATTGGTGCATTCTCCAAGAGTCAAGTATCTAAAAAAGGATTAGTTGTGTTCCTAGTGACGAACGAAAGACCACGGATTAACCGTCGGCACTGAGCCAGGATGTACATGGAGTCCATTGATCAATACATGGCGTAGAATTTGCTAAGGTTGATGTTGCGGTATTTACCATTATACCAGCATAGTGTACTTTAAATTAAAGCGAGTATAACCGTATTATATATGCAGGTGGAAGGGTCCATAACTACATTAATGTATGGAATATAAATAATATTAAGTAAGTATTGTGGTAGTGTTTTTTTTTAAAATAAAAGTGAAAACACCTGAATTAGAAGACCGGTTCACTTAGTCTGGTATGTTTTGTAACAAAGGTTGCGCGCGTCTGGTGTGTGATCCGATGAGCTTGCAGATTTGCTGTTTTTCGTTTGTGTGTACTCGAACCGCAATTTATTACTTCGTAAACTGAATTTCAGAGGCGTTTCGGTTCTTTTGGCAGGTTATATGCATGAATTTATGTGGTAAACGTGTGTGTTTTGAATTCTTTTATCACACTGTTGCAAGTATGTGTAATTACGCACTTGTCTTGTGACAAGAGGCGACGAACCATGATTTATTTTACTTTCTCAATTTTGAAGGAATATGAAAATGAGTGTGGCTGGAGTCTGTAGAAGTGGGTTCAAAGTTCCGTGTTTCTTAGTAGTTTGTATGTATGGGAAATGGCCATTTTGGAAGTAGTGTGATACTTGCTGTGTTTAGAAGTTGCGGACATGGTCTGAAAGCTCATATGTTATATAGAGGTATGAAGATCGCGATCTACTTCAGTTAACCATGATTATATGAACAGATGTCGATGATATCTTTGTATTTTGTGGTTTTCATGTTGCTATAAAAAGTGAGGAATGACGGTCTGGGATCGTGTCCTAGTAGGGGCAATATTTTCTGCCCGTCCAGACCGGCCCTGGGGTCCACCCAGCCTCCTGTAAAATGCGGACCGTGTCTTTCCTGGGGATAATGTGCGGCCGAGGCATGCTGCTGACCACTCACCCCCTTCTAGCGCCACGGTCATGGAAGAGTAGAGTTATTCCTCCACTGAAACTCTGGGCCACACAGGGCCTGTAACAGGATTACAGTACCTTTACCTTTCTTACTTTCTCCTGTAAGGTTTACCAGCTCTTCTTGTACCATCAGTTTTAGTGCCATCAGTTCTGCATGCACAATGAGGTACTGCTGCTTCTCATCTAATGTTACAGGTACTGGTCACTGGTGTAACATTATGATTTGTGTGTTTGATGACTTATTGTCCATTGATAAGAAATGTGCTTTATTAAACAAGCATCACTTTGGCCATAGAAGTTTAAATACTTTTTTCTGAATGGACATATATACATTTTTGGCATGATTGTTACTTTGGCACATATCTGTACACAGCAGTTACTGAATTGTGCTTCGCTGTAATTTAGTGAGATTGATATTGATATGAAATAGTAAGCATGCAGTGAGAGAACACGGTTGGTGCTGTGTCTGTGAACTGTTTGGCTGCATCTTTGTGTAAAGTCAAGAATGGCAGCAGTAGTTCAGAGTGCAGTAAAGAAATGGAATTGTTATGTGATGACTGTTCTGATTTATCAGCACAACATGGACTGCATAAAGACTGAATCTGATCCAGATGCTGAAGTGCACTCACCATCCTGCAGTGAAATCCAGCTGGTAGCTGTCAAGCAAGAAGAGCAACCTCTGTCGATAAGCTTCCCATCAGATGAGGATGGCAATGATGTGAGTTGTCAATGTGTCTGTTGCTAACGGCATGTAGCAGTAAAGACCTGCTGGTGATTTATTTGGTATTTGTCTTCAAGTTATTGAAATTCATAAATCGTGCATGGTATATATAGCAGTCTGCAGTTAATTTTGTTATTTATGTGTATAATCTTAATCCTACTTACACCAAACTACTTCTACCCAACTCTTAAAAGCCATGCTGTATATAAGAATTATAAAGTATATCAGTTAATGTTTGGCAGTATCACATCATGGGGAGCTGTACAGTGTGTTATAGCATTTACTCCATGTCTCATATAATACAGTGGCTTGTTATTTAGTGTAACTAGGCAAGTGGAGCACTGATGTTGGTGTAATAGTGCAGTGTGTAGTGTTAGTGTTTGTTCTTTGAATGTTGATCAGTTGAGGTGTTCATTTGTCTGTTATATATTGCCATGTTGCTGGATGTTTGGTATCTGACATTTTGAAACAGCATGCTGGTATCACTCCCCTACCAACGTAACAATGTATTAATGAACAGGAAAGATTTCATGTTATTTTCTACATGAATTAATTTCATTTTCACAAAATCATTCTTTTAGTAATCTGTGCACATATCTGGTAGTTATAATTCACAGTACTTGTTCTGCTGACATCATATCTAGGATTTCACTATTTTTAGTAAACTAATGACTGGTGTTGCTTGTGTCTTCACCTCCTTGTTGATATGATATGATACATATGTTAACTGCAATTGGTTTGTCACCCAGTGGCCATAGTACAGTACACATTTACTCACAAACAGTGCGTAGAACAACACAATTTGGGAAGAGTGTGGCCCGTGCCTCATCTTTTACCCTGGCATTTGCCTTACAACTGAGGAAAAACTTGGAAAACCCTCAGTCAGGGTAGCCACAGAGTGCTGTTTGGCACAATGAAAACAGAAATACAGAACAGAACATTCATAACAATAAGAATTACATAAACATAACAATAAATGTATATAACTTACAAAATTAAACAAAAACATACAAAACACACAACCATATATACAAGATAAAATAAAGGAACCAAAAAACATGAAGGAATGTGATAAATGAAAAAGCCATATAAGCAGCAAACTTCATGTGATCTATATATCTGCTAATAATGTTAGACAGACTGTTAGTAAGACCTTCACTACACTTCACCCAACTACACTTAACTCCGCTTCACTATACTTGTCGACACTTCACTTCCTCACATTTAAACTTCACCTAACTACACTTCACTACCCTCTCATTTGTCTTAACTCCTTTTAAATTTCCTACCGCTCCATTTCACGTCACATCACTACACTACACCTCAATTCACTGCACTGCACTTTTAAATGATTTTTGCCACACTTCTGTTCATCTCACTTCACCCCCATTTATAATTGCTTTCCTAACTCTGTTTATAAAAATCTTAGGTTTACAAGAGAAAGTCTCTAACACTGCTGCAGGTAGTTGGTTCCAATTTTTAATGGTCCTATATTGAAAGGAATACTTGCCGCTATCCTTTCTTTGCTTCCTGTCCCTAATTTTCTGAACATGATCTACCCTTCTCAGATAGTAAGGCCTATGCAACCTGTCGCGTATAGCTTTCCTAGCCCATTCCCCAGTGTACGCTTTAAGCATGATATCCCGTGCTGAGCCAAAGTTTCCCAGTTGGAATTCTTTGTATGATTTCTAATTTAGCAGCTTTCTTCTGTACTGTTGTAACGCATTTATCTGTCGTCCTCTGCATGGATCCCAGCATGCAGACCCATATTCAAGAATAGGACCTACCAGTGATGTGTAGGTTAGACGTTTTGTATTCTTATTTCCCTTTTTTGAGAACACACATTACAAAGTGAAGTGCCTTCCAGGCTCTTTGCGTTGTGTAATTTACTTGGTCCACCCTGTTTAAATCGCTTCATAAGATTATTCCCAAGTAGTTATAACTGCTCGTTACTGAAATTTTTTGTTCCCAGAGAGTAACCCAATTGGATTTTTTTACCTAATTATTCATAAATTTTATTGCCTTACTTTTACCGGGATTCATTTTCATCCCAGTTGCCACCACCTATTCCCTTAAAGTGTCCATATCCTTCTGCAACTTTCTATGTCAGTTTTATTTGTGATTTTCCTGCAAATTATACAGTCATCAGCAAATAGTCTAATACTGGAGTCACTGTTCTTCCAAGTATCATTTACCTACACTAGAAACAGTAGTGGGCCCAGAACACGTCCTTGTGGCACACATGAGGTAACTTTGACTTCGTTGGATATTTTTGCTCTCTTACACTTACCTTCTGTGTATGTCCTACAAGGAATTCCCTTAAGCAAATGACTACCCTCAAATCCACACCCATATCTACCAGTTTCATAAGCACCCATTCATGTGAGGAACTAATTTCAAAATCTTGGAAAAGTCTATTATAATCATATCTATACTGACCCCCTTGTCCAGAGAGTCCACTATGGCCTGGCACACCAAGATGACTTGATTTTCACATTAGTAACCCGGTCTAAACCCGAGCTGTCCCTCGTATAAGCAATCATTCTTGTCCCAGACTTGCCTCAAATACCCAGCTATAACGTGTTCTATTTGCTTCCAGAGCACGGAAGTTAAGTTCAGACCACAGAAGTTAAGAGTCCTCAGTCACATGTTCCAATATGTAGTGCTTATTGCTTTGTCTGCATTGTGACCAAAATGTGCCCATCTTTCTGGTCCAGTTTCATAAAACTGTTAATGGCACATCTGTTAATTGTCATTACTTTAAATGCTATATTTTTGCTGTCTGTTATTATCAGCCAAAAGAAACACATTAATGTTGTTGCAGCATTACTATAATTTACCCAACACTGTACCACCAGTACTGTGATCAGTACTAGCCTAACAGCAAGCTGATGCAATGTGCTGAGCACTGTTTGGTCCACTGTACATATTGTGCACTGAAGAATTTCCATCAGTTTTACATACGAAAGACCACTATATTCAGCAAAGGTTTTATACAATTTATTGTACTGATGGTTGAACAGTAAGGTGCAAAACATGGGAGGTAGTGTTTTGTAAAATATTGTTGTACCTCTTATATGGATGCTTTTACATTGTAACCGAATTGTGTTGCACATTATGGAAAACATGAAATTGTTAAGCGTGTCCAACATGAATCATATTGTCCACTGTCTGTCTCTTATGGTTTTGATCCTCACTTTCAGTACCATTATGACTGAAATGTGGAAGTTCTAAAGAGTGTGTGGGAATGTGTCGTATGTCAGTGTTTTGCCACCTGATGGAAAATAATTTTTATTGTATGTGACATTAACCAAATAAAATTCTTAGAATTTCAGGACACTTTATGATATTCCATCCACTGATTCCTTGAAATTTTGTGCTGCCAAAGCATACTGATGCTAACTGAATTACACAATGCCACATTCACACACCAACTGTAACCTGTACATATGTCACCATTACTATTGTGAATGTTAGGCTTTTTGAAATTCAACATGACTGATGTTTGTGTAAGTGAAGAAGGTTCACATGTAACCTTAACAGTTCCAGTTCCTTAACAGAACTGTAGGGATTGTATTTCATCTCCATTAGCTGTATGACAGTTGTCATTTATTGTCTTCTTATTCCAACTCAGTTGAACAGCATCCACTGTTTTTCACATTGCTGTAAGAAGTGAGGAATTGCATTGTTCTGTTCTGAATGTAAATTTTAATTCCTGTTGTTTCCTATAAGATTTATGAGCTCTTCTCCTACCATCTGGTTTAGTGCCATCAGTATTGCATGCACAATGAGGTACTGCTGTTTCTTGTCTAAGGTTACAGGTACTGGTCACTGCTGTAACATTAGGATTTGTATAGTGCACACTCATTTTGTATAAGCAAAACTAATGTGTTAATTTATTGTCCATTGATAAGAAATGTGCTTTGTTAACCTTTAACTAACGGAATTTAATTTAATTTTTGTGCCCATGGTATGGTGTCTATATTAGACGGCCCTTTGAATCATTGCGCGTTTTGCCTATAAGGGTGTTTAAATTATGAACTGAAGGTGAAACAATGAATTAATCTGTACTGTGTTGTGAATAAACCAGAGATATTTCAGTTCAAAAAGGATTCAATAGAAATGTTTAGTTCCTACACGCAGGAAGTTAAT
>Ga0123352_10018055_pt1 | contig 11241 bp, 6 predicted proteins | sample TergutLab28metaG_FD_89700 | JGI IMG/M metagenome (GOLD analysis project Ga0123352, IMG submission 89700) | Labiotermes labralis P1 segment gut microbial communities from Petit-Saut dam, French Guiana - Lab288 P1 | ecosystem: Host-associated > Arthropoda: Insects > Digestive system > Gut ... | reverse complement strand
TCTTCAGGAGCTAGCGAGTACTTGTTGTGTTGTGTAGGCTGACTTGAGGCGTGCTGGTGTTATGTAGCGGGATTGTCTGTTGGTGATGTGGTATCCGAGTGTAGGCTGAACCACTACTTTATTCAAATATCAAGATGATGCACGGTCCAATACGCATAAGTTTATCTTAAGTTGAGGCATCCCCGCTGTGTATGCAACAATGACGTAAAGGACAATATAGGTCAAAACACAACTGGTTTATTGGCTGGGTGTAGCTACGGTGTTAGTGAAACAGCATGTTTCGGCCTGATGGCCTCCGAGTAGACCGAAACATGTTGTTTCATTAACACCGCAGCTACACCCAGCTAATAAACCAGTTGTGTTTTGACCTACATTACTCTTCACTTCAGTGAAGAGTGTATGACGAGGAACATTAAAATCTGCAGTCCTCACCAAATATTATTCGGGTGATCAAATCGAAGAAGAATTTTATGTGTGGTGTATATAGCTCGTGTGGTGGAGAGGAGAGGTGCATACAGGGATTTGGCGAGGAACCCTGAGGGTAAGAGACCATTTGGAAGAACTAGGAGTAGATGAGAGGATAATATTGAAATGGATCATCAGAAAGTGGGATGGGGCATGAACTGTTAATGTACTTTCAGGTTCCATAAAATGCGGGAATTTTCTTAACTATCGACGCACTTATTAGCCTCTAATAAAGGAATCTGCTGTCTCTGCCCCCATGGATTTAGTCATTTATTTTGTTATTGTGTTTGTTTATTTGTAGGTTGGTTGGTTGTTTGGTTGGTTGGTCTGTTTGTAAAATAGTTTCAGTAAAATCCTAATAACTGGCACATATTTAACACTTTCTGAGGCGATGAATTTTTTTCCTTGAGATTCTCGTGTCAGCTGTCATTTCGAAATTATCATGTGCAGCTTTTAATAACAAGATTTCCGTTGGAATAAGGAGCTTTATTTTTTGTATTTACGTCATTGAGCAACCTACCTTTATTCCCATTATAAGACGCTGTTTTATCCGTTCGAATACCATCTTGTTCTAATCTTCATCCAACACGCAATCCTGCATATCTCATCTGGTTGTATAATATATTTCATAACGGTTACATTACAAGTTCTAGGCTCTCAAAGGAGAAAGTACTATTCCTGTAGGTAAGCAGTCAATCTAACCTTTCTTCATTTCGGTGATATTATGGTCATATAAATCAGAATACACACGAAGAAACCTGAAGAAAGGCACGTGGAAAATATTTACGTAACACTAAAGTTAATTGTTTGTTACCATGGCGTCCAGAGGAGGAGAAAATATTGTCGACTCATGTGTTCTCTTTCAGCTTCCAACGTCACGAAAGTGAAAGTGCTTTCTCAGTGGAGACGAGTATAAGAAGAGTAGTGATGATTGGGATGACCTTTTGACAGTATGGCGTATCAGTTCCTGAAGTGTTAATTTATCCGTATATTTCCGAGCGTTTCAAGTATCTACCTACCTATGTGTTGCACATTTGACCTGGGATTTGCATAACTTAATACAACAAGCGTGTAAGAGATTTTGATCTCTTACGAAATCATATTAATTTTCGTTTTGTGTTTTTTGCTGTCTTGGTATTTAAAAAAGGAGGTGCTGGTGACATGACAGTTACAAACTCTTCAATATGTTGAATAGAACCTGTAGCTTGTAAACTTTCGGCAACAGCGTTTATGTTTACCCCAGGATCTTCCTCTTTTGAACGGGAATCCTCTCTTGCCAGGTACTTCTTTGGTTTACATAGTTGTCTGATGTGGGTCTTTACTTTTTTTGCGTTTGGGAAAGTATGACAGAACTGGCTCAGCTTCCAGTTGCAGTTTACAAGGGCAAACAGGCTGCACCTCAGACGCTTTCATTGCAAGTAATTTGTCAAATATTCACATCTTGTGATAAATTCGACCCGAATGTTTTCCTCCTTCTCTTCCATGTGAAACAGTCTGAAGATGTTCTAATAATTAACTGTATTAAAATGCCATTTATCCTGTTCCACAGATTTCCGAATTAGCAAACATTTATTCTGCCCTTTCCAAACATGTGTGCCATCTGAAGTAACACGAGCTGCATTCCTTAACGTCCCTCCAGCCACTTCTAACATGTTTGGCCACTAGAAGTGGCTTAGCTAGTTTTTTGGCGCCGGAGGCATGTAATGACAATGGCTGCCTCTTAACAAACGTTATAAACTTTACAAAATCACAATTACTTGTTGAATTTTCTTGTAGTTGGCTCTAAGCACAGACAATTGGATTTTTTTTTTATTTAGATCCACGCTCTTCTGGGATATTACGCAGCGCAGAGTGTTAATTCGGTACCGATGTTTCAATAAAAACTATCCCATTTTCAAGGGTGAAGAAGTACAAGAAGCCTTCTTGACCCTTGGAGATGGGACTGATAGGTTGTCCCTAAAAGTCGGTGCAGAATTACGACTTTAGGCTGCGTAATATTCCAGAAGAACCCAGATCTCATCTACGTCACTGGGGAAGCTTTAAATCACGATTTGGATTTTCATTGAAATTATTCATTTTGCCGCTCGTTAGACCCCTCGCCCCACCCTCCAGCTACGACCCTTCTGACCACTTTTTTTTTTTTATAAATATTATTCATTTAAAAGCTTATGAGGGCAGACCAGTCAATACCTCTTTTTTCCTTCCTCGTCACTGTAGTCCACAAAATCTTCAAATAATATAATCGCTATTATTTTCTCTTTATCTTGACGAGTTTTTCGTTGTACGAAATAAAAGAATTCTCTTCACCGGATAATTCGCCATGTCAGTTTTATTTACTGCACTACGTTTGCAGTCGGCGCATAAAACAGTTCCAAGTAGTCCTTCCAGATTTTTGAGTTCCCAAAATACGAATTGAATTTCACTAGATTTCGCAGGGAAACCTAGTCGCTAATTTGCGGGAGAATTTATGTTTGGCTCTTGCCGTTATTAATTTTTAAGGATATTTGGACTATATGGTGCAGAGGCCTTATTGAGAAGCTTATGGTCGCTCAGTTTGTGAACAAGTCCCGTCCGAATGTACATTACCGTTCTCAGAGGAACCTACCGAATACACACGAATAGAAACAAGATAGACACTGCACGTGTACTGTATCACTGTGGCGCGTGCACAGTGTTGTACCTCCTGGGGTACTGTAACAGAGTGATATCATTTCTCTCTCCAAGGGAGCGCTTTTATGGATATTTAATGTCACCGACAGCAAAACAACGTACTTAGGTCTTCTTCTAAATTGCCCGATATTTTTGCCCAGTTTCAACAAAATTTGGACAATTCCGACGCATTTTCATAAAAGTCCCCAATAAAAAATTTTACAGAAATCCTTGCAGTTTGAGCCGCGCTGACACATAGAATACACGGATGGGCACACGGACTAACAGTCTGATACCGTTTCACTAGAATAGAGCACTTTTGTGGCGACTTACCGTCGCCAGAAACAAAAAATAAACGTACTTAGGTCTTCATGTAAAGGGCCAGACGTTTTTGCCCTATTGTAAACAAATTTGGAATTTTTAGACACAAGCAAGGGCTATGAAAGTCATAGAGGTGCAGAATTTTGGCACAGGAACAAGGTCATTGTGGCAGGAATGTGCGAAATAATTCGTGTTCCAGAAACCGTCGAAAATGTAACTCAGACATTGACTCCTGTTCTTTGTGTTACAAGTGTGGACATCCATGGGGTTTTCACTGCTAAAGAATATCATCAAATATTTTGGACTATTTTTTATTTTCCTCTTAATATTGGATAGTATTGTGCTATAATTACTTACTTATTCCATGGAGCAAAGTCCTTCTTCAAAAGCTAACCGATTTCACCCAATCAAGAAATTTCCCGCATTTTATGGAAAGCTAAGGATCATTAATGCAATCACAAGTCCCCACCACCTGTCCCTATCCTGAACCATCTCGTTCGAGTCCATGCCCCCACATTGCACTTCCTGAAGATACATCTTAATATTATCCTTCCATCTACGCCTGGGTCTTCCAAGTGATCTATGTCTTTCAGGTTTCCCCCCAAAACCCTGTATGCGCCTTTGCTTCCCCATACGTGCTACATTCCCTGCCCATTTCATTCTTCTCTATTTGATTTGCGGTGTACAGATCATTAAGCTCCTCATTATGTAGTTTTCCCCACTCCCCTGTAATCTCGTCCCTCTTAGGCCCAAATATCCTCCTCAACACCCGCTTCTCAAACAGCCTCAGCCTACGTTCCTCCCGCAATGTGAGCGACGAAGTTTCACACCCATACAAAACAAGAGACAAAATTATAGTTCTGTGTAGCTTACTCTTTAAATTTTTGGGTAGCAAACTGGAAGACAAAAGATTCTGCACCGAATGATAGCAAGCATTCCCTGACTATATACACGTTCAAACCAATTCTTTATTGATCTTAAAAAATTAAAGCAATGATTATTATGAACGTATAAACCGTTATTCGTACAGTAAAGCCTGTATGTGTTTTTCTTAAGTAATTTACTGATGCTCACTGCTTATATCTTAGCGGCAGTAAGATAAGAAACTCATTCACGTAGTTGTACCGAGACAGGCTCAAATTTAAAAGTGGGCCTGGTGACATTTAGACCAGGGTGCACGCGGAATAGAGGCTTAATCTGCACTTTCTTAAAAGTCTATTCTATGTTTTGTTTGTTCGCTGCTACAACACATTTTAAGATCTCGGACAAACAATTTGACATTTTCTGTCTCTAGACGTGATTCCCACATATAACCATTCTACTTTAAGAATGACAGTAGTATTGGAATTATACATGTGATTATTAGAAGTCCTTCGAAAACAACTTGTTGAAACAGGCGGTACTGTTACCCAAAGATAACGTTCTGTCGCAAAGTTTGAAGCAGTAATACCGTAGGACGCACAGGTACCTCTCAGTTACTTCATAACGGCAGACTGTGTTCGACAGTCGCTGTCACTGGTCTACTTGTCCTAACTGTAAAAATAACTACTTATATGGGGACAGAAAAACGACTAAAATTCAAAACTTAGTCTTATGTGGGCCTTTATATAGTGCGCGTTTTTTTTCGCAGTCAGCAACACTGTAGCTGTCTTCGAGTATCCCGGCTTATATCTTCCAGGATCTTGTTCAGCCGCGAGGATGAGAGGAGTCTGGTTCTCCGAAACATCTGTATCTCCCTTCCAGCCTACACGACTCACATTCCACAAGACTGTGGTCTTAATATTTAGCGCTATAAGAACTTGTAAGACTGCTCTTACGGCCGGTGTAAAGAATCTAATACAACATTTATTGTAACGAATAAGACCATGCAAGCATTATACTAGCCTGTACACGGGGTAAGATAACAGTATGGCGGCTTCAGTTTAAAACTTTCAATTTTTACCGCTAAACTATATTTTTCGAGTGGAGCCAGCAACTTGACGGAAGTCTAGGAACCCTCTCAAATTTCTAGACGCCATATTCGCCACACGAAACAAGTTTCTTACTGTGGACGCACAAATATTAGGCACCATCGTACAGATTTCATTCGTCTGGGCTATCTGTCGCCCGTGAATCGTGCACTCTTGTTGCTCCGTAAAACTGGATGTAAAGAAATAAGTTTATGACGATTCAAGGAAGCTTATATTTGGGTGCACTCGTGTTGGTCCTTCTCGAATTTCTGTCACCAGAATGAGCGATATAAACTAAATGGCCTTTTTGTTCAGTTTTGGAGAGAGGCTGTAATGTGCATAACTAAATTCTTCGCGTTGTCGCCCCCTCTTTACTCTGTCCTACAACATCATATCCAGACCCCATGCTTGTTATTTGATGTCATGCGCGCTAGAAAGAATGCTGTGTAAGTTCAGAGGGTCTTCATGCATGTTGTTTATATGACCACAACTGAATATGAGGGTGGAAAGTTTCTGAAATTCGTCTCCAGTCTGAATTTCTTGAACTACATTGCTGCAAAATGCAATTTTACATTTAGAGGTTTTCACTGTGTCTACCTCCAATGAAGTCTCTTTGGGTTATGGAATGTGTCTGTCCTGAGAAAATCTGACGCTTCTGGAGGCTGTGTGTTTGGGTCTGACAATGCGACTGAATACCCGATAAAACTTCGGTCGATGTGACCTTGTTTTTTGGATGTAAAGGATCGTGTTCTTCCACGTGTCATCGCACAGTTTGAGGTTAAAAGGCGACCTTGTAAGCACTTGTTAATGTTTTGGCACAGTGTCTAATTCCGTGGAACGTAGACAAGGCTGTCTGTATCATCCTGAAAGGTAGGGAGTCTTAACGTGCATTCTCCACTTTGGACAACCAATTAATAGACACTCTTCAACACCGCTAATAACAAAGCATGTGGTTGAGGGCGTACTAAAAGTCTTCGTGTACTCACAACTTATTTGCCTGGTAAAAACAGCTTAATTTCTTAGAGCAAAATTTATTTTGAGAAGTTGATACAATTCCAACTGGTCAAGATCATCGTCGACATTTTTTTTAAACCCAAAAGTCTGTTGGTTTGTTAACAGCAATTCGCACTGCAGGACCATTTCCGAATTAGCAGAACACATTCCGCAGCCTCACAAACTGTACATTTAATAACTTTTAAAATGACCCTCTCTGAATTACGAGGTACCCCAATCAGTCTTATCCCAGAACGCACACATTTCTCCTCTCCGCCATGCTTGCTACACATAATATTTTGTTGTCGCTGGACTGACCACTGCATCGTCTGTCGCTTTGCAACAATGACACCACTCGCTCCACGTCAGCAGTCCGGCAGTGCAAATAGTCTCTGTATTTACTCCATCTCATCCTCCTTCATTTTACGATACCATTATTGGTTGAAGCACTCTTGGCTTCACCATCACCACGAAGGTCATTTCGGGTTCATGTTCCGAGGCGACTTAATTTTCAATACTGAATGAAGCGTGGATTTTTTTTGTGTGTTTTGCTGACCGTGCATCTGAGTATAATCTTAGTAATTAACTTAATGCACAAATTCTTGTTTTATAATAACTTTATTATATGCCTCTACATGTTTCGAGCACTAAGTGCTCATCATCAGGAGGTCAAAATTGTATTATACAGCATCTGGTATCGTCACACCTGTAGGTGGTCGTCCGGTGCACCGGACAATTTTGACCTCATGATGATGAGCACATAGTGCTCGAAACATGCAGAAGCATAAAATAAACTTATTATAAAACAAAAATTTGTGCATTAAGTTGGTTAATTACTAAGAAGCGTGGAATGTCTCCTCATCCAATCTATGCTGATACCAGTGAAGACAGCTGCTTCTGTCGACAGGCTTTATATCTTTAAATATTTCCTCGTATTAGTGCATTCAAAATTTTTTGCTTTCCCAGCTTATCCTAATTTTCAAAACCAAGTACTTGGCTCAAGCGTTAACGCCTGTGACTTACTCCTGTCTCAAACGGAACACCGCCTATCCTGCATGAATTTTTTTAAGTTCCTTTAGGACTATCCTAAAGGTTATGCCACGATAGCTTCCACCTGCATCCTTTCCAGGTCAGTGTGTGTCCGGTCACGTGGCTGTATCCGTATCCAGTCCGCTACTGAGAACGTCGGTAAATATGTCATAAATATGTAAATAAAATTAACTGCCAATATAGTGAGTCCTGTCGCCCAACCCAGGCCTCATATCATCACAGCAGAGCGAAAGCCTCAATTACACAGCGGCCTAAGCTCCAAATGTCGAAATGTTATTCTGACGTTACTAAGAGCTATGCTAGTGTGGCGGGTCTGTGGGGAAATTCTGCCGAAATTGGTGTGCATGCGGGCAACATGAAATGCTGTACAAAAAATGAAAAATAGAATGTCTACCAATTATTATACGTGTAATTTTACTGGAGTATCTTTCTACACATCACGTGCAATAAACGTATACACTGATTATAATATGAGAAATATAACAAATGAAATTAAAAACCTATCGCTATTTTTAGCATATTTTTTACAAAATTTTTTATTCATGTTTGTCTCCACAAACCAACAGCACATAAATTTTCAAAACTGCTTTGGCGTTCTATGTCGTCTTTGCCAGAGAATGTGTTAACAGAAGTTTTTCTTTGTTTCAAATATCTCCGCCGGCAGCGTAAGGCCGTGTCGCAGCCGGGATTCAGCGGGCTAATCCAACCAAAGTCATTAAATCGCCCGAGTGTAATCATACAAGTCGCTCAGTTCTTTCAGCTTCTATTTTAAGGGCAAAATAGGCAAAATCGCAGGTCGCAAATCGTCATCTGTTTCCTAATTCTTAAAGTGGTGCCGTTCAACAGCAAGCAGGCTACCCCATATGAACTGACCGACATCTTAACAGGAATTCTTAACTTGCATGCAGATAGAAGTAACTGGATGTGTGACACTTTTATTGCTCTGAAAAATGGGTTTGGCTTTTTGCTTACAAGGGGACCGCGGTAGCACAGTGGTTAAGGTGCTGTGCTACAAATCGGAAGGTCGCTGGTTCGACTCCATCTGGTGTCAGTGGATTTTTCATTCCGATCGCACTATGGCCCTGGGGTCGACTCAGCCTCTGACAGAAATGAGTACCAGGGGTATTTCCTGGGGGTAAAGGCGGCCGGTGCGCAAGGCTGACAACCTACTACCAACCTGTGCCGTTGTCACGAAACCTGGGAGCCTTAACTTCCTGGAACCCTCTGGGCCTGTCCAGGCCTGTAATGGGACTGCTTTGCCTTTTTATTGCTTACAAAGGAAGAACAAGCGACAATAAAGGATGGCTTTGATGTCCCAAAGAAAGTGAGATTTACATTACATTAGCTTAAGGAAAACCACAGACTATTGTGGAAACTAGAAAGTCCAGTGTTCTACGAATAAGCACATCGGTCGTTATATGTATTTCTTCACAGGAATGCAGAACTCAGCCATAAACGGTTTCCGACCATGCATTGGATTTTTTAAATGTGAATTGTCGCTTACACGCATGGCACTAGTTTTATGTTCTTAGTATTATTATTGCTAGGCTTGTAAATTTTTAGTTTCTACCGCGGTGCTTTGATATTGTTGTCTTTTGGATGTCACGCTGTGTAGTCGGATACTCGTTCTATACGGTGTAGTAATTCGGAAACCACGGTATGAATATCAACTTTCGTTGAAGCCGTAAATAACATTTCAACCATGGCATTTTACATAGAAAGATATCAGCCGTTGTGTTTGAGCGTTTTGTAGTTAGCAGACCACGGGGACTGTGGTTGGAAACGTGCGGTTAGGATAAATAAAAATGTGAAATCATTGTTCTAGAGGTGAGAAATGTTTTTAATGCAAATTGAAAGACCTGAGGGAATCGTTGAGTTTCGAATATGAATGACGTTTGTTTCTGTGAAACCCGTTTATCGAAAAAAAGTAATTTCCATTTTATATCTAGTCAACATTTATTGTTCTTATACCGAACACAACGGCTGGAGTTTAAAATGGGAGCGGGTAGGCGAAATCCGGATGTGGGTTTCAGATTCTGTTTCTTATCTTTATTCTATCCTAATTACTACGTTTTGAAATCTCGTGAATCCATTGCTTTTTTTCCGTAATGTTGACCTACTTGTATGGAATTAGGCACTGCTGAATCCTGTTTTTTCTATATAAATTTCTGCGAAACTTACATTTGACCTATTAGAAGTGTAGCAGATATACAGATATTTTTGTTTATAACAACAAGTATTTGTGTGCCTTACGTTATGCTACATTTATGTTGCATTACATGTGGTTTCTCTATCAGTCTTGTAGTAAATGACCGGTACACTGCCAACCTTCGCTGCCTCTCAACGCCGCGTGTATGCATGCACACATTACATCTGCGTACATTGGTAACAACACCCGAGAGCTGTGTTACAGCATAGACTGTCTGACTTGCAAATAGAGATCGTCTGTTAAGCGCTTCTATTACGTAATGTATTACATGTTTTCTGCTAGGTGTGAGATGACAGTGGAGGAATTTAACATGAATGTCCTTAGGTAACTGTTTTATGGTCAAAATGCTCCTCATCTTGTAGTGAAGGAGCGAACTGCACGTAGCAACAAGATACATTTCCACGTATACAAAAAAGAAGACTACCGTTGAGACCTGTGATTATATGACAGTGAAGATTACGACTGGATTTCAAGGATGTGACAAGATGTTATCATATATTTGAGGGTTGTTTGACCGTGCATCTTTCTCATAAAATAATGTGAAATGCCAACTTGATACAACAAGGTAATTTTATTGATACATTCTTATTTCGACATGTTTCGGGCGCATACGCCCATCATCAGGAGCATTAGATGTTGAGTTGCAGCATAGGGTTTTCTGCACCGAGTTTGTGGATGGGTGGTGGTCTTGAGAGCCGTGTGTACGGTGCGGATGGTGTAGTGCGCGGCACCATCCACACTGTACACACGAACTACGCAGCGGCTCTCAACACCACCACCCATCCACAAACTCGGTGCAGAAAACCCTATGCTGCAACTCAACATCTAATGCCCCTTATGATGGGCGTATGCGCCCGAAACATGTCGAAATAAGAATATATCAATAACATTACCTTCTTGCATCAAGTTGGCATCTCACATTATTTCGTGATTATGTATATATGTAATATATAATAATACAACATCTAAATAGAATGCCTCGAAATAGATTACCCAGGGTAATGAAATACTACTCCCCAACTGGCAGAAGGAATTGTGGTAGACCTTTGAAGAGGCTTCTGGGTACGTGAGACCGGAACGGGTCAACAAGTGGCCCAAGTGATGATTCAGTTGAATTAAAAGGAAGTAAAGTGTGCTGGAAATCATCGAAAAGTGTAGAGAAGCGGTGTCTAGTGAAGTGAAAAGTCCAAAGTGAAGTGAAATGTTATCAAACGTGGAGGGTAGCGAAGTGCAATAAAGTGAAGTGAAGTGAACGAAGCAAAGTAAAGTGGAATGAGGCGAAGTGAAGTGCGCAGTATAGGGAGGGGGGGGACGATTCTTTATGGAAAAGGTTTATAGGAGTAGTAAGTGATGAGAAGTGAAGGACTGGGGTGAAAGCGTGAGTGAATTAATGATTGGAAAAAAAAACAATTACAATAAACTGAACACAGTACTCTCTTACTTGGGTGTTTTTACCTTCTGTACATGTAGTATTCTAATTTGTCTTGCATGTATTTTTGCTAGTTTTAAGTTGTCTTGTGTGTAATTGTTGTTGGTTGGCCGTGTGTATTGTTGTAGTTGTCTTGTGTGTATTGTTGTAGTTGTCTTGTGTGTATTGTTGTCATC
>Ga0123352_10018053_pt1 | contig 11242 bp, 7 predicted proteins | sample TergutLab28metaG_FD_89700 | JGI IMG/M metagenome (GOLD analysis project Ga0123352, IMG submission 89700) | Labiotermes labralis P1 segment gut microbial communities from Petit-Saut dam, French Guiana - Lab288 P1 | ecosystem: Host-associated > Arthropoda: Insects > Digestive system > Gut ... | reverse complement strand
TTAAACTGTGTAAACTTCTAACTACACATGCATAATATTGTAAGCCCTTTGGTATCCCAAATGTGCACAGTTACTTTGTACACATCCATATGATTTTAAAGTAGCCTGATGATGACTCCTCCGAGTCGAAACATGTTGAATTAAAGCATAATTGATTTTATACGTTGTGTGTTGACTGAAACATAAATTAAAGTACTAAGCAACAAAACACAACGGGATGACGAATTTGAAAGTGAAAAGCTTCAAGTTTTAAGTTGACGAAGTATCGTCAAACAAACTGCAAACTAAGCACTAGATACAGTATCATTTAAAAAATTACTCGTTTTGGAGGAATTAGCAGGCACGCCTTTTGTATTAACAACATTAGAAGGGTAAAAAATGTTCAGTAACGTCACATTATGATCTGTTGGGCAATCTGCGAGAAATATGCCTTCGTATTTAGTACTAGATAGGTCATAAAGTAGGCTAATTCTTGTAAGTTTTAAAACCAATTCGATTCAGAACTTTACGTGTTTAATTATAAGTTAAGTCTATTCACTCTCTGTAATTCAGTGACCATATGACTGGTCGATACGTTACAGTCAGAATTATGTAATAAAATTAGCAACTGCATATATTTTGCAGAGATCCCAGGAACCTTGGAGACGAATCGACGTAATTGAGTTTCTTTGGCTGTCCATATCTTTAACAATTTATCATTCACGACTATTTTTTAAAATAAAATATCCTACGTAAGTTACATAGTTCAGGAGCGTCGTTGAATTACAGATATTGTGGGAGTTCGTCTTATTAACACTTTGAGTACTGTACATGTACATAACGGACAGATTGCGGAATTCTAGTGTTAAACTCGGCAGTACAAAGAGTAGCCACTAGACTTGAAAAGGTAATATGCGTAAATAGGCTGTACCAACACACGTGCGGACAGGCATTCCAAATGATAGGGTTGATAAGATTCCAATATGTGACCAATGTGCCAGTAAGTTCTTCAATTGATGGACCTGCACGGATTTGTGTTTATTTGCGAATATCCTGTGACGTGTTCTCGTTTATTTGTTATATTTTGTAGTTAATTTCTGGACGCTGTCTGTAAATCAGACGACATAGCTTCAGACATTACGCCGACCCGTAAATAATGATTTGCAAACTATGTGGAAGAAAAGAGTAGATAGTGTATGGGTTTTGTCCTAGAGGAGATGTTGAGAATCATAAAGAAACTGCCCTCAGTTGCTGGGTCAGATTTAAATCGGGTACTGTGGAATGTGAAGCAAGAGTGATAACAAATGGGTAATTGTTAAGGTATCATGAGCATTAAAACACTTTATTATCCAACAGATGCACAAATATATAATTCGTAGATACAATTAGAATTATTATAAAATATTTAAAATTGCTCCAACATGTTTCGGACCACAAGGGATCCATCATCAGGGAGCTTTATACAGTGCTTGGCTAAAATTACAGTAATGGAACTCCATCATGTCCGTTGACATGGACGTAGTCGGTGTTATGGCAGCATTTTTGCCCGTAGTGTGTGTGTGTACTGCACAGTCTAGAGAGGCACTGTATGAAGCTCCCTGATGATGGATCCCTTGTGATCCGAAACATGTTGGAGCAGTTTTAAATATTTTTAAATATTTTATAATAATTCTAATTCTATCTACGAATTATATATTTGTGCAGCTGTTGGATAATAAAGTTGATGCACGGTACAAACATGAGATTATATCATGAGCAGTTGATGGACAAGGAAGAAACTGTGACGCAGCATTTTACTGTGTTTCAGTTCTGTCTTTAAAAAGTTAAACATATCTGGAGGTCTTTCGATGCTGTAGTTAAGCGAATAAGAGGGAATGTAGGTGTTTAGCCTGTCGCTGGACTAATAAATCAGAATGCTACACGTGATTCAACACAATATGTGGTATAAACACAGGTGTAAAGGCAAAGCTGTCCCTGTAGCCGTGAAGGCATTATGGTATGGAGGAATGACAGTAAAGACCGAAGAATTCTTAACTCCGAACTGGATGGAAGTGACCTGTTGCCTTCAAACTTTGGCCGCTTTACTCATGGGGAAACAAAAGAGCTGAAGGGCCACACTAGAATACAGGAATAAAATGAGTAATTCAGCACTATGAAAAGACTCATGTTACTTTCAGATCTCCTACTGAGCAGTAAGTGTATAAGGTTCATTCTTTCTCTCTTTTTTAAACTCGGAGTTCTTTCATTGAATTTAATTAATGTATTTGCCAGTTACGCGTTACAGTGTGGGCATGTTCGCCCTAAAAATGTGGTGTAGGTAATTTCTGTCAATTTCATCCATTATACAGGAAGTCGGGCGTGGCAGTAACGATCTGCAATTTGACACGAGAGGCAGATTCTTTCTTTGCTGGAAATCCAAGTTTCTTTGTGTCTTTTCTCAGCCTCTACTGAAGAATACTGCGAGATCACCTTACACAGGCCATAGCTACATCTATCTAAAGGCCTTACTTTTTCATAGATTTTATATTCATTTTGTTAGCTGCTCTGCTTGCGGCCACTGTCGCATAGAATTATAAAATATGGGGTTACCGATAGGTTAACTGTTATACTTAACGTGTGATAACTTGAACCGGGGAGGTCTGCTTTAAAATACAATAATGTACGGAACACAACCCCATTGTGTAACACTTTTGCAAATTAGTTCTAAAGGATGTGTTTATCACAAGTATGAAAATTGTTAAAGAATACTGGTGAATAACCGGATAACCCTGCATGAAAATGAAAGTATGAAAGCTAATTCTGGTAATTAGTTCATATTATTATCACGTGAAAATCTTATCACAACACTAGCTAGAAGTTCCTAATAAAATATTATGATCGAAAGAGGACGGTACTATAGATGTAGACAACAGAGTGCTGCTAGGGAACGAGGTTAAATTAGTGTTAGCTGAGGTTGTCACAGCGTTGTTGTGTAAGTCGCATGACGCTATGTTGATTCATAATTATTTAACGATGATTCAAAGGGGATTACTGCTGGCAACTATATACCAATTAACAGGGCGTCGTATCCCATAAGAATGTAATATTTTAAGGTCAGAATTTACTCCAGTGAAAAGCTCTGGAATAATTTGATTTCAACCATTTTCCACAATAAAAGGAAATGTCAGTAGTTGTAATTTAAGTGCTGAAACTTTGATGGTATGTTCTGCCCAGCGGCGCGACCTGCGATTTAAAATCCTGGAACACACAGAATCGGTGCTGAATGACTCCAATACTAAAGAGCAGAGGTGAGATTTGGAAGGTTAATTTCGTTAGGACACAAAATCCACATTTCGCGAAGAATTTATATAAGTTTCAAGTTTCTCTATAAGTAGTGCAAATGATGACAGTAAACAACAGAAAGTAATCGAGCAAGTATAACATTAATTGTAACTTTAATTGAAGAAAATTCTAAATATCTGGAAATACGTTTTCTTGAAGCGTTATTTCTGTGTTTAACTAAACGAATGCTAATTGATTAAGCAGGCATTCACGTTTTGTACGAAGGCCTCGCAAAGAAGACAAATGCGATGACAGAATATTGGTTTTCAGTAAGTGCTAAAATGAGGTAAGCAGAATTACATGTACTGAGGGCGAGCCGTTATTTCACGAACATATGTCAGCACGATTCCTCTGTTGTACCTCTGCTTACAAATGGAATCAATGTAATATCAGTGTTATACTCGCTTTCCCTCCTACCAATTTGTGCGACAGAGAATAATTAATCATCTCCTACCCTGAACAAAGCCCAGGCCTATAGCGAAAAAGAAACAATTATTCTCGTGTAATTAAGGCGTCTCACAAAGCAAAATTGTGTATGTGTCAACTCTAGTAACAGCGGTACTTAATTATTCTAATTAAGAGAAATTAATAACAAAACTAAGAAAATAGATAAGTTTCCCCGTAACGTGCCACGCAGTCACAGAGGGGGAGCAGAGATACGTAGCTGTTCTCATTCTTAAATTCGTTGATAGATGGAAGTGGGTGGGCATTGCCGCGACCGGGCCTCTTTGCCACTGAAAAGACTGCCGTCATCCATTAAAGAAATGTAGAATAGGCCTATAGATCAAGGGGAATTGCGATAGAGAGCACTTGAAAGACAAAACCAGCGCTGCAATTCAGTGCAGGTGATAGAAGATTGTCTTCGCGTAATGAGAGAGATCACAAGGGAAGCGGTTAGTTTGTCTTGTTATGAACACTCATTACTTATGCTGAAAACGGATACTGAATTGCCAGGAACACTGAAGCGAAAATATGTTACCTTAACTTCCTTAAAACTGTATACTACTATATACAAGTGGGACCATGGCATATTTCAAGTGGTTAATAATCGTTTTGGTACAGCAGAAGTACAGTTTCAATTTCAGGGCATTCGAGTGTGAATTGTGGTTTATAAATTGGCACTGAAATAGGATTCTTTATGAGGATTTCGGTTTTAGCCGTTAACGTTTCCAAGCCTAGTAGTTTAACATTAAAAAGTCACACATTCTGTCTATAGAGTGCATTGATGTGTTCGTAATATCTTTGAAACATTGAGTGACCATTTGTTTGTACAGCATTAACTAACAGGATTTTATAACTGCGGCGGAGAGTGTGTAGGCTCGCTGTACGTTACGAAATATTCTTTAAGTACGTCTCCGGTTAATTTTAGTCTTTAAAGGATTAAAAGTAATTTCAGCAATACTTTTTATTCATTCACATATATGATACGGAGGTTGAAAAATGGGTCCCAATCAAGGCCGCATTTCCACGCTGGCATGTGAATCAATAAGACAGAGTGCAAAAAATCGAATAGAGACAGCCACTCCATGTCGTGGTGCATTGATTACTCTATGTCACGTACTGATTCAGATGTCGGTGACATTCCACACAACTGGCAGGTGACAGCTCTATGACTGCACTGTCGGAAGGAACGCTTCTTGCGACCTTCTGAATTCTTGTGATTGACGTTGTGCGGTTAAGATGGACTGTGTGAATTGACGTGGCTTGTCAAAATATTCGATGGATGTCCTTGGGAACTAATTATTCTGACATTCAGAGGGGTTTTATGAAAATCTTTATTGCTTCAATTTTATTACATTAAAAAAGAGTCAGTTATTTTCGTTATAATTTATTAAATTATTTATGACATTAAAATCAATTCCAAGGAACACAGGGAGTAAAAATTTTGTTTTTTCGATGTAATAAACGGAACATTCCTTTAATTATTTAAACTAATTATATACATGTATGGGGGACCGCGGTAGCACAGTGGTTAGGGTGCTGTGCTACAAAACGGAGGGTCGCTGGTTCGATCCCAGCTAGTGTCAGTGAATTCCTCATTGACATAAAATCCTTCCGATCGCACTATGGCCCTGGGGTCGACTCAGCCTCTTAACAGAAATGAGTACCAGGAGTATTTCCTAGGGGTAAAGGCGGCCGGTGCGTAAGGCTGACAACCTACCACAATGCTGTGCCGTTGTCACGAAATCTGGGAACCCTAACTTCCTGGAACCCTCTGGGCCTGTCCAGGCCTGTAATGGGACTGATTTACCTTTATATACATGTGTGGGAATGATAGTTGGTCTGTCACAGTAAGAAGAGATGAGAGGTTGTGGGTTTCTTTGAATTGTGTTCATTTTACCGAAATTATTACCGCTCAGAGGGCAAACCGTATTCATTAACTTCTATGAAAACCCCAAACTTTTCAATTTTAATTATGAATCACGTTCAGAGGTGCTGTGTGCAAATCTTTTTAAACACATTAAGTATCAGTTACGAGCTTATTACATTACGTCGTCTGTATCAAGTAATGACAGGATATTTTGGGCATTTATGTCAACAATAATGACAGTAACATTAAAATGTGTAGAACTGTGATACGTACAAAATTTTAACAATATCTGTTAAAGTTGCATTGATTTCTAAACTTTCAGATTATTAGTAATTAGTGATCATTGATTTCACAGGGTCCATTACCACTGTACCATTTTCCTACAAAATGTTTTCTTAATCTCAGAGAGAAAGCCGTGCCGTAGTTCGGGCAGTTACTCTCCGAAATCTGACCGCGGAGGACCGCGTTCGATACTACGGCAGTCTTTGTGGGACTTAGGTTGAATGAAGTGGAACTGGGGCAGTTTTTCTCCAAGTACTTCGGCTTTTCCCTCTTAATCTTATTCCACAGTGCTGTCTAGTTATTCAATCGCCTATCACCAACGGTAGTAATCTCCGCACCTGACAGCATTGTTACCGAGCACACTTAACAATGACAGCGCCCTGCCCATCGAACTATTTTTGCTTCTATACAATGACCATTCTTTACATTTTATATTCGTGCCTGTCGAGACTCATTGGCTACTTGGGATATAGCTTTCGTGTCAGAACTGGTATTAGCTGCCGGTTACCTAAGCAAGTTTAGCGACCGGAAGTTTTCTCGTAACAACGCTGCTGTAAAGTACGTACAATGGAATCTACAGAGTGAACAATATGCTGCTGCTGCTGCTGCTGCTGCTACTACTACTACTACTACTACTACCCTCGCCATTTCCCCGCCATCCGGATCGAACTAACATGTAGCGAACATTGCAGCCGAGTGAACTCAGAACCACCACGATTTGGTTATCATCTCGGACCACACATCACGTGACAGGGAACAGGACGATCTGGCAGGGGCAGGTGAGCCTGCAGTCCCCACGCAAAAAACAGCCAACACTGACGAAGCTTTGAAAAACCAATTTTATATTCACAAATGTAAAACGCGACAGCATAAAAAAAATCCTCAGAGTCTATCGTGAAACAAATTGCTGCGGCTTTAAAAGGGATAGCACAAATTCGATTCCCGGGAAAATACATATTATTGAGAACAAGTGCCCGCCTCCATATTACTATTTCCAACATAGAGTGCCACACCCGAGGAAACTGTACTATTTAGAATCGGAAACACAAATTTTAATTTTAGCAATATGTCACAAAATGAAGGCATTGAATTCTCAGACCGACATATTAATATGTCGGAATTATTGGCTTTAGATGGCCAAAGGTTTAATGGCGGCAAGAGGAACCTCGGGCAATTTATCGATAACGCAGTTACATACCTCAGCTGATAAATCGAGCCATTCGATACGTATTGTTGAATTTTGTAAAATTAAGATAATGGGAGATGCGAAAACTTGAGACAGCAGCAAACTGGGAAAGCTGTATTTATAAAAAGTTTTCGTTATTAACAGAAACGGCTAACAAAATTTGTGTCGCGAAGACAGGGCAAGAACTGTTTGTTTGATTAATCATTTGAGGAATGGCAACGTCATCTGGGATTAGCCAATTAAATGCACAGACCCAAAATAAACAATGATCAGTTACTCAGTGGAAAATACCACGCTCTCTGGTGCTGCAGAAGTCTCAATGGAAGAAGAATCAGCCGTCTTGCCAGCGAAGGAACGTGTTTCTATTTAGACACTAAGAACCCCAGAGAAATTCAACCCAGGAAACAGGGCACCACACTGGATAGCGTGTTGGGCAAAAGTTAACAGTTTTATACTTAAGTCAGGATGCAGGCCACGTTGCAAGGAGGTGTGTGATAAAACAAAATGATAGAAGAAATGAATACCGGAGAGCAGGAAATACAGATGCAGGAAGGAAGGATGTTTGGCGGAATTCAAGCAATATAAGCAAATTATCCTCGAAGTATAGCATGAAGTGAAAGAATAAACGGGGGATTAGCGTAACCAAAATATCAAGGATACACCCTGCTGTGAACTGTATTAAGAAGAAAGCACAAACTTAAGAGGCACGCAAAATGTTGTTCAAAAGATTTTATGCACGCCCAAATAAATATGAAGGTACGTAAAAGGGAAGAATTGCGCAATGTTTACTGTGTGAGTTTCACTGGATGGCGTTAAAGTTCTGTGACATATTATGTTAGGATTTTATAAGAAACCCTTAAGTAAATATGAACTTCAAGACTAAAGGGAACTTGAGGGTTTTTTGACCGTTCACCATTCTCACGAAATAATGTGAAATGCCAATTTGATGCAACTAGGTAATTTTATTGATGTATTCTTAGCCCAGCATGTTTCGGGTACATACGTCCATCATCAGGAGCATTAGATGTTGAATTGCAGCATATGGTTTTCTGCACCGAGTTTCTGGATGGGTGGTGGTCTTCAGGGCCGCTGCGTAGGTCGTGTGTACGGTGCGGATGGTGCCGTGCACGGCACCATCCGCACCGTACACACGACCATATGCTGCAACTCAACATCTAATGCTCCTGATGATGGACGTATTTACGTGAAACATGTTGAGCTAAGAATACATCAATAAAATTACCTTGTTGCATCAAGTTGGCATTTCACATTATTTCAATACTACAATTGGAGATAAAGAGATCAGTCATTACCTTTAATTAAGGAATTGTACGAGGAGCTTTCAAGCATATAGCCACACGAGATGGTCGTACATTCATCTGCAAGTAACACGGATTGTCAAGTGGGAGCGTAGACAAGGGTAGAAATCTCACCAAGATTATGTCTTGCAGAATTATTGACAGAGGCAGTAACGGTAGATCGGTTGAACAGGACAGTAAGGTTTCCATCCTGATTTTAGAACCTCTACAATAAGATGAAACTATTTTCACATTATGAATACGATTATTGTTGGACGTAAAGAGGATAGAAACAGACTGTCAGTTGGGCAAATTTGGAATGTGGGAAGAAATGAGGGAGACACAAACTAGAAGCAACTAGCACCAATTTTCGAACATATAATTATTCCAGTTGTCCGGGACAGACTAACACCTGCTGGGGATAAAAAGTTCTATACGGAAACTGTTAACGGTAAAAAGAGAGGCAGCATGTAGCAATCACACAGCAGTGCTTTTCAAACAGTGGAACGCATACCACTGTCTATGCGGATGGTTATATGGTGTTACGCGAAAATATTTAGGGAATATATTTCTTAATAAGTGGAATTTAGAAACGTTAATTGCACTATTAAAATTGCTCTAAATATGTCGAAATGTAGGGGAAACTTTTATAAAGTGTATATCAAGATATTATTTTATTTTTCGAATATAAATACACATCCCATTCTGTCGTCTAATCGCATTAAATTAGAAAAGTGGCAACTGCGAACTTTGAGGTCTCCATGGTGTTGCTGTTTCTTCAGACCAGTATCCTGAGAGCAGGCACAAATATGTTAGCAGTACCCAGTGGCAAGCGTACATGTTTCTCTTTTATTATGAGAGTAATACGCGGGAAAGGAATAGTTTGAAAAACACTTTCATGGAAGACATTAGAGGTTTTAAAGGGAGTGGCGCGTAAGCTTACAGAGAAGTAAAGGAAGATAAAAGAAAAAAGCCGGTACGAGAAGATGGTGTTTGTTAAATTTAAGCTTAGAATGTTATGTAACAGTTGTCCTCTGACGGTTTGTTTGCCAGACACTCGCCACCGTCATTTGGCACAAGATAGCAAATGAAAAAACAATGGGCACTTCTTATTTACACATACAGTAGTGAAGAAACTGATTGAAAAAAGATGAGCTCTTCACGAGAAGTGGTAAGATCCAATTAATCAAGAGGAACCTCGGTTAGGATACTACAGATTCTCGTGCTATATCGCCGACAGCTTCCACGGCTCTCTTACCACAGCTGCAATTATGGCAGGTACTCTACAGTGGCTGTTATCATTCAATCCACGAACGTCCTCCATTCACAAATGCCGGGCCATTACACTTCATGTCCCATCTTTAAAATACATTAGCATCTGGATGACGTCGAAAATGACAGGATAAAGCGTATTCCTGTGTATCACTGCCAGGTCGAATATTACAAATAATGGGGGGATATGGTCATATCGCAATGTTTTCATGTGTTTTTTCTGTTATCGTTCGATCGCAACTGAACCCTATTGTGCACGGTGTGTCTTCGGTACAATAATAACGCGCGGTATTGTGACAGATGGTGCTTCTGACAGATGTGTTATCCCGTTTGACAGTGACGTACATCTCGCAAAAGGAGTGTCTAAGGGCATACGTCATCTAATATTTTCGATATACTTTTAACATAAAGAAACGCCGTGGTGATCTTGTGCGACACTGTGAGCAAGGAAATGCTGATGTCAGATCGATAAGATAACCCAGGGCGCAATAAAATTATCTGTTAAAATTATTACAACTTCTAAACTTGGTCTGATGAAGACAAATATAAATGCAGCAAGTTTATTGCAGAAAACGGTGCAAAAATAAATGCGTCATAATGATTGGAGACTTCTTGGTAAATATTTTCTTCTAGTCCAACTGAGGCTGAAACAGTAGAAACAAACTTACGAATTTGAAAAAAAAGGGCGCTTTTTATGTTTTGCACTACACAGGATGTTTTACTGGCCGTGGCTGAATGCTTTACTAAGGACCATTAGCAGAATCGAGATAATTAATTCTATTTGGTACAGGCAACACCCCACTGGTGTGTAGTGCAGCATTTTCTTAGGTTACATCGGACAAACTAGAGTACAGGAATTATATATGTCACTTTTCACTAACGCAAAAACAAATACGATTGTTAAGTTTATTAATTGTGAATTAATACTTGACAGAAGTCTTAGCTTAAGAGGCGCTCTATGTAAGCACAGCAGGATGGATGATTCGTTATTAAAAGTTATATTTAAGAATCGAAAGTGCAGTTTCGTTAGAGCCAGTCGAATTTTAATATGTCGCAGAGCAAGAAGCAATGAGAGATATGAAAAGAAACTTATTTAACAGACTCTGTAAAAGAGCAGTAGGTATTATTTCGTGACTCTCCTTTGCGTCGCGAAGGAATGAAAAGTTATTTCCTAGAATCATAAGTTATGGAGGAAATCGACAACCTTTGACTCAGCCCTACTGTGGAAGTACGACAAGAAATTATAGCTCACGCAGACTACAAGAATTTTATTCGGAGTTTCAGATGCAGCCAGTTTCAAGGTTGGTGATATTCATGAGTTGGCCTTAGAGTATGATAGTTTTAGATTTTCGAATCGAAAGTAATAAAGACACATTTGGACTATTTTTCGAAAATGAGTGGGGAGAAAAGTCGTACACGAATGAATAAAAAAGAGCCTAAATTACGTAGAAATGCAACACACTGAGAAAACCGGGGGGGGGGGGGGGTGAGCAATTTTAGGTCCCTCCCAAAAAATTTTTATTTCCGGGACCCCACCGCCCTGTTTTCAAAACCCTAAAAAAAAACTCCAGGGGAAAGAAAACCCCCCGCAAC
>Ga0123352_10018052_pt1 | contig 11242 bp, 12 predicted proteins | sample TergutLab28metaG_FD_89700 | JGI IMG/M metagenome (GOLD analysis project Ga0123352, IMG submission 89700) | Labiotermes labralis P1 segment gut microbial communities from Petit-Saut dam, French Guiana - Lab288 P1 | ecosystem: Host-associated > Arthropoda: Insects > Digestive system > Gut ... | reverse complement strand
TTTACAGGAAACTGGGTGGGCCCCAGGGCCGGTCTGGATGGGCGGAAAATCTTGCCCCCACCGGGATTCGATCCCGGACCGTCCAGCCCGTAGTCAGTCGCTATACTGACTGAGCTACCCGGCCCACACAACTACTTTATTACACAAGGTAATTATATAGGCTACATGTTTGGACTATTAATCAGTCATCTTCAGGCCTATTTTGTCAATTGAGTCACAAGATGCTATGCACACATAGGGATCCCTATGTGTGCATAGCATCTTGTGACTCAGTTGACAAAATAGGCCTGAAGGTGACTGATTAATAGTCGAAACATGTAGCCTATGTAATTACCTTGTGTAGTAAAGTAGTTGTGCTGATGTACATTATTTTATATCATATTACATTTATGAGCACATCGTGATGCCTCTGTTCAAATTATAATTTTAAATGATTTTAACTGTTTAACAATTTTATAGTAATTTGTATGCATTAGTTGGACAAATATAGGACTTGACTGAATGCCATATACACAAAAGACTCATCCTGTCTGAGATCTGATGTTTTGTTTTTGTGGTAAATACAAATTTGTGCTCTGGTTAAGAAAGTATATCCCTTACCTTTTTCATAGCCATATTGCATATGTTGTGCCTTTCTTACACAGCTATTTGTCATGTAGTTTTTTTTTAATTTGTCACTTGCACCCTAGGCAACTTATTCATAAGCCGTGAAAGCGCAGCTAATGCAATGTCTTGGCTGTGTCTAAGAATTCCTTAGAATTAAGTTAAACCAAATGCTTTTTTAGAAAACATGCTCTAAATATTTTTTAATGTTTGAAGAATAAAAGACCAACTTGATGTCACTAGCTATTTTCTTTCACTTCTTATGTGCTCAACATGTTTTGGACATTAATATATCCGTCATCAGAAGCTTACGACTGCTGTTGAATTACCACATCGGTTGTTTTGTTCTTGGTTTGTTGTGTGTTGGAGATTATCTCATCTAATTTCACATTTTGAAGTGTTTTTCAGTGGCATTTTTGTAGATAATGTGCTTCGTACCTTATTTATTTTTGTGGTGTCACAGAGTCAGTACATAGTGTTAGAGAAGAAGTATTCCAAAGCCAAGAAGTTGCTAAGAGAGTTCCAACAGAGAGAACAGGATCTATTGCACCGTGAAGAGTTCTATCTTCAGCTCCTTCAGGAGAAGGACACAGAGTACAATGCTCTTGTTAAGACTCTGAAGGACAGGGTGAGTTATTGCTGTTGTTAAGTGTGGCAGTAGTTTGTGGGTAATGTTTATACAACATATATAAATTTGTATGTGGTGTATAATTTACAGTGTCCACCCAACATGCTTAGTATTGCTGGAATTAGTAATTATGCAAGAAAAATATAAATACAAAAATTGTTGTTTGTTTAGGAAGTGGGGGGAGAAAAATTATTATGTGATTGGGTTTCAGTCCAAGTCAGTTTCTTGCCTTGTTATGTCATAGAGATTGTCTCGCACTTGGGAAAAATGCCTTACATGGAGGATACCAAGAATGATAACACTATTAGAATACCAGGACTTGTAGATAATGCTGAAGGAAGACTCTTTTCCTGATTGTAATGTTGTTTGTTGGACAGGGGGAAAAAACACAAATTGTTAATTGCATATTTGTCTGCTTGGGTATGAGAGTGTATAAAGAACAAGTAAGTTAGACTTGTTCACATATTGTATTTCTCATTTTAAAGTATGTACTGTCAGTACATTGCAAATTGTATGTACAGTGTAAGGGAATGGATAATTTGTATTAATTTGTGTTCCTGTTATCTTTGAGGAAGTTGCAAAGTCATGCAATGGCCTGTGGGCACGTGATGAACAGGACATATTTTACCAGTTATTACATGTTTTATTCTGTTACGTCTTTATGACATCTTCCCAGTGTTCCCTCGATAATGTGAGACTAATTAACCGGGTCAGTGTTTAGAACAAGTTTGTCATGTGATGTGTTTTTTTTTTCATTGTGTGTGTACATGTGTGCGCATGTGTGTACACATGTGTGTGTGCACATGTGTGTGTACGTGCATGCATGCAGTGTGTATGTGTGTGCGCATGCACACACGCGCGCATGTGCCCGTTCTTTGTGTACGTATGAGAGTGAAGGTGTGAGTGAATATGAGAGGGTGTATCTTAATAGATTGTATGATATAATGACCTTGCTGAGTAACTGCCTGGATAAATGGTATGTATTACATATTTTTGGTATCTTGTGAATGAGACTGGACTGACCTGTGTGTTGGTCAGACTCTCATTTTTGGGCTGAAGATGTGCCCTGCATGTTTGTGTTGGTACACAGCAATGGTTGTTCTTTCTGATCAGTTTGTATTAAGTTGAACAGCCCTGTAGGCTTTTAGTGTAAGGTCCCTGACACTTCAGTGTAAATGTAGCCATTTACACTGAAGTGGATACATTTTGTCTTTTCCAGGTGATCCAACTGGAGCAGGAACTCCTGGAGACGCAACGTAAAGCTGGGTTCCCCGTAGTTCTCCCATATGACAGTTCAAGCCTGCGTCAGTTGACACCTCAGTTGACTCGCAGACAGCAGGCCCCTCCTGTGAAACCACTTCTTGAACAACTGGAGACAGAACTGTCAGACACTGAGATATCTGACATCAGTCCAGAAGATGGCGATAAGACTGCGACAGTAGAGCGGAAGGTTAGTTAACTGACATCAGTTGAACTTGTAGAGTTTAGTGTAATATGTTCTCTTACATACAAGATTTGTTATATAAAAGTAAACTGACCTGAGGAATAGTAGCAATAGTAGAGACTCTGATAAAGTTATGGTGAAATATTACAGTTATGTGTGACATTTTTGACTTGCTTCAATTCTGCCTACATTGTGAGGTGTGAAGCAGTTCATTCTTTGAAGTCTTCTCTGGTATACAATAAGACTGTGATGACTGAACATTACTGTCTTTTGGATGTGACAGTGTGCAGTTTTGTGGCCTTGTGCCACCATTTTAGAAGAAGATAGTGCCACTATCACGATGGCACTCTCACACTGATATCCTGAGGATGGAAATACTGTGTACCTCCAGAACATCAGTGTGTATGTACAAAACTGCATATTATCAGATCCCAAAAGCCAGCACTTTTCATAGCACTTTTCATACAGATTGTGACTCCGTTGTGAAGTTTAATGAAAAATGTAGCTAATTGATATCAAAATTTTGTAGTTGCATTATTGAACTTGAATATATTGCAGTGTTTCTGTTCAAGACTTTACTTCTTCTTGCCCACAAAATTTCAGCAGTATGTGGTCCTGTGTAAATCCTAACAAGTTGGTTTTGGCCTTAGTATATTGAAATGAAATATGCGGAGTTGTTATGAACTTTGTATTGAATATGTCTGAGATGGTTTCATTGTGACTGTTTCTTCAGTGGGTCGTACACTGGCTTGTGTTGTAGCGTAGTTTGATTCTACGGTGACAGTGTTATAAACTGGTTGGTGGGTGCGCTTTTAGATGGGGTTGGTTACGGATGATCTTACTGCCCAGATGCCTGTGAAGGAAGAGTTGGATCGTGCTGTTCCACCCCATGAGTTGCTGGATGTATCAGCCTCCAAGGCAAAGGCAGAACTTGCAACACGTGGAGGCCTTGCAGGCAGACAGCTCCCAACCAGCAAGAAGGGTTCTGGGGGGCTTAGCTCAAGTAGTTCTGTAAGTCTTGCCTATTCCATTACTTATAAAGAGGGAATTTTTTTTACTAATGATAGAACATTACAAGTTACGTGTATGTATGTTGACTGTTACTTTCCAGCAATTGTACGTGGTGGTTTGTTGCTACCAGGTAAGTTCAGTGGGATCTTCTTGTATGTGTGTGTTTGGATGTCATTATTACTTGAGTGTCTTGTATTAGGAGTGCCAGCTTAATTCCTGCAGTGACATGGTGCCATTTTGGTTTCTTGGAACTACTCTTTTGTCATGGACAAATAATATACACAACTTTATACAAGAAAATACCCCCAAGACTGTGTATGATTAGATCACAAAGCCAGTGCCTGTCAGATGCTATCAGATAGAGACATTTTTGTGACGATTAAAATTTGTAGGCCAGATGCCACAGGCACTATTGTAAGGTCAAAATTTGTAGGCCAGATGCCACAGGCACTATTGTAAGGTCAAAATTTGTAGGCCAGATGCCACAGGCACTATTGTAAGGTCAAAATTTGTAGGCCAGATACCACAGGCACTATTGTAAGGTCAAAATTTGTAGGCCAGATGCCACAGGCACTATTGTAAGGTCAAAATTCTGAAGGTTTTACATATGCAGCAGTAAACATAAACTTGTTTCTTCACCCCCTATTTGTAATGAATCAGGGCAAATTTTCTCGCTTAACTAATGTAGGTATGAACATATTTAAGAAGGCAGCATCAGCATTGGTGATGAAGCAGACATGTTCTGCTTCATGGAATAGTGTAACAAGGTTGTGTAGAGCTCATAAAGGAAGATACTTTATTCCCTATTTATTAATTTGTGATCTTACAATAAAAGCCAACAAGATGCACTATTTCTCAACTTTATTTTGGTAAAGAACTCTACTATGTACATATGTTTCGGACAGATTTACTGTCCATCTTATGTATATTGGACTGTGCATGATTGTGATAGTTGAAGAATAATAGACCAACTTGATGTCACTAGTTATTAAGTTTCATTTCACTTCTTCTATGCTCAACATGTTTTGAACATTAATACATCCATCATCCATGTAGCAGGCTGAAGCCTGCCACACGGATACCACCCAAACCCAGCCACACCAAAACTCCAGCACACATCAAAAGAAGAACACATGACCAATGTGGTGATACGATAGAAGAGTCGCAGGCTCCTGATGATGGATGTATTAATGTCTGAAACATGTTGAGCATAGAAGAAGCGAAATAAAACTTAATAACTAGTGACATCAAGTTGGTCTCTTATTCTTTAAACATTACTGTCCATCATCAGGTGTCTTAATGCTGTTTTCACAGCAATAGGTATTTTTCATACTAGTTATGTTGCCTGTCTGCTAGCATGATGATGATTGGGAGGGGGGGGGGACAATTAATCTGTGCAAAATATGTAGCGTTCTTTAACAAAATAAATTTGAGAAATAGTGCATCTTGTTGGCTATTATTATAAGATTATATCACGATGCACAGTCCTCTGAATGTCTTGTTAGTGGTTTCTTACAAGTTTTATGTTCTCTTAGTTTGTGTTTTGCACATAAGTAGAAACCTTTTTATTGTCACATGTATTGCAATTTGCCATCAACAACATTATCATCACCATCATACCACTTGTATGAAATAATTTTATATATGCCATAAACAGTTTAGACATTTATAACAATATTGCCATTTATTAACCAACACTTACACACCACACTATGTGCACTGAGTCACATCTTAGTTACTGCTCTGACATGTTGTAGTGTCTACTGACATGATTGTCAGGGATCCCTGTCCAACTATGAATTTTTCTCAACATATAAAATGATTATAAGCACTTTTTGACTCTCCGTTATAAGATAGTAGTTTTTTAAAACACAGTTGCACACCTTTGAATATCATTAAAGTTCATTCAGTAATGTGTATGTCTATGTCTTTTGAACAATTAACCCTTATCCTGCTAACGTGAAGAATATGGTGAGCTCCTAATAATGCCAGCAAATGGCAGATGGGATTTAACTCAGCATTTAATGGTTTAAAGTTAAAACCACAGACTTTTTTTACAGTATGCAGTAACAGTGAAGTGTGCGATTTAAGGTATATAGATCCATGAGGGAGACTGGAAGATAATGTGTTATTTTAGCATAAATTCCTGTGTAACCATGAAAGCTACATCATTATGGTGTGATCACAGATTCTAGTTCACTTATTTGATTTGCTAGGACTATGGATTAGATGAGAGTTGTGATAATTCTGGTGATGAAGAAGAACAGGATCGGCGGCATCTGTATATTGAATATGTTGGTCGTGAAGAAACAAGCACTGAATCTCAGACACCAGCTCTTAATGCTCAAAACCAGCAGCAGAACCAGCAGCAGCATCAGCATCATCAAATTGCCAACCGTCCCACATCATTATCCCCGTCCTCATCTCTTTACAATAATATAACGTCTGTGCCGTCTAGCACTAGTACATCTCACGTTCACAGTCTTGTGTCCCAATTTTCATCCACTCATCAACAACATTACAGTACTTCTTCTCCACATCTGACCTCCCAACAAACAGTTCCAAAAATACAACCTCAGCAATACCACATGCACTTCCAAGGAGTAGCACAACAGTCTTCTTTACATTCCCCTTCCAGTTCAACAGTTCTACCTCACACAACTGCAACTGCCCTCTATAGTCATGTCACTCATATGCCATCATCTCAACCATTACACCACTACCACCCTCACCAGCAAACTCAGTCAACCCATCCACATGGTATTGCTCAGACACATCATGCAATGCCAGGAATAACATCGCAACATCAACCTAGCCCTGACCCTTGGATTGGTCGAAACAAGGGACCTACCCCTACGTATCCAATTGGACCACCCCGAAATCTTGCAGGACCCCCAGCATCTTTAGCAGAGCAGCTGAAACAAGTGCTTGCAGAGAGAGAACGCAGGATGTCAGGAGAAGATCAATCCTCATCCAGAGAGGGGTCAAGTGATTTCACTGAGATTAATAGGGGAGTGTCTCAGAGTTTGGCAGAAGAAATACGACAGGCTGTGAATGAGGCCAATGCCAGAGGTAAGCTGCTTGTGATGCCTGAAGCCAAAGTAGTCTTTATTGTGTATTTTTGAGCATTGAGTTCTCTGTGAAATAGAAAACACTCAGAAAACTGTAACTAATGCATATTCATTTCTTGGAAAAATTTGTACTTCAATTTGAGAAGTGGTTTTTGTGATGGTTACTTAGACTGACATCTACAAGTTCTTGGACTTGCACATTTCATTTTTGTGGCATTTGCAATGTGTTCTTTTATCATGGCTTCATACCCTGTGTACCAAACTCAGGTCATTGATTATCTACAAAGTGCTATTTTTTCTTTCATTTTCTTAGTAGAAATGGTAGCTTACATCTGTATGCCCTCTGTATCAATGCAATAATGCTTTGTAATCACTTATCTTCTCTTTTATTCACTGAAATTAAATGCATTAGGGGCTTATGTAGTAATGTTAAAAAGCACAAATCCATCTTTTGTGAGCCCACTGCTGTACCTTGTAATGGAATGAAGGTAAATTTGTGTGTAGCCAATTGCTTTTCTTGTCTAATAAAGAATGGGGAAATAAATTGGCTAATGTGACAGCAAAATCAATAATGTTTCAATGCTGAAATGAACAACTTTTGCATTTGTGTACCCAGTATCATTATCAGTTACTAAATTGCCGAACACAACCGACTGTCAAGTGATGTGATTTACATTGATGCATATTTTTCATTTTCTCCATGGATTCCTTATGAATCATTATTCTGTTGCAACATGTCATTTTTAGGTATTATTTTTACAGTTCATATGTGAGGTATTTCAGTTCAACTGCCTAATTTTGCCTCTCTTACTGGATAATTTGTTATCATGCATTTTTCGCATCATTTCACACATTTAACTGCACATTGTAAGTCCTTGTCAGTGCAGTTAACTCTTCTTCTGTTTTTCATGCCAGTGAAATGCTGTCATTCTCTGCATCACAGTATAATGTTTTAGTGAGAAATCAGTTTCATATTGCAGAGACCTTGTGTCTTAATAATGCTGTCCCTGTGTTCATATGAAAGGAGACTGAAGCAGATGTGAGTCACCCTGTCTGCAGACAGTCACCATGCTGTGCAAACCTGTGAGCCTGTTCGCAGGTCTAAATATGTAAAGATTTTGGTACTGGTGGATTTATTTCTGAAAGAAACTTGTCATGATTATAGTTGTTTATGTATTGCAGTGAAGAAGGTGCCAATCTCAACACTATCTCCACCCAGCACGCCCTGGCAACCACAGAGCTCCCTATTGCAGGAAATGGCTCCTCCTTCTCCATCATCCATCTCATCTTCAGGCAGTGTTTCCCCAGGCGTACCCACAGCTGATCCAAGCCCCAGTAAACCTGTTAGTATAGGTGAGTTGCAATGTGGCATGATTTACACTTAGAAAGTTTAAAAATGTTCAAGGGTTTTGTATAAACTGTTTTAATTGACCAAATCAAACGCCGATGGCTGAAAAACTTTGAATGGAGTTGTCAAGAAAATTTGGTAGTATTAAGATGTGCAAATTGGATTTAAAGGAAAATTTGTCAGAATATGTGCACATTTAGTACAATAAAGTTTTGTCATTAACTATATTTGTTTACTGTAGTTAGTGAAGATATTAAAGCTTCAGGTGTGGCTTGTATTGAAAGGACTGATGTGAAAAGCCTCATTTTTTGGAGATTCTACTACCAAAAATGTTGGTTAAATGCAAAAAAAAATATTTAAATTCTTAATGAGATTACAAATGAAATAAATGTAAAGATAATTAATTTTGTTACTACAGTCTGCTTTACAAAAATTTAACATAACTCACAGCACACATGTAAAATCTGCTCAATGGAGTTAAAAATATTTGAATATTAGAGAAGTGCATAGTTTTGCGTTGCCAAGTGTTGGTCTCAACCCACACAGAAATCCAGGGGTAGAGAAACTTCTCTGTGAGATCCATAATTTAATTTCACCAAACATTGTGCAGTGGTACTGTTAACAGTCACAAAATAGAGTTCACCATAAAGAACACGAACTTTTCACATAGTGAACACAGCGGCTGTTGTAGTTCTTAAAGATGGAATGTAGGCATAGTTGTTTGCTGAGATTTGTAGAGCTTGCCGTAAGTAATCAATATAAATAATAGTATGTATATGGATGTAAGTAACATAATCTGTGAGTAATTTTTCTAATGACACAGTAATTAACTTATTCTCTTCATTTTAATTAAACAAAAATGCATTACAGTATAAACATGTAAGTATTCTAGATATCAGAGAAAATGTTAGTGGGTGTTAATGCTAATTTTTAAATGTGTTTGGCTGTGAAACAAGACTCTGCAGATGTATGGGCACCTCCACTCCCTCAGGATCTCAACAGTTCATTCTCAGCAGAGAAGAAGGCTTCACATTTCTGGCAGAGTGCCCCAGTCACTGAGTGGTCAAAAGAACAGGTATTTTGAATTTTTTTTCCTCCCCCCCCCCCTCCACTTACGAGGGTCAAACTTGGGATAAAGAATTTCCATCCTCATCTGTCTTTACATTGCACTAATTCTATTCCTGTTGATCAACTCGCTACATCCTCTCTCTCTCTGTGGCCTAAGCCATCTTATATATTTCATTCCCTTAGCCTTAAATTCTGTTACAGTTCTGAGCAATCTGTCATCATTTACTTTGTGTGGCAAAACCAGTACTTTCTAAATCCTCTTGTTGTTTAATAAGTAACTCTGTCTTACTTCTTTCCTTCTAAGTCTTTCTTGTTTGGTTTCTCCAGTTGCATGTCTGAGGATCCATATTTTGGTTTTATGGATTCTACATGGTGTTGTTTCTACTGCAAATGTCAGGGTTACTTGAAGGAAGTTTGTATACTGTGTAACTTTTTTCTGTTCCGAACATTTATTTATTTATTTACTCTTGTTTACTTTAATTAATTTTTTTTGTCAACATATCTTGATTATTCTGTGCAGTGTATGCAATTGTGTAGTGTTCTGATGTTGTAGTGTCTTCGTTTGTGTTTGGACAAATGTTCTGATCATAACAAAACTGAATATTCCAACTATGGATTCTGCAACATCTCCATTATCAGGTACTTAATTCGTCGCTAAACATTCAGCGACAGTTGCGTTGAATGCCAACTGCTGCCCAGGACAGAGAAGTTTTAACTCTAAAGTACCCTGAAATTTACTGACTGCTGTATGGTGCACGGAGGCCAGCATCATGTGAGGAATTAAAATTCCATGCAGTGCACTGACGCTGGCATTGAGGGGTTATTGAAAGTTATGAGTTTATGAAAGGAGTATATGTAAATGTTCATGTGCTCTAGGAATGGAAGAATTGGTCTTTTTCTTACATTGAGACAGGAAGTAAGTATGTTTTGTACTGTTCTTGGTGCTACAGTAGATTAAATATGAGCTAGTGAGCCTGATTTTTGTATGATGAATTAGACATTCCTGCTGTTGAAAGTAACTATTTCTATATGCAGGTTTGTCAGTGGCTGTTAGCTTTGGGACTGGAGCAGCATATCCCTAAATTTCTGGAGCTGCAGGTGGGAGGTTCAGCCTTGTTACAGCTTGAGTCACGTGACTTCAAACTGCTGGGTGTAAATGGTGATGACAAGAACAGACTGAAACGCAAACTTAAGGAACTGAAAGTGCAGGTGGAGAAGGAGAAACGGCAACAGGAGAAGGAGAGGAAAGAGAAGGAGAGGCTGCAGAAGAAGGCTGAGAAGCTGGCTGAGAAGGCTAGCAAGCGCAAGTAACACATGTCTGTCATGCTCTCTTTTATTGTCCTTCATCGGTCCCATCCCATTCCACGCAGGGATATCGGATTTTGGATGAGTCTTTTATTAGGCTTATTCATATTTTAATATGCCCTGTATGACCTGTGCTGTGATGGAAGTTTGATACCAGTTTGTTTTATTTGACATTATCTTCAAATTAGTACAGAGAAGTCAGGTTATTGTGTCTCTCAAGCATAGGAGAATATTATCTTTGGCATGTTTAGTTTTGTTTGTCACTGATAACTGAGTAGATGGAACAGGCACATTTTTGTCTTCTCTTATTACAAATGGACTTCAGGTGGTTTGTGTGTTCATGAAATTTTTTCAATTGATAGGGGGTATTCATTTGCAGTACTTGGGAAAAAAATGCAGTAGAAAATTCTGAAAAAAAGTAGACAGACGTAAAAATTTTCTTTAAATTACGGAATCAGTGTTGGACAAAAATAAAATACAAAAACTTGTATTTTCTCAGATGAGGCATGATTTGCATTAAGCAGGAATATAAACGACCAAAATAACAGATGTTGGTATTACAAAACTCTCAATGCAGCCCATGAAGTTTCCTTTACATGACTTGAAAGTGCCGTGATTGCGCACAAAATTGTAGGGCTGATGTTTTTCAAAGAAACAAATCTTGACCATTATACTAAGAATTTACAAACATGTGCCATCAACCACAACAAATTTTATTAGTCCTGGCAACACATGCTACATGTTTTGGTCATACTGACCATCCT
>Ga0123352_10018048_pt1 | contig 11243 bp, 5 predicted proteins | sample TergutLab28metaG_FD_89700 | JGI IMG/M metagenome (GOLD analysis project Ga0123352, IMG submission 89700) | Labiotermes labralis P1 segment gut microbial communities from Petit-Saut dam, French Guiana - Lab288 P1 | ecosystem: Host-associated > Arthropoda: Insects > Digestive system > Gut ... | reverse complement strand
TTTTTTTTTTTTTTTTTTTTTTTTTTTTTTTTTTTTTTTTTTTTTTTTTTTTTTTTTTTTTTTTTTTTTTTTTTTTTTTTTTTTTTTTTTTTTTTTTTTTTTTTTTGTTTTTTTTTTTTTTTTATTTTATTTTTTTTTTTTTGATTTTTTTTTTTTTCTTTTCTCTTTTTTTTTTTACTGTTATATATATCTTAATGTTATGTTAGTTTTTTAGTCTCTTTTGGGAAAGAGGAAATTGAAAATCTCTTCAAAAAAGGGAGAGTGTCAAAATAAGTAATTCATAAATGTAATCTTTTTCTTTTTTTTTTTTTTTTTTTTTGCCATTATTTCATGCCTGAACTATATTTGTGTCAGATAAATGATACAGCCAGAAGAAGAAATGAATATTGTGTGTTTATTGGTTGCAAGAGGCATTGAATAGTTCCACAAAATACTGTTACACTGACACACGTTTTTCTGGCAACCAAATTCTTTGTCTGGCATGTAGATTTTTAACAAATTTTCAACTCCTGCTTATGGCCACCCCTGCAGATTTTATATATTCAAAGTTATGAGAATCTGGAATATGAAATTTACAGATTATATCTCGTAACTTTTGAGTTGTAACAACTCAAAATGGAAGGTTTGCATACACATACGTGGCTTAAGTCACATAACTACTCATTGCAAGTTGTGCATACACCTACACAGATGGAAGCACACATCAAGAGTCCATCGCTGACACCATATGCTACGTTTGGTAACCAATCTGTGCCACCTGTTAGTAACTGGGAACTGTACATTATTAAACCATTTTCAGTTCATAATTTTTTGTGTGTACTGCAGTCCAAATTAATTTTGTGAATTTTTTTTTTTTAACAAAATTCTGACTTCTCACAAGCAAGCAAGTTGGTGTAGCAATAACATTCAGAACTTGTACTTAGGAGGCACCTGGTTTGAATCTATGTCAGGACACCACCTATGCAGAAGTTTTCTTTGTTTTCCTTAGCACTTTCAGGCAGATGCCAGGCTACTACCTTTCATCATGTCATGGCTACTTTGTTATTGTTTTATATTCTTCATTCACTGTCATCAACTCATTCAATGTTGCGGCCTGAGATACTGACCATGTCATAAAATCATGAAAAAAAAAAGCGCATCATTCTTGACTACGTACCTCGGTATTGTCGGTCTCTGCCTCGATTTAAAAACTGTAAGTGTACCGCATCTCCTTGCTCATAACAAGCTAAAAAATACATCTAACTATTTTTTGAATGATCCAGCTGAAACTGTGATTGTTGATGACGTTGCAACATCTATATTAAGGACTGTTTCTTGCATTGGAGTTCACTCACCAGACTACACGGCGTCAAAACTCAGGAGGAATCAGTTTTCGACTGCCGTTAACGCATAGTGCTGCACAATGAAGTGGATCATAGACACCTTAAATAAGTTTCAATTTGCATGTTAATTTGTATTTTGTATACTGCAAAAGATATGTCACAGGAACTATTTTCTATAATGTTATTATTCAACCATTACCCGTGCAAATCTGCGGCTGAATCCTGCCGCTAGCACGGTGACATTGTTTGTGAACACACAGTTAGTTCTTTATTGGTCTGTCGTTTTGCAGAATGACGCCGTCAGTATCGGAAAACTTTTGCGTTGGAAGCGCTGGTGACAGCGGATGGAGGACCATTAAATTTCAAGCAGTGACTGAATCTGTACTCGCATCACAAAGGACTATGTCGGAGGGTGACGATGTGGTGCAGAACGTTATAACTGAAATCCGTCCGTCTGTCAACGTAAATGACGAGGGTGAGCAGTAGCAGAGAGCAAATCTCCAGCTTCAGTCTTTATAGGCGCATTATGACGGCAGGTCAGAAAGTACATTTACATTCCATATTTTCATGTCTAATAAGAACATTTCAGACTTTTGTACTGCTTCCTCACTGCCACAACTAAGAGGCATTTATCATAACGTAAGGCCAGCTGTTCCGTTCCCTGTTCACATCATTCCGTGGTACGTGTTATCAGCCGTCGTGTCACACCTGTTTTTACCTCGTAGTTGTTTTTATATTCGTGGCTTCGAAGAGTCTGCTTCAGCGCTGAAAACTAATGATCAACCAGCGACACGTTTCTCATATAATCACAAACAGTACAGATCCTTTGGTTAAGAAATATGTGTCAAGTACGGTGCACTGTCACTAATGTTTACGATATAACACACAACGTTATAACTAAGCTCCACCCCGCTGTGATATCGATCATCAGGGCGAGCGGCAGCACAGAGCTGATCGCGTTGTCTCATGCAGTAACCGGCACGGTTTAGGTACATAGCTACACGTGTAATCACGTTATCTAGGAATTCGGGGTCAAGTGACGACACCCACGTATCGCGTCATGTCTAATTATTACCGGCAACATACCTCAGCATAAAAAGAGTGAGCCAAATCACGTGGTTTCAGCCGGCAGATGTCGAACCCAAGCCTATCGTATGAGGTCAATGACGCAGACGAACCGGGGTATTACTGACAAATTTCCTTCCGGATAAATGCTGCAGCGAGACGTATAAAGTTATTGGTTAGTGTATTTGTGACGTGGTAATTCTCTCTAAAGGAACTGATACAACAAGTTAGTGAAAGTGTCAGGTTCCTGTGATTATATATATATATATATATATATATATTAATTCTGTGTCCAGCTGTACCTGTGTTCATTAATGAGTGTGGCTGCAAAAAGTGGTGCATTAGTCCAATTCAGAGGAATGTAATAACACATCTGAAGTTCCAGGTATGTGCCACGCATATTTCCTTCTGAATTTCTTTCAATGAAGGTAATGGAAAATAAGTCTTCAAGTTGCCCGTTTCCTAAAACTTTGCGTGCAGTTCTCTTCTCCCCCCCCCCTGCAAACTGCATTCCGAGCACATGTCGTCGCACCTTAATGTTTCTAATATTTGGCGAGGGGTACAAATTGTGAAGCTCTTCATTATGTAGTTTTCATTAGTCTCCAGTCACGTCGTTCGTCTTATTTCCCAGCATGCTAGTCAGAAGTCAAATCTCGTAAACGGACAAAATTTGATTGCCATAAAAACAGGTAAAATTATAGTTTTTCATATTCTAAACTTCACTTTTCTTTTTGTAGCAGGCGGAAAGATAAAATACGAGAATCGCAAGGTAAGAAATATTCCATAAATTAATCTGTATTTAATTACTATGTAAATACAAGTGGGTGGGTCGGGATAGCTCAGTCCGTACAGCGACTCGCTACGGGCTGAATGGTCCGGGGATCGTATCACGGTGGGGTCGAGATTTTCCGCACCTGTCCAGACCGGCGCTGGAATCCATCCAGCTTCCTACACATTGGGTACCGGTGCATTCTCGGGAGTAAGATGGCCGAGGTCCTAGCGCCGAGGTTAAAGAAAGAGTAGAGCTATATACATCTACTCCCTCTCTGGGCCTTCGTGGCCTGTTCTAGGGTTAACTTATTTTGCTTTACTTTACGTAAATACAAATGGAAATTTTTGGAATCCTTACCTAACAGGGACTACCCCTGACTTTCTTCATACTTTCAAAATATTTAGTAGCTCTACGGGTATTTTGATTTTGTTTAGTGTGGAAACATGATCTATACTTTAGTGTTCTCTGATTTTTTTTCTAGAGAAAAGTAAACAATAGCAATATACATTATATGCGTCTACGGTATTTTTCACTCAGTAAATTAACCTTGTCAGTAGGCCAGAAGTTAATGTGTCCCACTCAACTTCAGTCTCTCATGGTTTTCTTGACATTCGCAATGACATATCATAAAGATATTATGTTCAATTAGTAAACATTTTAAAATAGTTAAAATATACCGCAAAGAGGGGGAAATTACTTTTTGTAATAAGTAAGTTACGAGATCAGATAATTTGGCCGGGAGGGAACATAAGGGTCAAATAAGAATTGCACTGCAACCAACTACGTTTCTCAACAAATGTTAGACCACATTTGTACACGTGCTTGTGTTTAGTTTAAATTCCGCAATTCAGTTTCCATGTAGCAGGTCATTGTTATAGTTACGGACATGTACGGCAAATGTCTTCGCCGAAAACAATGTGTCATTGTGAAGCGATCGACACGAACCTGATACTGTAGTCTTGGCATTTGTTAATAAAAGTAATGTTAGGCACATACAGTATTTTCATCGCCAGACTGCTCTTCGTACAGCGGACGACATCGTTGGTACAAAGGGACCTCTGAACCACCACCCCCCCTCCCTTCCGCTCCTTAATTCGCACTCCGGCGATAAAACGTATTTTCTGTAATATCACAATTTATTTTACCAAGCTGTCTTTCAAGAAATTTTCAGGTACATGGTACGCATATTCAGCGAAATTGCGATTTCGTGGCATATCTCGAGTTCATCAACGCACGCGACTAACAGTAGATTGATTACCCGCAAAACCGTAGGCGTAAACGGAAATTGTCAAATTTTCCAGCTGAAATTTCCAATAAATATATAGCAGTTTGCTGTCAAGGACGAAACAGAACTGCCAACACAGGTATCTCAACTAGGGTAGATTATAAAAATTTTATCTTTGATTTATGTTGAGGGGTATTCTGAAGATCGAATATAGCAATACTTTACTGTCTTATGTGGAACCGGAAGGTTCGCAGTAGCCTGCCACTGGATGTTATCCTGAGCCACATGAACCCAAATCACATCTTCATTGTTCCTTTAACGACTTTTATACGAGTAATATTCATCTTCACTTTATTTACGCTCTTTTCTCTTCACTAAATAAGCTGAATAGTCATTAATGGGAAGGTGACAGTCGCTTAGCTAATCAATAAATTACCTTGTGTACATCGCAAGTCCTTCGCTGTGCTTATAAAAAGCCTCCACTTGACCCTTCATTGACACTTAAATCCATATCCTCTGGCCCCATTTTATTAACCAAGGATATAGCTTTTGTTACAGTCAAGTGGACTGAAATGGTTCTGTGGCAGTTTACATTGTTATAATTCAGATATTTTTTTTGGTCTCTTTCACGATACCGCCTAGTCTTTGGAGACTAACTAGGTATTTTATTCTCTCCTAAACTGCTACGTTGTCTATTTTGCTGCAGGCGTCGCCCAACGGTTCAGCCTGCTTTATTCAGGCCCCTCATCATTCTTGAGGTTTTCTAGATTACACACAACGACGCATCACAATCGGTAGGACTCCTCTGGACGAGTGATCAGTTCGTCGCAGAGACCTCTACCTGACAACACACAACACTCACAACAGACCAAACATCCATGCCCCAGTGGGATTCAAACCCACAATCTCAGCAGGCGAGCGGCCGTAGACCTACGCCTTAGACCGCGCGGCCACTGGGACTGGCATAATTCAGATATGGGGCTGATATTGTGATTCATTATCAAGGCTGACATTTTCTACTAGACATATATAATGTTTGTGCGAATACCTCTTACAAAATTGCCTTTTGGAAGACCAAGCGTGTGTGAAGTGGAATGTAGTTACTTAGGATAGAGTTTAGGTGTCAGACGTGTTGAACCTTCGACTTCTGTCAGGCCGGCCTTATCAGTCACTATTAGGGATCGAACTGGGAGATCCAGTTAGGATTCCTTTACTAAATGAGTGCCAGTTAAAGGCGATGTCCTGATTTTTCAGATCACTTTGTGAGGTAATTTTGACGGAAAATTCTGTTGTCGAATTTATCTCCATTTTTAAAATCACGAAGTGCACGAAATTAGTTCATTAGGAAAAAGTCGTTTCTCTCCACCCACAGTCTCGCAATTTATTTTCCGAAACTACTGAATGGGTTTCGATTAAGTGCTGTAATGGGCACTCAACATTAACATTTGTGTAAATATGCTGGAAGGCAATCTTATTTTCCACTCCTCTCACGCCTTCACGTCTTGGTTGAATTTATTGATCTGTACGAACGTGAAACTTACATCTTAATCACGTAAAGTGAATAGTGCTTGATAAGCGGAGGTTTGATATAAGATGTCAGCCCTCTGATAGCACCAGACTGTCAACATGTCGTCCGAGATATCAGACAGTATCACTTTTCGACAGATTATTTTTGGAATCTTAACCTAGTGGTTTTTTTTTAAATTTAAATTGATAGAAAAGCACGACCGCACGTCGGAACAGTGACCACTGGTCTCGAAAAAAGTGAGCTGGTTTAGAAGAACCACTTAAGTTCACCAACTTTGAAGGAATTTGTGTCGACAGAGGGCTGACCAAAGTCTCCTGAGGTCTTACCACACCATGACTGGAAATCAGAAGCAGGAATTTACAGACTGCCCGTAGCAAGGCTGCCAGGTCGAAGAAAACGTACTTAATAATTTTACCTAATTTATATTATTTAAATAGCCACATGGAACAGACTATCTTCAGAAGCTAATAGCCCATAAGTTAGTGACAAAATTTCTAGCGTTTCTAAACCTGGAGGTTCATCACCATTTTCATGCAATTTCGGTACTGGTACCTATCCCGTGCCAGATCAATCAAGTACACAGCCTAACAGCTTCCTTTTAAACTCACTTTAACACTTTCCAATATAACGACAGTTCCCCAAAGTGATACCTTCGCTTCAGGGTTGCAGACTAAATTTCTATTCTATCCACTGGTGCAATTTGTTCCACCATATTTCACTCTCCTTAATTTGATCACCCTAATAAGATTTGATAAAAAGTACAAACTGTGGAACTCCCAAACACAGTGCACAGATTTCTTGATCCACTTCTTACTTTCTCTTAGGTCAAACTGTTCTCCTCAGCACTCTGTTCTCAGGTACCCTCAGTACATTCGCCTACTAAACATTCATTCACAAATAACAAAAACGGCTCTCTGAAGCATTTTTCCACGGACATTTTTTTCGTTTATTAGGAAATTTGGATTTTATGTTTTGCGACTCAAATAAATTAAATTTCAGGTCTATTATTAAAGAATACGGTATCAAATTGCTTCACAATTTTCTCTTCTGGAGAGTGTTTCATACTATTGAATAGACGGACAAATAAGTGGACGGAAGTGAAATTCTTGGTAGACACTTTAAGAAGCCTCGTCTCTGTTTTCAGGCAGGACCGTGTTACGCGTTTCTTTCGTAAATCATTCACTTAATTTAGGCAAAATGGAACGAAAGTCAGCGGATTCGAGGCGCAGGGAACGCGAAAGAATCATGGTACAGGAAGGCACCGAGCTATGGAAACAGAAGAAGCAAGACCAGTGGGCACAGAAGATAAGGGAGCAACAGCAGGTGAGAAGGCAAACACTTATCGCATATTAGGCTCGTTCGAATAGGAGTAGCCTTATCGTATTCAGGAAAGAGCAGAGATTTCGAATTTCGGCTGGGGATTCAGGTAATCTGACTGTAGTTTGGTGTGTGTTTTGTTCATGGAAATAATTGGCTTGGACATCGATATAGGCCACCAACCAATCTTGGCCGAAGTTTTTCCGTTCCTTCTCATATTATAACCCTATTATCTCATTCGACGTGGTATAATTTTGCAGCCGTTAAAGCAATGTTAACTTCAAATTCGCCCTAAAAGTGTAAGAGTCTCTAGTCTAAGGCCTCCCGCCCTTTATCATGGCTATTAAAATTTCATTACAATAGTCACAAAAATCCCTCAATGGTTCTTACCTTAATGAATTTGGTGCTCGCAGGGTTGCGGGCCAAGACCCTGTTCTCAGGAACATAAATCCTGTACGGAACATCGTAAACATTTTTTTTAAACAAAGCGTAATATTACAAATCTGTCTAGGTCTGGATTTCCCAAGTTGTCTCTCCTTTTCAGGATTACTGACCAAATGTTTATGTCCACTTCATGTCCGTCTTGTCTTGTTTTATTTGTTTCGATAAAAGAAATTTTAGGCTGTGGCTGTCTGCAGTCCGCATAATCTCGTAGGTGGTCGGAGAAGTCTGTAGCCTCCACATTAACTTATGCCCTAATATGAATATAGCAGGTCCTTCCGAAGAGCTGGAAAAGACCCACTACACGTCACAGCGTCACAACTCAGAAAATAGTACCCTAATTTTCGCAGGCTCTTAAATGTCAAATGTCTTTTATTGGCAACATATTATAAAATGTGAAAAAAAAGTGCAGGTCTGTATTATGCAGTTGTCTCCACCCATGATGTTATTTTGGTGCAGTATTTACAAGCAGGCCACGTCTGCTGATGACTGAAGTACTATTAATACTGCATATTGTATTGCGAGTGAAAGGAAGCAGGTTTCTGCTATGTACCGCTGATGTGATGTTATTATTCAACACGTAGGCAGAACATTCATTGGTTCCCTCACTGTATTCAATATTTAAATAATAGACGCAAATACACAGGCCCACATAGAAGCAATCCTTTGATTCGTTCTACTCCCCGACGTCAATTGAAAAGTCTACATGTTTTACTGACTGGATATTGCAAGGTTTCTTTTCAGTTTCATAAATTATAACCTTGAAACACAAATATAAATGTGAATTAGGCTGTGTCATGGCTGGGACGGTTGGTCGCCGGCCTCTCACTGTGGAGGTCCGTGTTCAATCCCAGGCCAGTCAGCGTTGGGTTTGTAGCCTTCAAAGTGGCACTTAGATGGGGGGTTTTCCGAGTCCTTCAGTTTTTCCCTCTCAGTATCATTCCACCGAAGCTCCGTGCTCGTTCACTCATCATTAATTACTGACTTAATCCGTGGATCAGAGCCTTTCTTAAGAAGCTAACCAGTTCTCAACTAGGCAAGAATTTCCCCGCATTTTACGGAACCCGAAGGTTCATTACCGCATTCACAAGTGCCAGACATTTTTCCCTATCCTGAGCCAGATTGATCCAGTCCATACCCCACATCCCACTTTACGAAGATCCATCTTAATTACTTTTATGTTCACACTGTGCATATTGAATAATATATTGTTTACATATGCACACATAGGTACTGTAACTTTATTATTTAATTACTCCGTCATGTTGCGGTGTCAATACACCGCCTTCAGGGAGTCTCCAAGTCGTGTTAGCTAAAGTCATGAATCATCAAATGACAAAATACAATGTGGTAATGTGTTGTTATGATAAAATCTTGGTAAATGTGGCCGCATGTGTAATTCTGCAATGAATAATATAAATATATTAAAATATTAAAAATATAACATTGTAAGTAAAGTGATGAATTATATCGATTACTTCGATGGACTTACCCTGGTTAGGTGTGTGTGTATGTGTGTGTGTGTGTGTGGTGCGGAGTAAACAGGAACCGGAAGTGGGTGTTTAGTTTTGTAATGCAACGTCTTGTGCCAACTCAAACAGGGGGTTGGGGTCATTGACCTTCTGTTCTTCGATTAATGCATTTTTACATAGCTAAACACTCACTTCCGGTTCCTGTTTACTCCGCACCACACACACACACACACACACACACACACACACACACCTTACCAGGGTAAGTCCATCAAAGTAATCGATATAATTCATAACTTTCCTTACAATTTTATATTTTTAATATATTTATTATATTTGTATTATTCATTGCAGAATTACATATTTGGCCACATTTACCAAGATTTTATCATAACAACACATTACTACATCGTATTTTGTCATTTAATGATTCATGACTTTAGCTAACACGACTTATAAGCTCCCCGAAGATGGTGTATTAACACCGCAACATGTCGAAGTAATTTATAGTGCTTATTTATGCAGATGTTTGTAAATAATAAACAATCCATCTTAATATTATCCTCCATCTAAACCCGGGTTTACAAATTTGCCTTTTTCCCTCCGGTTTCCCCACCAGAACCCTGTATACGCCTCTCATCCCCCATGCGCGCTATATGCCCCATCCATCTCATTCTTCTCGATTTTATCACCCGAACAATATTGGGTGACCAGTACAATTCATTAAGCTCCTCATTATGTAGTTTTCTCCATTCCCTTGTCACCTCGTCCCTCCTAGGCCCAAATATTCTCCTCAAAACCCTATTCTCAAACACCCTCAGTCTACGTTCCTCTCTCAATGTTTGCGACCAAGTTTCACACCCATAGAAAACAACGGGCAAACCTATAGTTCTGTATACCTTAATCTTTAAATTTTTATATAGCAAACTGGAAGACAGAAGATTCTGCGCTGAGTGATAGCAACCATTCCCTGACTTCAATCTGCTCTTAATTTCTTCCTGAATAGAATTTCGGTACATTAAATTTGTTCCCAAATATGTGAACTGTTACACCTGTTCATAGGAACTACTACCAATGTTCGATCCTCATACTGACATCACATAACTTCAGCAAATGACAGCCTCGTTATAGGCATGTAACATACACTGACTGTATAATTTCTACCTACCACCACATAATTAAATTGTATCAACAGAAACATTTTCATGTAGTCACTTTATTATATATATATATATATATATATATTAAAATCAACACATCTATATAATAAAAGCATAGGTTAAAGCGACATGTTTCGACTTAAAAAGTCATCGTCAGGCTAAGCTAAGAACTATGAAGTTCTTTAAAGTGTGGCTGTGCGCATTTGTGACCCCAGATGGCTCACAATGTGTGCTTTGATTCATACCGTGTACATAACGTGACTTATATCTATTATACTACTAAGTCACGTTATGTACACGGTACGAATCACAGCACACATTGAGAGCCATCTGGGATCCAAAATGCGCACAGACACATTGTAAAAAACTTCATGGTTCCTAGCTTAGCCTGACGATGACTTTATAAGGCTTTTATTATATAGTTGTGTTGACTGAAATATATGTAATAAAGTTAATATATAGAATCAATACACAACGGGATGACTTCGTTCAAAACTTTCATGTAGTATTTTCTTCCACAAAAGTTTCGGAAACTGCATTAAGTGTTGTCAATGGCGCTCACATAACGTGCTCAGCAGCCATATTGATGATCGAAATGTTAACGAACAACAAATATGGGACTCTGGTAGTTTCAAAATTTAAAGTAATACGTTTTAATAGGAACAACACACACACAGACAGAGATATCTTGCTGCCGCTGATACCACAAGATCAAATTGATGTCAGTGCACATGAATTCGAGCAGGGCATTCTCCACGTTACCTGCATTGTCAAAATCGTAAGTTACGACATCTCCCTTTCTGCATTTTTATATTCGTTTATAGACTATTTAAGGTCACTGTCAGTAGGTCAGTTTACTGTTTGCTGGTTATAACGCCATGATTCGGTCACTAGTACCTCTTTTTTCTAAAAACCTGAAAGCCTTGTGAAGGCGCGGTTGA
>Ga0123352_10018047_pt1 | contig 11244 bp, 3 predicted proteins | sample TergutLab28metaG_FD_89700 | JGI IMG/M metagenome (GOLD analysis project Ga0123352, IMG submission 89700) | Labiotermes labralis P1 segment gut microbial communities from Petit-Saut dam, French Guiana - Lab288 P1 | ecosystem: Host-associated > Arthropoda: Insects > Digestive system > Gut ... | reverse complement strand
TGATTGGATTTGTGGGAGATTTTTCTTCATGACATATTTAAAAAAAAAAAAAAAACAGACTGCATTAATTGCCATGCCGTAAGTTTCTGTGTGGGAGAATTTCGGTTCAGGTCTGTCTACCGGGATACCTGTAACCTGACTATTGTTTTCAAAGATTTCACTCTGTCTCTCCAGGGAAATTACCGTCATTAGGTCACGACTACTTCCATGAAAATGTTTCTGGTTTTAGGCGTTTTAGCAAAATTGCAAAAGCGACTATTAGCTGCCTCATGACCGACCGTCCGTCCTCCTTTCGTCTGTCCGTCCGCCCGCGTGGTGCAACACGTTTCCCAATAGTTGGATTTTCATGAAAATTCATATGTGAGTATTTTACGAAAGGTTTGTTGAAAAAATTCAAGGTTCATTAATATCTGACAAGAATAAGTATGCTTTACGTGAAGACGAATGGTAATGTTTCAACTCTGTTACTTTTAGAATGGGAAACGCTTCGGACAAATTTATATGGAATAACGAAATACGCACATTTTATGTTCAAAAAAATTTAAAAAAAATCGTGCCGTTTGTGAGATACGCGGAAAAATGCTGCATAGCCGGAGAGGCCACGTGTGAAAATGCGGCGCATGCGAGCACGTGCTGGGTACCTAAGTCCACAACCACACACACTCAGAATATGTAATACTTATTGCTTTTCCTCTACATCAATGGTTGCACGAACGCGCCCTATTGTTACGTAATAGTAACTGCCTATTTTGTTCATCCACAAATTATACCATACTTCAATGTCACATGTTCTGAAATACTGATCTAAAACGTAGAAACGTCACGGTGTGGGTCAGCACAGCGTTTCAAACAGCTCTACTAACAGAGGTAGGGTAAGAACAAATGATTAGTGCACTCTACTTCTTGAAAAGCAATTTATGAAATAAAGAAGATCACTATTAGCCAACTTCCTTACAGACAGCCACTTATGTATGCTTCAAGAACATCTGCTGGTAACGGTTGGAACACTAAAGGAAAGCGAGACATGGCGGAAAGGGAAGACCCATAAGGGTTGTTTTATTTTTCTTTGACATGGAAATAACAGTCAAATCATTTTATCCCACGAAACACATGTGCTAGCGTTTCTGCTACTGGCAGTGCGCAAAAGAAACGGAGCAGATGTCCTGTCCCAGTAAGGAGAAATGTCAGAATGTTACACAGAAAGGAAAGATGTGGTAGAGACGTCTACCGGCATGGTAACACACTTTTTTTTTTTTAGGAAAATCAAATTAAGTTTCTTGGTGTGTATGTTTAATTCCTTGTAAATTTCGAAACGTGAATGATATATTCGCCGGTCCCAGTAGCCGCGCGGTCTAAGGCGTGGGTCTGCGGCCGCTCGCCTGCTGAGGTCGTGGGTTCGAATCCCACCGGGGGCATGTCTGTTGTGAATGTTGTATGTTGTCAGGTAGAGGTCTCTGCGAGGGGCTGATCACAAGCCAAAGGAGTCCTACCGACTGTGATGCGTCGCTGTGTGTGATCTATAAACCTCAAGAATGAGGAGGCCATGGCCCGCGTTGGGCCGCAGCACCACAGGGGGAATGATATATTCATCCTTACCCTTCGAAGCACTCATTGTCTTTATGATGTTGGTCTTGTGACAGGTTCGTAGCCAATTCCAAGGTAATTTTATATACAATATCCTCCGATTTCCATAAGGTCAATGATTTTTCGAAGGTTTCTCGTTTTCTCCCATTTATCCTTGAGGTACGAACAATATGTAGGTGAAGATGAGGACGTAGGTATTGTAACGAAACCAAAATGCGCACAGATGCATAAAAGTATCTTACATTACAAACACACTTACTTATCCCACGGAGCAGAGCCCTGCTTGAGTAGATAACCGGTTCTCAACTAGTCAAGAATTTCCCGGCATTTTATATAAGCCGAAGGTTCATTACCGCAATCACAAGCGCCCATCAACTGTCCCTAACCTGAGCCAACATACTTTGCACATTATGTTTAAATTATAAGATCCTTTTACACATTTATGTGCATCCGTTGGTGCCGCTAACATGCTGAATGGTTCAAATCACTGTAATGAATTATACAAAACCGATTAATGCCTTAAGAGACAATATATATATATATACATACATATATATATATATACACACACACACATACACACACAACATATATACGCTTATAAAGCATTCTATGTTTATAATATAATATAATATACTTGTGTATAGTGATGTGCAGTTGAAGGTGTCGCTAACGTACTGATTGGCTCAAATCACGGTAATGAATTATACAAAACCGATTAATGCCCTAAGAGTCAAAAGATATATATATATATATATATTCTTATAAAGCATTCTATATATATAGTGATGTGCATTTGATGGTGTCGCTACCATATCTAATTACCTCAGTTCACTGTCACGGATGATTTAAAATGAGCATATGGCTTTGGTGACATAATTTTGACAGGGGAAAACTAAGTACTCGGAGGAAAACCTGTGACAATACCACATTCCACAAATTTCAAAAGGACTTTCCTGAAATCGAACCCGTATTCCCACGGTAAGAAGCCGCAACCCATTGCCTGAACCAAAGTCATTCAAAGGATTATGATCAAGCTACACTATTAGGCAATTTATGGTGTACTGATAAGGTAATGAAACACACAAATGCACATAACTATGTAAAGACATTTCTATAGTAAAGACAAGCAGATGTACTATTGTATCTATTTTATTTTATTTTGGAAATAACATTCTACATGTTTCGGACACTTTTTCCGTCCATCGTTAGGAGTTCAAGGCTGTATATACAGCAACAGGCATTTGCCAAACAGACACTGTTTTCTACTTGCCAGCAAGCAGTAGCTGCAGTATCCGTTTGACATGTGCCTATTGCAGTATGTACAGTCTTGAACTCCCGATTATGAAGGGAAAGACCGTCCGAAACATGTAGAGTGTCACTCCAAAATAAAATAAAATAAATTTGATACATTGGTGCGTCTGGGTGGTTTTACTATAGAAATACATTACGATGCACGGTCCAGTGAACGTCAAATGTAAAACCATCTTATACTATAAACAAAGTATTCTTACAGACGAATACTTTATGATATAAGACACTTTAACACATATATTTGCATTTGTTGTGTCGTCATCTAACTGCTCGTTGCAGTGTCACGGATTATTTAATTCTCTCTACTAGTTCGTGTTTATCAGTAATGCTGCTGTAACTCGCAAAAAAAATGGATTTTATCCAAAACGCTGTAGTGAAAATTATATTATTATTACGTATCGTGCACTTTTCATTCTGTAGTTTCCCTTACGAACGGCTGTAACCACAAATAGTGCTCTACAGCAATAAGAACAACCTTCATGTTCATAGTTCAATCACAAACAAAACCGTAATCGACTGCATTTCTTATTCCTCTTCAAACGGACAGGTCCGGCTCATGTAATTCAATTTCCCGCGAATAAAACAATGTCCTTTTGCACGTTCGTTGTGCCCTCTGTCGGTTCAATACTTTTATATCGCTCCACAACATAAATTGCAAAAGAAATAGGGGCAAAGAGAAAAAAAATGAAATATGATTGGTCTCAACGTTAAATGCAGCGTATTTATAGCAATCACCACTATCCCGATGTTAGTGCACCATCCCTATTTTTTATTTTTTGAAATATTCGCGAACCCCCCCCCCCCCACTCTGCTCCCTAGCAAATCGATGACCAGCAGAATGGGAGACCATTAATTCTCTTTTGTACTGTTCTACAGGTCTATACACCCTCCCCTCTTACCAACCACCATCCCCCGCCAGAGTACACACTAAACCTTACTGAAAAAGCATACAATGTTTTCCCTCCTGGGACAAACGTTTAACCATAAATTGAGTGTCACGTTAGCAGAAATGTGATAAGATACATTCACGTAACCTTGAAGTGTCGTCGCTTCAGTCAAGGGTATATTTTGTACACAAACTTTTAATACGTGAAATATCTAAGCAATTAAGTTTTAAAACGTATTAGAAATAGGAGAACTTCTATAACTTTTTTTGATGCTTAAATCGGCACATAACTTCGTCCATTGTACAAGGTGCATAAAGAAGATTTTTCTGTCTACTTTACAGGATATTTTATTTTGTCTCCCTTCCATCAGTTTCTGTAACGCGTCTTTTCGATATCGTTTCCTTTGCAGTCGAAGTAGCTTCAAAATCGAATCGTACTTACTTTGTAATCAGAGAAGAACAAATTTTAATTCCATAAATTTGTGAAGAAATGATTTTACAAAGGTTGCATTATTTTGAATGACTTACAATCAAAGACAAGTAGCTGAAAATGATATTATCTGAAGGAACATACCAATTTCAGTAGTTTTCTTTACGAAAAATAATTCAGTAGTATGTTCAGTATAAAATAATAAAAAAATTTCGAAAAATGTATTCGTCTTTTGTACGTACCCTGTAGTTCTTAACCAATATTTTAAGAACTGGGTGGTGGAAGTAGAGATCCCGTGACAGATGTGAACGGAATTTCAGTTGAAATGTCTGAAGAAACAAAACGGAAACGCAATTCGAGGTGGGAGGGCAATATTAAAATGAGCCTAAAGATAAAGGAAATCTAAAAAATGAAATTTAATCCAAATTCTTCAGAACATGATTTACTGTTGAGCTTTTATAGACACAACTAGCAATGTTCTGATTCCACTAAAATGGATAATAAGCCATTAATGACTCCCATGTCTTGAATGAGAAGGATTTTGTTCTATGCATTCAATTATATATCTTTTTCATGTAGATAGTATTTGAACATTTTATGTGTAAAGAAGATTTACAAACACTGTATCTGAGTATTAACTACGCGATTACCATTCATTGCCGTAACTTCATAAATTCAATTACTGGCATGTGTTTAGTTTATAATATTTGCATTTCGTAATTAGCGTGACGTATATGAAGCTACTTCTTGCTAGGACAACTCCAAATATAAACCACAACGAAATCAATATTGTAACTTGATTGCTATAAAATTAGAAACTGAAATTTCAGTGGTTTGAAATATTTTGTAATTAAAACGCACTTTGATGTTTTCCTGCTTTTAACTGAGATTTGAGCCACATTATAAGAATTTTAAAAAAACTTACGGCAGGAAAGAAGATTCAATAGGTATATTTTTTCAGAAGTAACTTGCTGTCTTCCTTCTCTTTCATGACAACAACAGCAAGCCTGAAAGTTCTCCTTGGGCCTTCACAAGTCGAGTGGTTTCACTGTGTGTCCTAATAGGATTACTTTCCATAAAGAGGTAATTCATTCTACAACAAATGAGATTAAACTTTTCGGGAGACGCTAGTTAATGAATAGAGAACAGAGTAGAGGAAGATCGAATGGCGATCTCAGTATCATATTTCTCGTTAGTAAAACCTTCTATGTCCTATTTTCTGTTTCTGTTGTTGGGAGATGTAAGGAAATCTTTAAAAAAATGAGACCTATTTTATTATTAGATAAACATAAATGAAAAAAAAAGTAAGTTTGAAGATAACTGCTCTAGAAATGCTCTAGAAGTATCGATTTTATTTTGCTTTGGGCATTTAAATTTCATTCAAACTTAGCTCACCCCCCCCCCCCTCAAAAAAAAAAAACTGGCCTTTATCTTACTCCAATTTTAATCTATATTTCTAAACACACAACATATTGGTGCCTCCTATTACGTCATACGTTTACATTATACTCAAATATACACGATAAGGTTTGTCTATGACGTCATGATGTACTGAAGTATCGAACGGACATTTATAAAGTAGACAATTTAGAAAGTTTGAAATTTGGCAATGACGGAAATTCCTTTGGTTCTTTTAACCCTTTAAACACCAAGTTAAATCCCATCTGCCATCTGCTGGCATTATTAGAAGCTCACCATATTCCCCACATTAGCAGGGTAAGGGTTAATCCTTCCTCAAAATCCTTGTTTTTGACACAAAAAGACAAAAGTTAAAACACCACAATGCTGCCTCACGCGAAGGCCAAGGAAAGCTAACTCATTTTGAACACTTCCCTTGGCCTCCGTTTTGAGACACGGCTGTCGATTTTAAAGTTTCCTTTCTCATGTCAACGTAGTATGAAGCTACTGTCTCATATTTACACGTCGCTTCTGACCCCGTTCGATTCCGAAAGAAATTACATGGCATCTACACGGGGTGTTGATAAGTTCTTAGCCCGACCAGGAAGGAAACAAGTTAATATTTCTGTCAGAATGGCGTGAATTTCCTTCGGTGCCTTGCCTTGCAAGAAAAAAAACTTGATGACATCTCGGGTCTCGATGTTGTTGAAATCGCGCGCGTCAGTGATACGCTTCCGAGCTTGTTTCCTTCCTGGTCGGACTAAGGACTTATCAGCACCCTGGTAACATTAGACAGTGCAAGTTTTAAAGCCCATTAAGATTAAGAAGCTGTAACATTTGTTTATTAACCTGCTTAATGTTTTGCGTGCGAATTATTCGCACGGAGACAACCAGTGATTTTTATTTGCAAATTTTAACATACTAAACAAATGAAACCTAAAATATAGGATACAAAGTAGTCACAGAGGGAAAGACATCTGACGTCATCGCGTAGCCATAGCAACAAAGAAATATCAGTTACGTTGGTAAAGACGGTAACTATAGCGACCATAGTGCACTCTCAACGTTGGTAACCAAGACAACAAAGCAATCACATAGACTTAAGTTACCTGCATCTCTGGGTTGGCGCATCAAAGGACGTCGCGATAACAGAATTATCCCAATTCATCAGGAAAAAAAAATTCTTGTAGTGGAATTATGACATATGACACATCTGGTTAAGGTACAGCATTCATTTCCTTGTCAGTGATTACAAAAAATTCGAATATCACTTTTTTTTTACCACGTATAGAGGATTTGCACATTTTCTGAACGTCAATTCCACGTAAACATAAAACAGTCAGCGTCTCGTTCCGACTGCCTTTCACTTGGGGGGGTAAAAACCCACTTATGAATTAGACTGGAGGTAAATCACAGATATTACTAAATACGAAATAGTGGAAGGCAAACCTACCGTGCTTAACTAATTACGCGCGAAGTTTTATGTATCGAAGAGGAGGAGATTTTGCATCAGTTTTTCGTAAGTTTCGGCACTAGATACAGAGGAATTATCAGTCTCAAACTCCTTTAATTTTATAGTCTACGAAATATCCTCATGGAAATAAAATCCCGTTGGACACGAGAATAAGCAGGACACAGCATTTTCCGAACACACTGACGTAGAAAAACTCTCCATCTCCGCCGGCAATCAAACTCCGCATCAGGTTTTAAGCTCGTAGTGCAGTCAATATATCGACCAGGACAAACAGCGTACACTGATAAATATATATTTTTTTTCTTTCCGCTTTTGCGTTCCTAATAATTGACTTTCGGGCTACGCAACATAGTTTGTCGCCGTGTGCCGTAAAGGGCAGGAGGTCAGAATACAGTATCCGTAGCCCGAACCGATCACATAAATTTGCGTCTAAGAGATGTTACACATAGCACTGGATAACGTTTCCCTTTGCTATTGCACAAAGATGATCAAACTTCATTTTTGTCTTACATCGACTGTACAATCAGAAAAACACTGTTCCAATTGAAGGATTATTGAAGAGTCGTTTCAGGTATCGACTTTTAATAATCGATAACTCGATTTCGACTCTGCTTCGAGGAACGCCTGCATTTCATTTTTATCTTAACCAATCTACGTCATCCTGATAACGCTTTCCATCTGGCACATCCAAAAACTGTCAATTACGTATTCTCGGTGATATATCTAATCCAAGTTCGTAACAGGATCGAAACAATTGTTGTAATGTGTCAGAGGTCACTGAGATATTATAGGGGAAAGAAGACACTCCTATTCGCTTACAGAGGATGTAACTGAATCGTATTATTGAAGGAGTTAACAGTCACATGGGCTCGACTGGTAGCCTACCTATATTAATCCACAAGGCATTTTCCATTTTATTTAAAAAAAGACTCTTCTCTTAGTAAGTAGTGTCAATAAATAGACCTCCATCTCCAAAACATTTCAATGGATTGCAAAACGTCTGTCGGTCGGTTGTATTGCGAGACGTAGAAGAACTCTGAAGCTTGGTTTCCATTTAAAACACGCTACACACACACACACACACACACACACTGATTTTCCTGCTAGATATAGTGGTCTACCTGCTAATGTCACATACACATTTGTGAACCAAACGAAGTCATGCACACATAGATCTACCTCTTAATGCCCTATAAAAACAGATCTACCACTTAATGTCCTAAACACATAGACCTATCTCTTAATGTCCTATACACACAGACCTACCTCTTAATACCTTATACACACAGATCTAAAACTCTTAAGGTACCTTGCACATTGATGTACCTCCAATGTATTTTACACACAGATCTACCTCTTAATGTCCTACGCACATAGATCTACTTCCAATGTCTCACACACACACATATCTACTTAATGTCCTACACACACACACAGATCTACCTTCAATATCCTATACACACAGATGTAACTATTAATGTCCTACGCATATAGATCTACCTCTTAATGACCCATACACACAGATCTACCTCCAATGTCCTATACACACAGGTGTAACTCTTAATATCCTACGCACATACATCTACTTCATAATATCCTATACACATAGACCTACCTCCATCGTCCTATAAACATAGATGTTACTCTTAACGTCCTACGCACTTAGATCTACCTCTTAATGCCCTACAAGATCTAGTTTACGATCTGATGTATTGCGCACTATGGTCTACCCGTTATGGTCCTACATACATTGGTTTACTTGATATTTTCTTATACAAAATAATTTACACACCATGGTCTACATACATTGCTCCACCTACTGATAACTTCTGAGTAGTTAAATTTTTTTTTTTTTATTTAGCAAGAATGTGCCTTGAATTGTAGACCTAAAACGCTGAAGAACATTTTGGTAGTTATTTCAGTTATGATAAAGTTTGCAGAAAGCAAGATTCGGGGCCTTCTTTAAGGTACTACACGGGTACCTGTCTAGAAATATTTAAGTCAAAGGCAGCTTCTGAAATATGACCAATTTAAAAGTTCGTGGTGTGTATGTGTGTGTGTGTGTGTGAGAGAGAGAGAGAGAGAGAGAGAGAGAGAAAGAAAGAGAAATTTGTTTTCGCACATTAAAGGGGATTAATATACGTTAGATTTCAGAGAAGAGGGTGTGGAGCAAAATACTGGGTCCAAGTGGGGCCTCCATAATTTACACTATCCGTCAAATGTTATTATGTAGGTAGCATTGATGCTGGAGACTGTAGGTGCTGAAGTCACATTTAGGGTACGAGAAACTCTAGAGAAGTTTGGTCAGGGAAGCTAAAAAGAGACTGCTTGAAGAACTAGACCTAGACCTAGACGGTAGGGGAAAGAAGAATTGATCTTCCGTACAGGGGAAGTAGGTGCGCGCAAATTGTATTCAAGTAGTTTAGGGTAGCGTCGATTAGGTTTCTGTGGACACTGAAATATTTGTTCGTCTTAATGAAATGCGGGGAATATTTTGATCGGCTGAGGAACCAGTAGATTCAGAAGGAGAATTCTGACTTAAAAAGCACATTTAATGTCCTCTGATATTAGAATGGACAGGTGAAAATGATACAGACAAAATGATCTGGATCTACTCCTATTCATTTGTGCAGTGCTGTTTTTCCTTAGCTATGGGAAATGTCTCTAGTAACATTCATGTACTAAACCTTTAAACTAAGGTTTCGCCAGATACAACTCTATATGAAACGTTTCCATAACATGATATTGCTGGACACCAAATACGTGTTGGTTCTGCACACAAATACAATCTCTGTTAATTTGTGTACCAGCACTTTTACGGAACTTAATAAGCGCTGGCATTAAAACTTCGTTTTATTTTTAAAAAAAAGTCGTAATTAAATAGCTTGAAAAACTGTAATTTGTCTTACAGACGCAAATTAGATACCACAAGTATTTCTGGTAGTAATGCGTTGTCATATATCCGATATTTCATAATTACGTGCCAGAAAACGCAGAGATAACCGCTACTGTGTGTGTTGCATGGAAATTCTTTAACACAACAGCAAGGATTCAAAACAAAATATCATTATTGTCGTGAAAACATTCAGGCTTTTGCGGCTACGAAAGTCAGACTCCTAAGGAAATTCAAGAATGATATGTCAGTTACAAGTGTCCGTATTGAGAAATTTATTTCTTTAAAATCAGCAATTACGACATTAAAAATAAATATTTATAATGGACACCCTGTAGCTGTGAAAATTATTCTGCATTTTTTTGACATCGGGAGTAAGAGTGGGGCAAATGAACGTAAAAGGAATGTGTAAGAAGTAGTTTTGGTCGGCAGAGAATGAAGAAGATCACGCAAGTTGCAGTCTTGAATATTACAGTGTATTTGGAATTAGAAATGTAATAAATCTGACCAACAAATTACCCAAAATATTTTCCATTATACTAAAACTCCTACCAGTCTCGGCTGTCAAAGACTTATTGCAACGAGTCGAATCAATGTCAGAGAAAAGCGTACATAAATACATATATGAAATGTAATTACAAAAATATAATGCAAAATTATATAAAAAATGTTGACGCAAGAGACGGAAAATATATTATTCATACCAGCCAAAGTTGAAAGTTTTTAAAGTATATACAAGCTCACCGTATCTGTTTACAGGTGTGCTAACTGGACTTTTATTTTTTTGCGATATCTATAATTTTTTTTTAAATATTTTGATGCAATAAATCAGAATTATTTCATCCAACTTCTTTCCAATTCATTCATAAGCATCCAGCTAATATACAGTTTGTAAGCTAGGAATGTCGTAGAGCGATGTTGGAAAAACGAAGGCTTAAGCAACAAACTTCTTGTATGATACAGTAGAAAGAAATTTTCGTTGTCAAGGATGGATGGAAACTTTTTAAATACGTGATTAAAACAGCGATCTGCATCTGATTTGTCACTTAGTTTAAAACCGACTAAACTGTCCATTCTGGCCATATGACCAACTAACTAAACTCCGTGGCCTTAGTCCTCACGCGAACTATACCGACAGAGCGGCCGCCGCCGGACGGCGAAGTTAGTGCCAACTTTTGCGGATAGAGGGGTGTCACGTGGTCAGCGCAACGGGTCCCCACAGCCGTTAATCTCTGTTTTCTAGACCTGGAGCCGCTACTTTTTTC
>Ga0123352_10018046_pt1 | contig 11244 bp, 7 predicted proteins | sample TergutLab28metaG_FD_89700 | JGI IMG/M metagenome (GOLD analysis project Ga0123352, IMG submission 89700) | Labiotermes labralis P1 segment gut microbial communities from Petit-Saut dam, French Guiana - Lab288 P1 | ecosystem: Host-associated > Arthropoda: Insects > Digestive system > Gut ... | reverse complement strand
TTTTCCCCTCTTTCGCGAACTTGACGTCGTAAATTAAAGAGCCTATTAACCGCGTTCGGGTTTGCGCCTCCCCCCCCCCAAACCCACGCCCGCAATGTTAAACTCCAGTTGAAATGTGGTGGCACAAGGTGACGCACGGGAGGGGAAGTGAAGGGGAAACTGACGAACTTAGTGGATAGCCAGTACCCTTCACACTACCTCGGAACATGGTATATCCAGCATTAGTACCGTTGATGCGCACACCTCGGCTGCCAGTAGTCGACTGAACTGACGCCCCCGCCGATTTAAATGGACTCGTCCGTTTCGCCGAAAGACGAAATCTGGTTTCTGCGCGTGTGCCAACACATTTCAACTGGCCTCTATTAACCAAGTTCAACTATGCCTCTGCTTCACGGTCCAGTTGAATCTGCAGTGTGACAGACATGTGTAGCACAGTGCGACGTGGGCATGCAGTGCAGTTTAGTGCAGATGATTTCCGTTGTGAAACCCCACCTAAGGCAGAAATGATATGTGGAACCTCAGATTCTACCATTTCAGTACCTTCGAAATAAACCATGCCTGACAGCCGAAGTAGGTCATTTCCAACACCTACACGCAGTGGCGTACTGGGGGGGGAGGGGCGGTTGGGGGGGGTTCAAACCACCTCCCCCCCGAAATTCCGAAGGCCCTCCAAAATCGTGCAAAACTCAAACCGACTGTGAAAACTGTTAAAAATTGCTGAATTTAGGGCGCAAACACACCAAGATATTAAAAAAAAAGGCAGTATCATTCTAAAAGTACCTAGGTTCGCAATTGTTTTACACTAACAATGAGAAATAAATTGGTTGTCATCATAAATAGTCTTAAAGTACCAAAAATTAAGAAACTTTTATCATATGAAATGAAATTTCTTGTACCAAATTACAGCTGCCTCCAGAACCCCTGCGTAAGGGGTTACCGCCCCCCAGATCCCCGTTTGTCCTCTGTCCTCAAGTGAATTTGTTGAACCTCCCTCCCCCCCGAACAAAATTCCTGGGTGCGCCACTGTCTACACTAAACATGTGGTAAGTTATATATAATACGCATTATTTGCAGAAGTGTAGGGCTGTTAATTTTGGCGCAGCTCTGTGTTCAGTGTTCCACTGAAGTCTCTGTATAAAAACAGATCAGAGGAGCGTACTATACTGCCTTCAACTCGCTTCACTTTCTTGTTTGGATTTCTACAGCGTTACTGCACAGCTGCATAACCTGGATGTTCCATTTTCCTAGTTGTGCGCTAACTTACGTCTGTAAACCCCTAAATACTACATTGAGTAATGAATAATTAATAAACACCAACTTAACAAACTTAGACGAAGATGATCATTCTGTACTTCCCAAAGATCGACATATGATATGTTTTGGGCAGACTTTAAAACCCACTGCTTTATTACGTGTTCTGGTTTCTGAGTGCTAGTTACAAGGAGACTGAATAATGATCGCCAGTAGTCAGTTACTTGCATTCTGTTCTGTGATGACGTCAACGACACGGTTATATCCATCGCCACTGATGTCTTTTAAATGTACATCTCGACATTTTTATCGTTCAAGAATATTATGGAGTCCTTCCTTTTTATTTTCCTTCTGACATCCCCTGCAGTCAGTACCCAACATATGCTGTGCATAACCGGATCTATAACATTCATACCAGTCACCATAAGGCTGTGTGCAAATATGTGTGTATATTTGTGTGTGTGTGTGTGTATGTGCGTGTTTCTCTCATCATGCACGCGTATTGACAAGTCGGGGCCTCAGGATGCTCGCAGAGCACAGAAACACGCAAGCCATGTCAAGAGAAGTAAATACACTATGACAGCGTATTTTACTGTACAGACAATCTGAATGCCGTTACCTGGTCCAAACGTGTGTTGCTTTTATTCACATTTGATAAGTAATCAGACCCAAACTGTATACTGTGATGACAAAGAAATGTTTAATTACAGATGTTCGGAATCTCAAACAAGCTGAACCCGGAGAACACGACAGTAACTGCCCTATGATTACGCATTTAAAAGTCAGACGTGGATGACTGATGGCATCTGTCCATTGTAATGGTTGTGCAGACAATGTCATCACGAGGTTGAAGAATAAGTCAGAACCTTGCTGTTTTGCCTACGGCCTTGCCTTCTGGAGGAAAGAAAATTTTAAACATCATTGTAAAACATTATAGTGTGACATGCCTATTGTGTTTTTGAAATCTCAGAAAATAAACATAATTGACTGGGAATAACCCCTGAATGTGTACAACATCACGGTACACCTCAAAACACGTTTCGGCTTCTCGTGGGCCATTATGAAAGAACGCCAGTTACGAGAAGTTAAAAGAGATACAATGTTGCAGATAGCAAAAAATCATTTAAGGATTAATAAATGCATTTGTCGTTGCAGAATTGCGAAGTAGAGAGCCAACGCTCTGCAGGATTTATATAACAATTAACCTTTTGGCGCCGGAATTATTTTTTTAATTTTAGCACACCCTGTCGGAATTATTTTTTTCATTTTAGCACACCCTGTATATAAAATGTGAATAATACAGGAACCAAATACGTTAGAATTATGAAACAAACTGCATTTTGAAGAGAAAAAAAACGCAGATTATATACCATGTTTAAAATATTCAGTACCTATATTTGTTGAATAAATATATAAAATTCAACTTTAGAGGTTAGCGGTGCGGTACGACCACTATAGTTGACATTAGGCATCAAAAGGTTAAGGTTGAGAGATCGGATTTTACGAAGCACTACAGACGTTATAAGCAGCAGAGATAAGATTATTGCGACCTGCAGCAGGCCAAATAAGATGCAGGCGAACTCATTGTAAAGACGTAAGGGTATAATCATGTCTAAATACAGGAGTATTTCTGTATTCTTTGACGTGATGACGTGTGGTCTAGTAGAAACTCCCAGTGTTTCGAGGAAACATAGTGTCTCCAATTATTTCTACCCTAAACGTGCAGGCAGTAGGTACCTTCTCAACGCCATTAGGTTTCTGCCAGATTACACGTCGTCACAACACAGAAGAGAGAAGGCGCAAACTTCAGGTATCGCCACGAGAGACTCAAACGTTGCAATTACATTTATCAGGCATTACTAATAACAAGATACTTGCAGAGTATCAACGGTATAGGACGACGGAAATAATTCGATTCCAAATAGACGTAATTATTGTCCGAAGGAGAGAGAGAGAGAGAGAGAGAGAGGAAGAGAATGAAACAGGGAAATATGACAAAATCGGCCCCAGAAGATCTTTCTTGGAGCGGAGCACTCTAATGCTGATGATGATGATCCGATAATCAAGATCACGATGACGACAACGCCATTACTGTACTGTACGCTCCAAGAAATATGAAGCTTCTGCACAAGAAATGGATAAGAATACGAGTACATACACTAAAATAGTAGGCGTCGAATATAGGATAGCTTAAACCCAAGAATCTGAGTACTGCTTCATACATCTTCATGCAAATTGGTCATTTATGTAGACAGTGACTTGATATTCCAAGCCAAGACATTGCACATTTCTTTAACCAGCATTACAGTTATCTATTAAGCAACAGTAATGAGCACTCACATGCATTATTTACATAACGTACATTCATTCACGGTGCTAGCAGATTCTGCACATACGATATACAAATTCACATCAGCTCACGACCTGCCCCGCTGGACTCCGGCTGCATTAGACTTAGTAACGGCCTAGAATATGTTTATATCTTGTGCATTAGGCGCGACTAAGGCACCTCCGATATAATACTTGTTTGATTTATCATTTCAACAAATCAACAGCAGCGGCAATACAGCTTGTTCTTTTTGGAATCTTCCAGAATTTATCCCTATTCCATACAGGGCCCATAAAATGGATATGAAGGAAGAAAGAAAGAAAAGAAGGAAAGCATGCCCCCTCAACCAAAATGTTTAACATAAAATCAGAAATGCATATTATAAAAATACAGGGTGGTGGAAAAGACACTTGATGATGGAGGGAACACATAAAATGCAATTTACTGACGCACTACTTATGTTTATGGACAATTTGAATGCTCAAAATGTCTTCCGTCTACGTTGACACACTGTCTGATTCTTTCCGGAAGTTGCCAACTGTGGCCAACCTCGCAAGAAAAAAATTACTGTACGTATGGGAATACAACTTAGCCGATCGATTAGTATACTGAGATTGTGGACAATGTTCACTGAACTTGACCCTACTGCGCAATAGTATTTGAGTGAAAATGAACATATCTACGTTACATGCACAGATATCACTTTAATAACCGTGGATTGAATGAGCATTGAATTAATACGGCGTATATAATATTTAGATTCTCAGTGCTTTGGATTTGCCATATATGTTGCAAACTCAAACACTTGAATCGTCGCCACAATTCCAACTCTTCACACAAAAGCAATACTCCAAACAAAGTTTGTAGCCATGTTTATAAATAATCTCCACAATACAATTCATATTCCTGGTCTCAATGATTCGTCAGTTATCACTGCCAGACTCAGAGCAAAGTGAAATGTTTCGCATTGCCACCTTCCACATTCTACTAAAAAAATGCCACATTTTAAAAATAAATATTACCATAGGTAATGTCAAGTGTCCACATCAGGCGGCGCAAGGATATCTCCCACCTCACAGACTGCAGGTCAGCAGGTCAGCCCCATTATTGTTACAGCTTGTATTAGCCTGGAATGGTCTCTGGTGACGTAAATCGCACGGCGAAGGTCTTGAAAATCAGTCTCTTGTTTCTACAGATGAGGGTGGAGACACTACAGGCAACACGGAGACATCGCCAGCACGCCCTTTACATTAAGCATGGTGTGTAAATTACGTATGTAAAAGGTAAAGTGATCCTTTTATAGGCCCGGTACGGCCCAGAGGGTGGGTACAGGTATAGCTCTATTCTTCCATGACCACGGCACCAGAAGGGGGTGAGTGGTCAGCAGCACGCCCCGGCCGCACTTTACCCCCGGGAAAGACCCTGTACCCATTTTACAGGTGGCTGGGTGGGCCCCAGGGCCGGTCTGGCCGGGCAGAAAATCTCGTCCCCACCGGGATTCGATCCCGGACCGTCCAGCCCGTAGCTCAGTCGCTATACCGACTGAGCTACCGGGCCCACAAATTACCTATGTATTTTAGATAATTTAAAATAAAGTACCTTCAAACGTTTCACCCGTTTGTGCTTTTCGACAGGCACACGCTTAAGGTTTACACAGCGCGTGTTTGCAGTCACCGCGCATGTAACTGCAGGCAGCTATCTCTCTAAAACTAAAGGTGCATTTCGTAGCGTGCCATTTGGATGCTTTATAACGTATTCAAAAATCCCAATCATAAAATTTTTTACTTGTTCACATCCTGTAAAGTCAAAATTACTAGACAGGAGTGGTCAGATTCACGCCCGTGCCGCTTTACTCTCAGGGTAAGGGCCTCCAGCAACCACTGGACTCGAGGCTCTTTGGGCCCAACAGCCAGTGTGGACGCATTGGAGAATATAAATTCCTTCCACCGCCATAAATCGAACCATGTCCAACTCGTAGCCTATTCACGTTAGCGACTGAGCTATACCCGCCTCCTCTGGAGGGAGAGAGGATACAACTGAAGAGAGGAGGAGAGCATCAGAATAAGAAAAGGGGAAATTGGGAGGAGAAATAAAGAGATTGAGAATTAAGGGGAAAGAAGCAAAATAAATGTTAGCCCCAGAAAGTCACTGAATACGAGGCTTGGTGAGCCCCAGAGCAGGTCTGGACCCTCTGGAGAATAGAGAAGTCGCTTACCACTACCGGGGATTGAAAGGCGATTTGGCTAACATCCAGCCTTAGTCCAACGATAATTACGAAGACGATGATGATGATAATAATAATAACAATAGTAATAACAAAGTATATGGATCCAGAAAGAAAGAGCTATTGTATTCACCTTATCCAAGTCATACATAGAGTAATCTAATGTCTACGCATAAAATTTGAGGTTTCCGCGGTAATGGAAATTAACATTACACCGTTTAGTCTGGAAGGTGAGTTCCTAGGCCTGGGAGACCATACCGCCTTCGTCTTTAGAAATGACAATCCACGAAACATTTTAATTCAACTACATAAGACACCTGACAGAAAAAGTACGAGATAATTGAAGGAGTTAATCGAAGCAAAGCGCTTACTTATTTAGACACTTACTTACTCCATGGTGCAGAGTCCTTCTTGAGAAGCTAACGGGTTTGCAGCTAGTCAAGAAATTCCCCGCATTTCACGGAACCCGAAGGCCCATTACCGCAAGCACAAGCGTCCGCCACCTGTTTCTATCCTGGGCCGGCCCAATCCAGTCCACATACCCACACCCCACCTCCTGGAGATCCGTCCTAATATTATCCACCCATCTACGCCTAGGTCTCCCCAGTGGTCTCTTTCCCTTCTGTTCTTATTTAGACACTACTACTATATAAAGAACTAGTAGATGCAGAGGACTATTCGTCTGCATCATTATCAACACACGGATCGATCTGTTGTGTATTAATCTCTACAAGTTCGCACTTCCTGCAACTCTACTGTTACAAGACGAAAATAGACTATTCGCACAGGCGGATCTAGGTTTTGTGGGCCTGAAGTTTATACAATTTTGGGGGCCCTCTTTAAGAAAAAGAATACAAAATTAAGAACACGAAATTAGGTATGAAAGTGAATATTTATGTAGAATCAGGCAAGAAATTACAAAAAATTACAAATTTAAAAAAACTGACAAACACTTCAAACATCTCAAAATCCAGAAAAATAACAATATTCTTATCACTTAAATGCCTCACACATATCTATAATACTTTTATCCTACATTTTTTGGCTGCATATTATTTTATCGCCTCTTCATACGACAAAGATTTCGTAATTTTATTTTTTATACAGAGAACAGAAAGATAATTCAGTCTTTCTTCTAGCATTGTTTTTCGAAATTTGTTTTTTTTTTATTGCTTACAGTTTAGAAGAGTTTCTTTCAGGTTCGCAATTCATTACTCGCAATGACATGTAAATTTTTAGGATTGCTGTCAAATTTTGGAAAGCCTCTATCAAGCTCCTTTCATGTATACGCTAGTAAGATTTCAGGGCATTTTTAGGGCACTGCGCGGCCCTGATGCTCAAGCTTCATTTGCTTCACGGTAAATCCGCTCCTGCCTATTCGTCTGCATCACTATGAAGACAGGAATCAATTTGCTGTACATTATCCTCTACACTTGCTGCGTTTGCTGCAGTGAGAGTTTTCGTTACACGAACGATACGATGAATGAAGAAAAGTACAACAGCCTTGCGAATTCGGACGCAACAGTGACGTTTCTTTCATCAACAACTTTCACTTACAGCAACGTTATCCACAGATTTGATCGAACTTCGACGACCGTGCAGAAACTGCAGAGATGATTGGATGAATGCTGAGCGATGAATCGGGAGAGACGAGGCGGCAGTTGTCACAGAACGTGGTCGTCGAGACGCCAACAATCCTCCTTGCTAATCGAGAGTTCACAGGTTCCAATTTAGGCCAGGAAACCAGCTGTCTGGTTACAATTTACGTGATCCTCCTAAGTTCCTCTAAGCAAATGCCGGAATAGTACCTCATATTAGGCCACAAACGCTCCCGTTCATATTCTTTCTAATTTACTATCATTTTTCTCCAATAATCTTATCGTTATCAAATCAAGAATAATGATATCAGCGTGGCATGTTGTACGTATGGAGGAAAGTTGCATTCAGAGATTTGGTGTGGAAAACGTAAAGAAAGAGGCCAATTGAAAGACACAAACATAGATGTTAACACGGATCTTACAAGATATGGGATGAGAGGGCATGGACTGGATTGATCTGGCTCAGGATAGAGATGGGTAAGGGGCTCTTTTGGATGCGGTAATGAAACTTCAGGTTCCATAAAATGAAGAAAAATTCTCAACTGTATGAGTAGCTATTAGCTTTTCAAGAAGTGCTCTGCTCCATGGAGTTTGTTAGTTATCCTATAATTCCCACAACATAAACTACAGAAAAGTACCTATAAATATACAAATAATAAAGGCATGGGTTAGTGCTTTATTTCAGCGTAAAAATCCAAGTGAGAATAATGTAAGAACAACTCCGGAAAGGTGTGCCTCCATAGATCTCGGGTGTTATAAATGGTTTTTGTGTGACTTGTTTACAAGTACCTGACTTCGATGTTCATTTAACGCACGTACAAACTTAACGCTGAATATATAAATTTAGTCTTCTACGTTTCAATCACACACTCCACAGAACGAACTACGGTATTTCCCGCCTTACAAGACACATTTTTTCCCCTGAAAATTATTGATCAATATGACCCTGTGCCTTAACGTCGTTAATCAGTAGACTATAAGATCCGCAAAAATATGTTGCTAATTATAGGGCGTGTCTTATAACTTGCAGCGTTTTATAAGGCGGAAGTACAGTATATTGGGTCTTGTAATTCGTTAAATATTCGCCGAATAAGAAAATACTTCAAATTAAAGTTGAAAATCCTCACGACACTCACTTTGTTAGGTACCACTCCCAACAAAAGATTATAATCGAAATCAGTAAAGAGACTCCACACTCCTACTGCGGTTACAGTTAAGCTCAGGCCTCACTATATTCTTCCAAGGGATACCGTGTGGTCTAGTACGTTTCAAAAATTTCGGATAAACTTTCTGCTTCCGTCTTCACGGTGTCTTCTGAAGATGGTGAGAGTAAAATCCACAGTTTCCTCAGTATCTAATTTCTATAAATAAGAGTTAAATATAATTATTCTGTTTTGTTTCCCCATAATTCTTTTTCTACTCTATCTTGTTGCAAATAGGGCCAGAAATTGCAGGTAGGTGCATTACGCCTTCGAAGCCTGGTGCTGAGATGTAAAGAGAAATACATAGTATCCTATACCGCAAACTTGTGAAAGGAACGGCAAACACCTAACTAAATTTTCCTCATGATTTATGTACTTTCAGCTGGCAGACAACGGTCCATCACGCTTATTTTCAGTCCAAGAGATCTACAACAGTGACAGCAAAGGAGTGTTGAATCAATTAAATGATTGTTCTATCACACCAGACTGCCGGCAGTTTACAGTCACTGTAACATGTTAGCTTACTTAACGATCACACACTAAAAGCAAAGTCAAATCTTGTTTATTTTGTAATCTACAAAAAGAAATTAATCACAGATGACGTTACTGCTATGTATTGAGAAAGTAACAAAACGGACACTGGTGCTATTTAGATATAACAACGCAGATCCAGGCAGAACGCATAAAAACGCAACTTCCTATTCCAGAGTCCTAAAAAATCTTGTGATTACACTTCGTTATATTAATATCTATCGTATATATATATATATATATATATATATATATAATATATATGTATATACATGTGGGCCGGGTAGTTCATTCGGTATAGCGACTGACTACGGGCTGGACGGTTCGGGATCGAATCCCGGTGGGGACGAGATTTTCCGCCCGTCCAGGCCGGCCCTGGGGCCCACCCAGCCTCCTGTAAAATGGGTACCGGGTTTTTCCCGGGGGAAAGTGCGGCCGGGGCGTGCTGCTGACCATTCACTCCCTTCTAGTGAAGGGTAGGAAGGAAGGAAGGTAGAGCTATACCTCTACCCACATTCTGGGCCACACCGGGCCTGTAACGGGATCACTTTACCTTTACCTTTGATATAATGTTAATGTGTTGGCCTCGTGTGTAGATGGCTGTGGGATTGAATTCTAAAGGATTCAGGATCTTTCATCGATGACGACTGTCAGTATGCTGCAGATCTTCACCAACATCGCGGGTCTCTGTCCAACAAGGAAAAGCATTTTCCGACGCGCCATGACTTGCTGACAGACTGTGCAATGCCCCCAGTTTCCTATCGAATTGGTCTAGACTGAAATTTCCTTGAAGGTAAAGGTGGGCGTAGCACAAACCTGATTGCACAAGTCCATCCAGTACCGAGACTAAGAAGACCTGTACTTCAGCATCACCTTACGGGGGTGGTGATATGTCCTTAGCCCGACCAGGAAGGAAGCAAGCTAATGTTTCGGTCAGAATGTCGTGAATTTCCTTCGGCGCCTTGCCTTGAAGGTAAAGAAAACTTGATGGCAGCCCGCGTCTCGACGTGGTTGAAATTGCGCGCGTCCCTGACATGCTTCCGAGCTCGTTTCTTTCCTGGCCGGGCTAAGGACTTATCAGCACTCCGGTATGCCGTATTGGATATATGCTTAGGCACAAAGACAACTTTACCTTCAGCAGCACGTAGTAAACATGGACTTCCCTTCCCTCCCCCCTCCCCCATGGTCAGGGCCTTCTCATTATCGGTGGCTTCACGATCACACCGAGTTACCCACACCACATTCGGTAGCGACTCCTCTGGACAAGTGATCAGCCCAAAGCAGAGACCTGTACTTGACGACACACAATACTCACAGGATACAGGCAGCCATGCACCCGGCGGGATTCGAGCCCGCAATCCCAGCAAGCGAGCAGACCGAGCGGCCACTAGGGCCGGCCATTCCGTTTGCATCCATTCTCTTACACAGACACAGCTGTTTCACTCTGAAAATATCTCCAATGACACGACGTACGACATTTTGGCTCAAAGCATCTTGGGTTTTAACGCAAAGACATCGATTTCTGATATCCCTAATTAAAATAAGAGTCTATTAATTTGTGACGCATTTATCATAAAATCCGTTCATACATAATTAAACATCTTATCACAAAGATCTATGGCCGAATGGACGTATGCTGTATAGCTCCAAGCACTGGACAGAGGTGACCGGTCAGCTTCAAGCCTGGCCACTTTATCCCTGACGAAAGAGCCCGAAGCCCAATTGGACAGAGGGCTGGGTGGACCCCTGAACCAGTACGATTGCTGTTGAGAAGATGAGAATCTCTTGCTTATTCCGCGAATCGAGCCTCAAATTCACGTTCGCCCAACAGGTATCCCAGTAATTATACTAACCGAGCTAGCCCGTCTCCAAAAAAAAAAAAACTTTTACATGTGTACTGACGTGAAATCAGTTGCAAGCACCACGACAGACGCTCTGATGTTCGGTGTGGCAAGTATGGTGCCGTGGCCACTGAGGACACACGTGTGATTGTAAACCCCCCCCCCCCCCCAACCCAAACTCCATTTCTGTTCTCCTCACCAAAAAAACCAAACTCACGAACCCCCCCCCCACCCCCCCCCCCCAACCAAATTTAACTTACAACAAGGT